>Ga0306866_1000066_pt1 | contig 40492 bp, 50 predicted proteins | sample AntRauTorckE5432_FD_190450 | JGI IMG/M metagenome (GOLD analysis project Ga0306866, IMG submission 190450) | Saline lake microbial communities from Rauer Islands, Antarctica - Metagenome Torckler E5 #432 (v2) (version 2) | ecosystem: Environmental > Aquatic > Non-marine Saline and Alkaline >...
ATTATAATTGTTGAAAGAGCTGTTTCGTTTAAACTCTTTTCCCCCGCGATTTTCTTCCATGTGATTTTCTTCCACGCGATTTTCTTCCCCGCGATTTTCTTCCCCGCGATTTTCTTCCCCGCGATTTGGGTCCACCCCCGTATGTAAATCCGTAAGGACCAGGCATACCGCTTATGCCTCTACTAGTCCTGTTACCAGCAGGATACCTAGCAGCTTGGATGCTGTTACTGGAAGGAGCGGTCGGTCCGAACAATTGTCCTTGATCGTCCTCATGAGGAATTAATGATGGTTGTCTAGGATAAAACGGTTTGTACATTTTATTATTATCTAGAATGTCTTGATAGAATCTAACCCACTCTTCTCGTTTTTCTGGCGACATATTACGCATATGATTTGCATCAAATATTTTATCTTCATTATCATATTGGAACTGACGTCCAACACTAACCTCCGGATGCATCATATCGTGTTGTGGAGTGAACCTATCTAAAAACTCATAATAATACGCTTTCATGAACTTATCCGTTAGTTGAGGCAAAGGCGGCAGAGACGGCGGTGGTGGTTGCTGCATCTGCGGTGTAGGTTGCGGGAGTGCATAAGGATGTGCCGAAGATGCATGTGGGTAATATTCGTCATCGAATCTCATATTAAACATTTATAATATAGGTCTAGATAAATTATAAATTATAAATTATAAAGGTTTAATATGATATTCTATTTTTCAACGTATAGCTTATCAATAATCCGCTACACCCGTGCCAGAGATAATTGTATATCGTCGGATAATGTAACCGGTTCATTTTGAACTGTGTTAAATAGATCGGTACAAGAGAAATATACCATAACTCAGAGTATCGATTGGCTAAATGTAAAAAAGAAAACAAAAATATACATTTATGTATATAAGCGGATGGATAGTTATATTTTATTAAAAAATGTGTAACACCCAATATCATCTTGTACGGAAGGTTTAAATAAGTCAAACAAATATAGGTTATCATCGTGGTGTCTAATGCATATAGAGTTAAATATAACCTATTATGATTATTTTGTAATCTTAACACATTAAAATAAAAACTAATTTGTGTTTGCATATAAATCATACAATAGGTATGGCTATCCATAGGAACCACATAATACATCATATTCAAAGGTACACCCATCAAAAGTAACGAAGACAACCCGTATGAAGTATCCAACCCTTTATTCATGATTTTACATGTCCAATGAAAATGAAACCCATATATAAGTATTACTATATTTTTGGATAAAATGTCTAATTCGGATTGTATACAATAAAAATAGTAAGGAATATACATCAACCGTATCGATACCCAAGAACACGCAAAGAGATATTTTGTAGGATATTTTTCTTTATATAAAAGTAAAAATAAGGTGGACCACTCCATAATAAGACACTTGTGTACTAGAGCAAAGTCTTCGTATATAGTGACAAAATAATACAACAAGTGGTGTAATACTATATCTAGATAATTGTTGTATGCGTCTAATGCAAAATAACACATTAATAATCTTTTCACATAATCTGCATTTAGATACTCGATTGGAATGCACGAAAAAGTTATAAACGAAATTATGCAAAGTAAGTTGAATATTTTATAGTTAAAAATATTATACATACTATTACGCTATCGTTGTTTCTAGATTAGTTTTATAAATAATTATCTGGTACGAGTATTGTATTGTGTAAGCATATTTGTATTATTTTAGGTACCTATTACATATGAATCCTATCATAGAAGGAAATGCTACATACAAAATATCATCTGGAAACAGTACTATAGACAACGGTTATCTAGAAATGTCTTATGATGGGGATATAATGGATATTGCACACGCAAATAATAAAAATATTATTATTATGCAGTTGAATAATGATGAACTAATGGAGCTATTGTCGAGACCATCCGACACTATGCCGCTAGATGAACGGATACAATATGACTATTCTACACAGACACCTCGGTCCTCAACCCGGACAGGTTCTAACTCTCGGTCACGTTCAAAAAAATCGCATTCAAAGTCAAAACGTTCCAAATCACGTCGCAAAACACGTTGAATAACAATATAAATATACAGTATCCTTATAATTTATTATGTCATTTCTCTCACGCAAACACACACATCCAAGAGATCTGCGTATTCAATTTGATGAACCTACCCACAAGTATACTATTGATGGCGATACAGATTATATGTCTGTAACTACGTGGGTGCACACTCATTTCAAAGCGTTCGACGCAGATTCTATTATTACAAAAATGTTTAATAGCCCAAAATGGGAGAAAAATAAATATTTCGGCAAAACAAGAGAGGAAATTAAAGAGATATGGAAGAGTAGTGGTTCAAATGCTGCTTCAGCAGGTACTCATTTGCACAATGATATTGAGAAATATTACAATCAAATTCCGGTTAAAAACAATTCCAAAGAATATAGTCAATTTTTGGACTTTACACAAACATATCATTTTGAGCCTTTTCGAACCGAATGGATTATATTTGACGAGGAACTAAAACTTGCCGGTGCTATAGATATGGTGTATATTTTGCCAGATGACACGTTGATGATATATGATTGGAAAAGGTCGAAAGGAATAATTAAGAACACCTCATACGAAACATATTCTATTACGGATTGTATAAATCATTTACCAGATACAAATTTCTGGCACTATGCACTTCAACTCAATACCTATAAAGCTATTCTAGAGAGAAATTATGGAAAAACCGTATCTAAATTATGTCTAGTATGTTTATATCCAGAACAAGATACTTTTAAACTTTACGATGTTCCATTTTTAGAAGAAGAAATGAACGAATTATTTAAGTTGAGAAAAACAAAAACAATATAAACATTTCAAAATAGTATTATTAATTACACGATGAATAATACTATTGGCTACTATAATGATACTATGGATGTAATGACTGGGTCATATATTCTTGTTGCCAGCTGGATATTTTGTTTTGTTATTGTAGGATGTGTTCACAAAGATACACGTGTTGTTTCCAGTTCTCAGGAAGAAACTAATTATGCTGAAAAATATTATGAAATGTATAAAGAAATTCCTTTGTCTGAACTAGAAGAAACGAGAGTGAAATCTCTCTCTGGTGAATACATTAAAGAAGAAACAGACAAAGGAACTGTTATTATGTGTTATAATTCCAGCACATCAGCATTTCATTTTTGGAGTGATGTGAATATACCATATACTTCATTAGACGCAGCCGCTCAGTTATATTCTATCGTACATAAATGTAAATCTATTTGTGTTGATTACAAAGAAGAATATGAAAAGGCATCTGAAAAACATACCACAGATACAGATACAGATATGGATAAAACAAACTTACCTAAAAAATTAGATGGACCTTTTGCTACGTTTAAATCATACAATACCATAAAACCCACGTCGAAAAACAAAACGGTTATTATACCTGAGAATTGCAATCATTTTAGAAAATGCGGAACGCTTAATGTATGGGACAGTCAAGAACAAATAAAATCACCAGGTAGTTGGTCCCCATCGTTTATAAGCGATACAGCTATGAAATGGTGTAAACAAATTATGGATACTTCCACGGTTTCACATAGAGAACCACTAACGTATAGTGCGTGGATGACAAGCAAAGATAAAAAAGTGTAAATATATATCATATGACAACTAATAGAATTAATAAAAAAAAAAATATGAAGATAAAGACACGTAAATATAGAGGGGGAGAGAATACTACATCTGAACCTCAAACAGTTTCTCAAGATGTAACTAAACCAGAAACTACTACAGCAGTAACATCAAAAGACAGTCCTGGTGCAAAATTGTTAGAAAACGCACAAAATTCGGAAATATTAGACACCGCTAAAAACGCTTTTAAAAATGCAGCAGGTGTTTTGGATGAATGGATTCCACATAGTCTTATCAGAGAATATGCAGGAGACAAATTTGCAAACAAAGATTGGAGTGATGTTGCGCCAAATTTTTTTAATAACATAAATGACACAGCTGAATTAATTTCATATGCTGCGAGTGACCCTGAACTTAGAAAAGTGCTTGAACGAACTATTAACGTGTATGGTAATGCGTTGAAAGACATATTCAAAATTGCAAAACCAACGATTGACGAATTAACAGATACATTTTGGGAAACAGCCGACAACATGGGTGTAAAAATTGCTAGAGGAGCGGTGAACGCAACCATCGACACGATTAGTGCTGCGGTTGCTGAAGTACCAGGTCTTGGAGGTGCGGTAGATGCGGTGATTGCGTTAAGCAAATGGTTTAATGCGGTTAATTCTGGTATAATTGCGCCAACGATAACTTTTAATGGAGAGATGACAGGAATAGGAATAAAGACAGCGCGCGATACTCTGGCATATACAAAACACCAAGGCGAAGAATTAGCCAAGACATACAACGAATTTAATAATATGATGGATGACGCGAAGAAACTAAAAAATAATTTACAACCAACCAACAACTATGCTCCAAATATGTCCGGTGGAAATAATAGTAAAGCAAATAAAACACTACGTAGTATACGTTCTTCTGTAAAGAGATTTACTCAAAAACATATTGTAAAACCTAGATTTGGTTAAACTGGTTTTGTACGTTTAAACCATTCTATAAATCCGATGGTTCTCACAACGTCAAACGATGTTTCTAAATGTGTTTTTGCAATTTCAAATACTATTTTTTCTTGTTCTGAAAGCTGCTCAATATAGTTTTTAATGTCTGTTTCTGTAGGTTCCATTATCTATAGTATAGTATATATACTATAGATGAATTTCAATTTTTTTGTGTTATAAAACACACAATAGGTTCGGACATTCTAACCTCAGATTGATGTATCATTTGTGTTATGGAAGTGTCTATAGTAAAGTTATTTTTTGCAAACCACGTAAATAACAACGGTATATCTTGTAAAGTGGCATATTCACAACGAACATATGGTTTCAACAATACGTTCCCACATGTTTGCAACGGATTGCACGCGGTTCCTTGTTTGAAAGGAGATAATTTATGCAGTTGAACCCTACGGACTAATGTATATAGAGGAGATGTATCTGGAGGTATTCGGTCCAAAGTCAAGACTTTTATGTAACATTGGTCTACACTGTTGTAAAAAGGCATAGTCATAATGGAATACGTTTCTTGGTTCGTCATTTATATGAATTAAGCAAAAAAAATGAAATGAAAAACTTATCCTATTTAGTTGTATCAAACCTATAAGATGTCTGTCTTTCGTTTTAAACTCGCAGATGATTTTGTGAATCTTCTCACAGAATTTTCCAAAATACATCAATATGACGACCGAAAGGATTACAAAGATACGTGGAAAAAATGGTGTAATGAAAATCAGGAATGTATACAACGAGAAAAATACCGGTTAAAAGAATTGGGTTATGATGGCGATGTTGAAGACAAAATGTATAAAGCAGGTCGTTATTATTTTCGAAATAAAAAATCGAATAAAGAACCAGATTCAGTCACTATACGGCGTTCTTATATAAGCACCGATATTGACGTGATAGAGGCGATGGATAACCACATTACACGATGTGCGAAATTGGAAACGTTTACACCTGCGGAAGGATACAACTGGTTTTGTGAAGAACATTCACAACTTTTGCGAGTTGAAATTAATAGAATTATATCAGCTGATATTACGTTATCAGCTAAACAAATTATTCAAAAGATTAAAAAAACATACAAAAACAGGTATTTTATATACAGCAAACGTCATTAAATACCTCACATTTAAAATACAACATAAAAATCTACGCGACTTATATATGAGTAAATTATTAAGTCAAGGTGGGTTTGGATGCACTTTTTATCCAGGAGTCACGTGTGATAGTAAAACAGTCTATAGCGACAAGACTATTACAAAAATACAACAAAAAAATACACAATCCGAAAATGAAAGTACCGTTGGTTCTATTGTCAGAGATATACCATCATATGCATTATTTTTTTTGCCTGTTATTAATGAATGTCCTATTGATTTACGCAAGATTTCACAAAAAGAGATTTCAAAATGCAAAATCATAAAAAATTACAAAGATGAGTATGTTGCGATGGAAGTTCCCTACATGAAGGAAATTAGATTTACAGATATGATAAAAATAAAAACCGCAAAAGATATTATTATAACGGTTATAGAATCCTATAAATATTTATTAATGGCATTAGAAAAACTGCAACAAGTAAATGTAGTACACTTTGACCTTAAATTGGATAACATTTTATTTAATGAGATCACATATGACCCCCGTATTATTGATTTTGGTATATCTATACCTATCAAAAATCTTACCGTGACGAATTTAAGAAACTATTTTTATAGATATGTCCCGGAATACTATGTATGGTGCGTTGACGTTCATATTATTTGTTTTCTAATACACGAAACAAAAAATACGTTGACTAATGAAGATGTGGAAACAATCGCCACGTTGTACGTAAGCAACAACCGTGTTCTGGAGTTTTTCCCTAGAGAGTTTTCATCACAATATTTGGATATGTGTATTACACACTTGAAAACCTATGTGGGTAAACCATCCTCAACTCTTATTTGGGAATTAATAGGGCATAGTCATACGTGGGATAACTATTCGTTAAGCGTAATGTATTTACGTATGATTACTTTGCTTTTCCCAAAAAATAATTCTAAAAATAAATTTCTAAATCTTTTTGGTGAACTTCTTGTTATGAATATTCATCCAGACCCAAAACAAAGATTAATCACATCTGAAACAGGAAAGAAATTTTATAATATGTTTTATATGGACGGTGATGTAGAAAGTTATCTTACTATCGCAAACCAATTCGAACAAGAAAAATCCGCTATTACAGAAAATATAACTACGCAATTATATACTATATAATAGTGTAATCCTATCTGTATGCATAATTGAATAATTCAAAATCTTTTTTATAATATTTATTTATTAATTGAATCGAATCTTTATTTAAATACTTTGAGTAATCTTTGTTTACATCATTCTTCTTTATATCAATATCCATTCCTATAAACTTATTTATTTCTCCATTTAATTTATTTAGTTCTTCACATTTATATATTTTAATATTAGGTATTAACCCACCTTTTTCGTCGGTAACAAATTGATACTGAGGTTTATTGTGATTGTCTAAATCATCCCTGTGAAAATAATTATTTTTTAGTATATCAAATACCTCTTCTGCAGTAGAAAAATCTTGTATCCGTTTTACTTTTATTTTCTTACTAAACCAAAACAAGTCACTAATTACTTTGTCATATGGATTCCTAACAACAGAAAATATTTTAATATTATTGAAATCTACTCGTAATTTATGTCGGTATCTATAAAGCGTGCTATAAAACTGATGTTGTAATGATTTTTGATTATATGGATACTCTAATATATTATTTGTATAACCACTATATAATTCTTGCTTGCATGTTGATTTTATGGCATTTTCTATTAGTGTTCCACCAGTTTTAGGTATATGAATAAACAACAGTTTTTTTTCACGATAAAATGGCATCGTGTTAATATATAAAAACTACATTTTATTATTTCTTTTTACGAGCGGTTTTTCTTTTTTTTGTATAAGGTGTCCCTTTTACACCTTTTTCGTTGTAGTCTTCTAAATGTCCGTCCCTATGGTAATATTTAAACCCTTTGGCAGTTCTAAAATCAAGATGACCTGGTCTTGTGATAGAAGGTGCACCTTTGTGTCCTGGTGCCGGTGTCGATTTCTTTCTTTTTCTTTTTCGGGTCATAGAAGTTGTTTTTCCTTGTGAAAACTCTGGGTCGCTTCCATCTTTTACTTTTTTCCATCTTGACGCAGCTTTGCGGAATGCTTCTTTTGGATTGTATTTTCCGCCCAAAGAAGAAGCATCTTCTCTCGCTTTGGTTAACATTATTTTCACTAAATCTGTATACGAAACTTCTTTTTTACCCATTATATATATATACGTTTATAAAAGATAAAATTGATGTACTTGATATAATTGCAGTATTTTAACATACAATTATAACATGAACACATTACAACTTTCGGAAAATCTATACCCGGTGGATGAAGTTATTGCAACATTTACACAATGCATACTTATGCGTAGTTCTATTCACGAATGTCTTTACTGGTTATGGGAACTGATATACACATTTGCTGATATAGACACAATATTATACAATTTATATACCCAATTCTTCTCTATTTCTCATCATTCCATAGGGAAGTATATCACGCGCAAAATAAAAGAATATAACAACACACGCGTTAAAAGGCATCTAGCGGATGTTGTATGTAACCTAAGATTACTGTCAGTATGTCCTACTGCATATTACATTACCTATCACACCACAAATTGTATTTATCCAACCACCATATATAAAAATCATTCTAGAATGCAAGGATATCCTATTTATTTGACTGGATTATTTGGTTCTATTCGTTCAAAAAAATTGCGTAATATTGGTTATTATCTTAATTCTGCAGTAATGCAATACGGTATAAAACACATATATGACGTTTTATTGCAATATGGGTTGTCGAAATCGATAGATGTAGACTGTGGTGTATCTACAAAAACGATAGGACAGTTAGAACTGTCTTGTTTAATGGCGAGATGTATTCACAGCATAGAACATGAAAAAACACATTTCATACGTTCAAATATAACCCCCGTTACTGAAATGGAAACACATTTCAGTAAACCGTCCAAAAGATATTATCATAAATTACAAGAACGACGTTTGTATGCAACCCATACCATTCTACCCCCTGGTAAATATGCTAGGTTTCTTTTACAAGAAGGTTTAGAAGAAGCTTGTAATATGCATTGGGAATACTATTGTTTTGCATCTCACGAATGGAATAAGAAATTTTGTTTGTATGGCGGCACACAAAATCACAAAAATAAATCTATTCAATGGCGTTCAGACGTTCTTTTAGAACAATTTTACGAAAATGATAATTGTATGGATTTTGACGAACAATCTAAATATGTAAAAGAGTTGTCTTTACACGATGTGGAAATTATAGAAGACCCGTATATATGGATTGAACGCATACAGTCAGAGACATTAACACAACGTATCTCCAAATTATCACTATAAATAACTATATTTATTTCTATAGATACAATATAGTTATGTCCGATTATACTACTGAAGTGATACCAGAAGAACTAGATGTATCAAATACAGCAGACTTTCACGAATTTATTCAGAAACACTCGCCTCCTGATACTGATACAGTTGTGTTGAATCAGGAAGTAAAAAGTAAAATGAATGAACAATTGGGAATTATAAAAAAATTTTTAAATACTGATGAATTTAAAAAAATAGAAGCACTTAGCAAAGATATCCGAAATGGAAAATTACCAGTAGGTAGTTGTGTGGTGTCCGGTGGATCACGTAAAAAAAAATCTAAGAAGTATCGTCAAAGTAGGAAAAAAAAAGGTGGTGGACCCAAAAGGAGAGGTGCTGCTGGCGCAGCAGCATCGGATTATGAAGGCAGTGTAGATGGCAGTGTGGATGAAGAAACCGCAGACGGAAAAGATGAACCAGATATTACACCAGAAATGTCAGCTGCCGTATCGAATAATAAAAATTTTGATAAATATGATTTCGCAGCGCTAGCTTATATTGTATCTATTCTTGGAGGACTTGAATATTTCGGAATTATAAGTACGACATTTAATTCTGTAGCGGACAATATCGCAAGAAAAGGAGGTTTACCACATCCGGATGAGGTTTGCGATGTTGGTAATATGGTTACACAGGCTGAAATTTCTCGTCTTATGACGGGTATGAGGAATTGTGTAGAGGTGCAACGTGCCTATCTTAAGATTACGCAACAATTAGTTGCAACTCTTTCTCTATGCATAGGAGCTACTATAGCCAAAGATGTTTACGATCAATTTGATGACCTGGATTGGTCAAATTCAGGAAAAGCGTTACAGTCAATATCCAAAGTAACTCTAAGACGTATTTCACATGAATTGAGAGAGCGGGGAGAAACTAATCAATCAACCAATCCAATTGGCATTACGTGTGAATTAATACAATATATTTCTGGTTTATGGGGAGCAGCTGGTTCTGCAGACGCAATACCCAATCCTAACGCGGATAAAGCAGATGGTTCTGCCGGGTTGAATACTCCGAGCAAAAAAGAAAGGAGTTTCTGGACTGCTTTATGGACTGCTGTTACTCAGTTATATCAATGTGATGATACAGATTCTGAATCGGAAGATATGCCTAGCGCAACGCCTAGTGCAACGCCTAGTGCAACGCCTAGTGCAACGCCAGGTGACGGCAATGAACCTCTACGAAGAACACGAAGTCTTGGTGGAGGTCGTCGAATGAAAAAAAAACGCCAGACTAAAAAAAGAGGTAAACATAAAAAAGGCAAGCGTCGAAACAAAACGAAAAGAAAATAAGTTATTCAAAATCTGTATTAATAATTTCAAATTGTCTGTCTGCACGCAATATTTTTTGTAATATTTCTCCACCACAACTTTCGGGATTTTTATAATCGGGATGTTTAAATCTACATCCAAAACACACAGAACAATACCAACTAACCCAATATTTTTTTCTGAGTTCCGCGTTACAAATTTCTTGCTGAAACATACTATCTATGAGAGAAAATGCAGTTTTTAAAAATAATATAGTGTCTATCAATTGTGTCTTTTGCTTGAATAATATAGTTGTACGTTGTTTGTCTTTTTCGGTAATATCTGTGTTTCTACTATTTTGTAAGGCTTTTATATACCGCAGTTCATTTTTTACGTTTTTTAATTTAGTGATGGTTTTCACACGATAATCATCTATTTTTTTTATAATAGAAAAGACGTTTGTATTGTAAATGATCGGATATCGATATCGTATACTTCTGGGAATAATAAATTGATTTGTTTCTTTTATGTCGCTAATTTTGTTATCTATCTGTCTAACTAGTTCTTTCATATTGTAGGTTAACTTATTCTCTGCATTTGTTCTAGCATCATTTAAATACTTTACTTTTCCAACAATTCTTTGCGTAGTTTCTTCTTCATCCTCATCACTTGAGGATTTCATACCGAATAGTTTTTCTACGTTTATCTCTCTTTCGATTTCTTGTGAAATATTTTGGTTTAATAACGCAGGTTCACTAAACAAGAGAACTTGTCCTGATTGAAATTCAATCAACGATTGCAATTTATCGTATTGATGTGAGGAAATTTTATGTGCTTCTGCTTTCGCATCTAATTTCATATAATTGTTGATAGCAAGTATAAACGCGACAATTGCTGACAAAGATGACAATATAATCTCTCCACGTTTAGAACATTGTAACGGAGATTGTACTACAGATACCAGTCCAGATAAAAATATACACGGAATCATCATAACATTTAATTTATTTACGGTGTGGTTATGAGATTCCATATATATAATTTTGTGTCCCTTTATAAAACTAGCAAGTACATCTAGAGCAGAGGAATACCTGTGTCTACTATCGTGGTCGTATGATGCATATATTTTTTTTTCTACTGTTTTGTAATTTAATTTTCTATAATGAATAGGTGTATTGTTGTTTTCTATGTCGTATGCTTCCGGGGTTCCGCTACTTGTACACTCATCTACATGTTCTCCTTTATTCTCTTCTAAACTATTTGTATGAGTTGGAACTCGCGTCTCTTCGTTATTTTTGCCGTACAATTTAAAAAATGTGTTTGTATTTGAATTATTTAATTCATCCATATATTATTATTATTCTACTTTAATATTCAGAATAATCACGTATGTGTAATAAGGTTTCGTCGTAGCTTTACCACTTTTCCATACCGTATTTCATTATAGTTATAGTACAATAATACAAAAGTAATTCATTTTTTTTGTATTATTGTATTATTGTATAATAAATGAAGCGGACTAGAAAAAAAGTACCTTGGACGGGTTGGAATAAACTCGCTCCATCTGCGAAACAACGTACAGCTATGAAACATACGTGTGGAAAAAAATGTTTTCTTGGACCAAACAAAAGTTTCCCTATTTGTGCAAAACGCACCTGTAAAATACATCCAAAAGGAGTTTATGCTGTATATATTAGAGCAAGAGCTTACAGAAATAAACACCCAAAATACAAACGAATCGCTCGAACCGCGAAAAAAATGTTACGTAATTGACCTTCTATAATTAATTTAAACATAATTATAGAAAATAGGCTATGAACGAATATGTGCTGATGTTGTATATGTTTATAGCCAATACAGAACAAACCTTATCCATACTTCGGCCTTTTGTGGTTTGTTTCATACGATTGTTTCGTTACCATTTATACACCATTTTCAAAAAAGATAATATTATTTTATTACGAAAACACTTGCGCGATTGTAAATGTACTAATTATGATGAAGAATCTAACCCTTGTGGATATATTTTATCCAAAGATAACTCTTTTATGTGCTACATTCCAGATTGCGGATACGGACAAACGTATCTCGTGTGCAAAAAAGAAAAAATAAAAGAAATATTTGGTGAAGATAAACCAACACAAAAAATAGAGCAAATCGTTACATCCGTTCAAAAAGGACCTACCAATACAGTCGATTATTACTATAGGAATGGCGATTATAGTTATTTTAGATACACCAAAAAAAAAATTTATATCCGTGACAAAACATTCACGACACAACAACAAATGGTTTATGATAACATAATTAAAATATATAATGAAAAAAATAATGTAAATTGCTATTTATATGGAGACATACAATGTGGTAAAACTTTTTTATGCTATTTAATGGCACGTGAATTAAAATGTTATTTTTGTGATTCGTTTAATCCGCGTGAACCAAGTGATAGCTTTTCTAATATGTACCATACGATTGATCCTACGCCTCAAAAACCACTTATTTTATTATTAGATGAAGTCGATATCATGCTTAAAAAGTGCACGATGAAACTATTGTTCCGCATAAAAATCAACCTATTGAAGTATACAATAAAACGACATGGAACAATATGCTGGATAAAATAAGATTACGGATTATATCCTAATCTTATTTTAATTTTATGCTCGAACAAGTCGTATCAAGACATAAACAACATCGATACATCTTATTTACGAAAAGGACGTATTGATTTAGTTCAGCATTTACTAGTAGATGGATAATTATTTTAATTTCCAGTAGAACCATAACCTCCATCGCCACGCTCCGTGGTTTCTAATTCGCTAAAAGAGACTTCTTTAAATTCCGCCATACTGATTCGTTCAATAATCAGTTGTGCAACGCGGTCTTTTTTCTCAATAACCAGTTCAGTTTCACCGTGATTAAACATTACAATTCCCACCGATCCGCGGTAATCTGAGTCAATTACTCCGGCACCAATATCCGTATGTTTTTTCCAAGCCATACCTGAACGTGGGGCAACTCGTCCATAATAACCGTATGGTACCGCCACAGCGAGGTCTGTCTTAATTAGACCTTTCCCGAAAGCAGGAATAACACACGATTCGCTTGCATACAAATCCCAACCAGCGGCACTTGGACTTCCACGCGTTGGCATAGTCGCACCAGCAGACAGTTTAGACACTCGGATACATTCCATTCTATTTATTACGTCTCTCTCTTTATACAATTTTAACATATTGAAACAACATAAAACTTTATATCTTATACCAGTTAACATTAACAATGAGTGCTATATTGACCGTTACGAAAAAACACCAAAAATGCATACAGGAATCTATTCATCAAGCAAATCAATCACCTTGTAGATTTAAACACGGATGCGTTATATACGGGAATGGAAATATATACGGTAAAGGATTCAATAATTATAGAAATTATTCATGCGATGGCCTTTTGCAAGAATGCTATACATGTCACGCTGAAATAGCTGCTATAAGAAATTGTATTCGAAGTAGGCATATTAAAGTAGTTCTCCGATAAAGAAAAACATCATAAACCTAAACATACTCCCAATCTAACATTATACGTGGTTAGATTATCCTCTTCAGGTATATTACACTCTGCACCGTGTGAAAATTGTTTTAGTCTAATCAAACGAAGTGGAATTAAAAAAATTGTGTTTAGCGATGACAACGGTGGTTTCGAAATACACGATGTAGTGGAATATCAATCGTTTCATGTTACTACCGGTTTCAGACATTTACCAGAAGACATCTAGACTAGACAGGTATTATATATGGATTCTTAGTGTATATTGATGAGGTAGCGCTACAAGTATTCCAATCCGCAGGCAGTTCTCCGGCTAATTGTGCTTCTAATGGCGTTAAGTATTCTGTATTGCATCCATTTTTATTTAAAATAAACGGAAATGGTTTTTTGCACGGAGGAGTTGGTAGACAATTGTTTCTCAATAAATTAGTGGATGTAAATTCTCCTGATGTAATCGCTCCAGAAGAACTAGTATTATGGTAAGTACTCTTTAATATTTTCCGTGTTCCTAAATAATAAGCAGTTTGACATGGATCCGGTTGGTTATCTGTGGAAGTATTGTCTTCGTCTGAGGTGTCAGAACACCCTACTTTAATTTTTCTAATATATTCACTTTGTGTTTTGGACAAAGGATTAAAATCTTTTACCCACCAAGTAGGACATTCACCATCTTTATTACAACCACTATTGCCTAGATAATTATTTGCGGATTGTGTAGGATGATATACTTTACTCAATAAAAGTCCTTTGGTAGTCATAGCAGAAGTGGGGGTACTTTCTATCGTGGTCTGTGTAGTATTGTTACTAAGAATATTGGATGTAAAATCATTAGTTATTGATACTAGTTTAATCCTGTTTTTTGTATCACGTGACGGAAGACCACCATAACCTGTTGGTGAAGTACCTTTGAATATAGTTCTAACCTCTGAACTTTGTAAGTTACCACCTATCCCTCTTATGTTGCGTATTGTTCCTTTAAGAGAGAATCCTGTTTCTTTGCTGCTTATATTTTGTTTTGCTTTAAGTTTTTTATTCATAGCTACAATAGACATTTATAATGTATATGGATAGATTATAAATATTTTCTACGTACAGCATTCCTCTGTTTTATTTTGGTATAAAAATTGTGTGCGCATATACTCTCCAGAAGACATCGGTGCCACCCGTTTTGCATATGGTTCGTTTGTCACCAGTCTACCTCCAATATGATAGGAAGTTCCACCTTTCACGGGGTCTGGTGTTCCGTCTGGATAACTACAACTATTACAAGTATAGTATTTACCAGCGTTCCCTATTAGTTCGGGCCAATTTTGTTGCAAGTTTTTAGTTTGATTACGCTGTGTGAGAACACTTTGACTGTTATTTTCTGGAGAGAAATCCTTTACTATGTTGTTATTGTTGCAATTGCTAATGCACGTGCTGTTATAGACAGAGGTTGGATTTTCCACGGTTGACAATAAAAATCCTTTTGTGGTTTTACTAGATTTTCCTTGTGATGCTGAACTGCTACAACAAGAAAATACAATATTATCGTAATTATCTCCGTAGTTCACAGGAGATGTTCCAATAAAAGGTGTTCTAGTATAGGATGTACTTAACGATGTTTGTCCTACCCGTCCCTGGCTTCGATTCGTCCCTGCAGTAGAAAATGGTTCTTTGGATATTGGTTGAAAATACCTTTGATATTTTCTTGATTTAGACATATATGTAGTAGTAGAAATTAAATAAATAAAAATATTCTATCTTTCGGCTCTTCTACCGAACATCTTTCGATAAGGAAATACAATTTAGTAGGATATATACGAGAGAGAGTGTCTACTCCTATAACTTTTAATACCAACGATTGAAGACTAAAATAAGCAGACGTATAATACACTTTAGATGGAAGTGTATCGATGTGTTTTAGTTCTGGCGCCATATACGTTTCATCGTACTTGAATGGACGGTCTATCAATATCATTCCGTTCTCATCACAAGAAAATAAATCGGTCATAGGAGTAAGCATATAACTTCCGTCACTAGTAACCGTAATATCTTTTGCAGTAATATACAATAGACCCCAACCATTTTCTCTCAATATTTCAATTTGACTACCGATGTCCAATATCATTCTAGTACAATCGTGGTATTCTAAGGTATGATTATTTAATCGGTGTAGTTTTCCTCCGACTTGTGCTCCGCCATTTTCAAGCGCAGTTACCATTATTTCGGTGGGGTCCATCATATATTATCCTTTACATATACTTTTACGAATACATACTTAATTACTTTTCATCAACATCGTACATTTCCAAAACCACGGGTCATTATATACTATTTTAATGTTCATTCCTTTGTTTAATCTCTCTGCAATATAAGCTGCACGTCTTGTAGTATGTGTAAATGAAGGATTAAAGTGAACGAACACACACTGATATGGTTGCATACCATCCCGTTTCAATATCATATCTATGCGGTCCACACATCCTTTACCTAAAATAGATTCAAATGTGGAGGTTACATCACGTCTAGTAATGTTGGAATACATTCTAGAAATGCATATGCTAGGAATAGGTGGTGGGTAGTTGGGTTGCATATAATATGTTATTGGGACTTCAACATATGCTTTATATTATTTCAATTTTACTTGTATTGTCTTCATTTAGAAAGATAACTTGTATGCTTACTATACAAGCGACATATATCCTATGCAATCATCCAAAAAAACAAATGTAGTTAGTTTTGCCGATGTAATTTCAGACAAGATGTCTCCAGTAGTGGAAGAAAATCAAACAAGTATCCAACCTGGCTGGGTGAAACTTTCTAGAGGTACGCATGGTCGAACTGTACGCGATTATGGTCCACACGACCTAACCACGAAAAAAAGTATCCTCCCAGAACAACAAAATGTTGTAGAATTATTGGAACACAATATTGATTTATCTTTTGAATTTGAAAAAAACAGGTATTATCATCCATATCAACAAAAATATGAGTCTACGTTTAATCACTCGTCTGATAGTGAACCAGAGGAAGAAGAAGATGAAGAAGATGAAGAAGAAAACTAATACGCTATGTTATATATAATATCATATATTCGAATAATAAGCAAATGGACGATCTCGATTTACGGTGGTTTGAAGAACAAGAACAAATAGAGAAATCATATGATATTTATTATAAAGCTCCTGTAGAATATATTTGGGTATCGTTGATGTATGTGAATAATAACGAATTAGAATATATTAAAAAAGAAAAGGTTGTTTTGAATAAAGGTACATTAAGTAAAAAAAGTATTGTTAATTATATAAATACAAATAGAAAACTTAATGCAATTACATATAAATTGCACGCTCTATCGATGTTTAATATTACCATAACTCCAGAGCAAATTTTGGAGTTTGACTACACCGATAATTATTTCAAAGACATACAGCATATTGCAGACGTGGTGTATGAAGATACCATAAGTTATTTATCTGATGTGAATGAATTATTTATTATTTTAACTCCGCGAAAAAATAATTCTACCACAAAAAAAATTAATATTATTAGACGAAAACAAACACGTAGAAATCTTTAACACCTGCTATTGTATAAAATTGAATAATTGTATACAATCGAACGAAACGTATCACTAATATGGAATACACACCTTTCTCTGCTAAAAGGGTCTTTGGAATAACTATACTTGAAAGCATCTATGGATTTTCTGCTCTATTGCTTTCAAAACAAACAACAGGCTCTTTTGCCTATGTGTTAGGACCAGGGTTTATCTCTCAAAAAAATACCTTGTATATGGATGGTTGCGCGGGTATATTCGCGACCATTCCGTTGTTGCTCTTTGGAATAATCCTTAACCAATTCAACTTTTATGTTTGCATACAAAAGTTGAAATCTTTAACCCGTATGAGTGTATTATTCATATTTGGAATGGACTTCCGACCGATTACTGTAGGTATTAGCGCTCTATTATTTGCAATCGCGGCGGGTATCGGTGAAGAAATGTTCTTTAGAGCTATCGTGCAAGAAGAAATGTCTAAATTAACTTCTGAACCTATTGGAGTCTGTGTTTCTGTACTGTTATTCGGTCTCGTACACGCATTAACCCCTACGTATGCTATCCTAGCTTCGTTAGCAGGCGGTTATTTTAGCTGGCTATACATAGTGTCCGGACACTCTATCATAGTTCCAGCAATTACGCATAGTATATACGATTGGATAATATTTATGCATATTCATTACGAAGTTACCAAAGGAAGTGGATTATCGTAAATATAAAGTTAAAATTGAAACGTTAAATCACATATATATATATCTAGACAAACTATTATGGAACAATCACCGCAAGAAACCATCCACTTTCATTTTGCTCACAAAAAGTTCGCTTTTCCAAAAAAAAACGTTGATATTGTATACGTGGTTAAACAAAATGTTTGGAAATGGAACGATTGGAACACCCAAAGACCACTTAGAGCATAACCTATCAGATTATCTGGATATCAAACCTTCCGTATTAAAACAAATATGTATTATATTAGAACATTTACAGAACAATACCGAAAATGACTCCTCTGTAGATAAGGGTTTATTAGATAAAACAGAACATTTCTTAAAATTTGGACCAGGATGTACGAAAGGATTAGACGTTCCATTTGAATGTTCCAATTGCCATTTACAAGTAATGGACCCATCACAAGAAAAAAAGAAATGTATTAAAGAACGCATTATTCCACACGAGCTCGTGGTAATTCATCTGCAAAATCGTGTTGTTATTGTGGGACAACTTTTCCTATGAAGACTCCTGGTATATGCCCGGTAAATGATGTACCTCATTCCTGGAGATAACTTCGAACAATCCACACTACGTCATCAGGCAACCTGCAGCGCAACGCAAAGGTATTGACCCCCCACTTTCTAGTTTCTATATACGCTTGCACCCAATCGTACTTTCGCGATTTATTTAAAATGGATTTTGTAGGGAAATGATTTGCTTTGACTGATTTTTTTAATTGTTGTATAGTGTGTCGCTTCATAAGGATTTCTTCTTCCGGCGAGTAATCAAAACTATATAACAATTGTTGTATTTTTTGTGAAAATTTACGTTTGTATTTGCTTCGCAACACGCCTTTTTCCGAAAACAAACTGCTGTAACTGCAACAATAACGACAGTTAGGAGCATAACAATACCTTCCTCCACATTCATCACGTCCGATGTCATACAATTCAAAACGTAGATGCCTTTCTTTCAAGAAACGATACACCATCAAGTAATCCAGAAAATCAATACACCCGATGTCTTTTAGATTGTTTACGATGGTATACACGTCTCCGTGAATAACTCCTGTGTGTTTGTATCGCATATCTGTGATTGTAAACACAAGGGGTTGTATTGTCTCGCGAAACAACTCCCATGACGGCTCACGATGTCTGCATAGCTGCGCGGTCTCTTCTTGTAGTGTATGTAATGAGGACATTGTGTTGTCTTGACTAGGGTTAGATATAAGTATTTTATATTAGTAATTTCATTTCAATTTTTTATTTTTACCGGTTATAATATATAAAATGGATAATAAAAAGGTATTTTATGTTTGTTCGTATGGAGGTTCTGGTTCGAAAATGTTATGTAATGCACTAAAAACATACGGGAAAGTAGAGCACATACATAGTCGTAATCCACCGGATAAATTAGAATATATTGGAAATTTAAACGGAGGAAATACTTATCACGAATGGTTTAATGGTATTACTATTCCAAAAGAAGAGTTAAAAAACTATTATGTTATATACATTTATAGAAATCCTAGTTTTTCCATCCCAAGCAGATTTGAACTTGAAGGACATTTAGACCATATTCAAACCGATAATTCTATTCAATTACCTCAGGTGTTATCTTCAGGAAAAGATTTGTATAAAATAAGAGAGTTTTATGACAACTATACAAAGCCAAATAAAAAAAGAAACTACAAAATATTTTGTGTAAAATATGAAGACATTTTTGATAAACAAGATGAACTAAGTTCATTACTAGGTATTGGAAAATTAAATTTGGTTAATACAAGTTCCAGAAAAGAAAGTCATAAAAAATTAGACAATATTTATCAGGATTTAATAAAAAAAATGAAAGAAAATAAATCTATTTTTATTCATTAGGTATTTAATAAAACATTAAAATAGATTACAGATAACTACGAATAAACCGTAACACCTCGTCCGGTAACGTGCTCCGCACAGCAAACGTATTAAATCCCCATCGTTTAGTATATATATACGCCTTTGCCCAGTGATATTTTAACGTTTTATTTAAAATAAATTCCAAAGGATAATAATTTTGTTGTACTAACATTTGTAGTTGTCTTTTGTTGTATTGTTCCATAATCGTTTTTTCTTCAACTGTATAGGCCCAACTATATATTAAATTTACAGTAGACTTATGTAATGTTTCATAATAATTTCTGCGTAAAAGTCCGTGTTTTGTAAAGAACTGATAATAGTCATCTGGTTCAAACTCTTCAGGCCAATGATTCAACCGGTGCGTATTTTGAATATGTTTAGCTATCCAGCGATAGGCTATTAAATATGGTTTAAATCCGATGTCTAGTTGTTGAATCAATTCTTCTGTAACGTGTGGGTTAATATACATTACCTCCATAGGATGAATGTATTCATAAAAAGTTTCCCAAGAAGGTACTATGTTAGTTGGTAAAGTTTGTATGTAATGCAACACCAAGTTTAAAATCGTAGTCATGACTCGGTTTGTGTGATAGTTGTATAAGTATATTAAATAAGTTCAATTTTTATTTAATATACTTATATTTTATATGCCGACAAAAAGTAAAAAAAGTAAAAAAAGTAAAAAATGAGGTAAATCAACCTTACGAATGAGAGGAGGCGTCAAAGGATTAGACGATTTACCTAATGTACTAAAAAGAGATATTGGCGATAATTTGGGTGTCAGTTCATTAGAAAGTTTTTCATCTACTAATACAGTCAATCGCCAAATTATGGAGGATGAATTGAAACTGCGAAACGAGTTTGCAACGGGACATCGCAACTTGATATTAGAAAAATATAATGATACCATGAATTTAGTATCTCAAGCACAATCCATCACGATACATGGATGGGAACCCACCGTTATGATGACTCCGTCTCATATATTTCGTTTCGCTCAATCTGTCCCTTTACTATCCACCGTACCCGAGATACCAAACGCATTAGATAATGCTTCAGCGCTGCTAGACGAAATAGAACAAATAGAGGCAATTGGTCTCGAGTATCCATTATTAAATAGACAACAAGTAGATACACTTAGAGATGCGGTAGGTTCGTTACAACCTAAAGTAGATTATATAATGAATGCAAATGAAATTGTCCGTAAGGAACGGGAAGCTTTTGATAGACGCGTAGAACGAGCACAACGACAAAGAGACCTCAGAGAACTGCAAAGACAACAGAGAGAACGAGGAGATGTTCGTGGATGGTTAGGGCAGTTATGGTAATATATTTTTCTTGTCGTAATGAGAATAACAATAAAAATAAAAGGATATGAAATACGTTTTATTATAATACTAATTATGCGTATGTTATATTCAAATGAATCTGCGAATACAAGTAAGTATACAGTCATCAAACAATCCATTCCGTTTGCTTTGAATGGCAAAAGTATTGAACGACCAGACGTTGTTCTTTTTTATCCATAAATAGGTACACACCATATCGTATTTGTTCATGCGACGACACGACCAAACACATCCATTTGCTCTCAGAAGAGTTTTTAGTTCCTTTACGGTGTATGTATTCATGGCGGTATATTCTCCTTCTGTATATCCAAAACTATACACCAATTTCAAGACGGATTGACTTAGTTGACGTTTTAAATTGCTTCGTAATACACCATATGGTGAAAACAAAGTGCCGTAAATCCCAAACAAATAATTACTCTCACAAAATATCTCCCACCAATGGGTCTTGCATTCTTGGCAACGAAACTTGTAACAACAACACTCGTTTTCGTACAATTTTGACCCGATCCAGTGAAACGCGCTCCAATAATGAGTGAAGTCGATGACTCCGTATCTTTTCAGGTCTAGTATTAACCAGTGTCCTTCAACCGATATAAAGTTGTTGCGCGAATAATACAATTCAAATGGCAATATCGCTTTAATAAACAACCTCCATGAGGGTTCTTGATTTTCGCAAAGGGTTTGTACGCGCAGTTGTCGTTCTACGTACGACATAATGGAAACTTTTTATGCTTTCTGGTATGGTATTATATGATATGATTACGATTATTATATAAGGATGTATATGGAGTTCAATTTTTTAAGTATTTAAATGTTTAAAAAAATAATAGAAGTTCATATAAATAAATGTTGGTTCAAATAAATAATTGTTGGTTCAAATAAATAATTGTAATGTGTATATTATTTAGATAAAGCTGCGAATAATGCGGAGTACATCCTCTGGCAACTTGCTTCTTTTGGCAAAGGTGTTGAATCCCCATCGTTTGGTGTGAACGTATGCCTTCACCCAATAGCATTTATAGTCAGGATTGCGAATGTTTTCCAACGGATAATGATTAGCGAATACAAGTGTTTTTAATTCGTCGAACGGCAGCGCCATTAGTTCTTCTTCTTGTGGTAAGTGGTAATAACTGTGTAAAAGGTATGCTTGAAATGGTGGTAAAAAGGTTTGATAAAATGTGCGGAATGTACCGTCGGGTGTAAAGTATTCTTCATAGCGCGTTCGCTTGAGGTGTCGGTATACTTTCAGGTGATGCGTGAAATCAACATTCAGTTTTTTCAGTTCTATGATAACTACCCCAAACACGTCATAAACGGTTCGATACCCGGACTGTAAAGGCACCAGATGTGTATAAAACAGTTCCCACGAGGGTTCTTCATTCACGCAAGCGACCTTGATGTTTTGCGCGATAGTGAAATAGCACCAATTCCAGATAGGCATAGTTGTAGTATAATTGTTGTATTTCGGTATAAGTATTCTAATGGTGGGTAAGTACGTTTCATTTTTTTAAGTATTTAATATTTAATATTTAAAATCTTCGTGTAGATATGCCACTACATTCGGTTCAACCAATTCTGCATGGACGAGTTCCTTTCCGTGTGCGTATATGGTTGCTTTCAATTTATCTGTTTCTTGAAACAACTCCTCTATTTGGGACTGTTGTTTTGCAATCATATCGTATGCTTTTACCAGAAGAGCACCCCTCATAATGCCTTCGTGTACGCTAGACCAATTATATTTTTCTTTGGACGTGTTAATGTCTGCAATAGTGGATTTCCACAATACATGTCCCAACTGTGTAGAATCCATACGAAACGATGGTTCAGACATAGGTTTTATAGTTATACCTATTCTTGTATACTAAATTTCAATTTTATAACAATTTTCGCCTTTCTAATTCATTTTTTATATTATATCGTTTCGGATTAACATATTCATATTGTAGTACTATTAATGTTTTAATTCCCATTTTATGATATTTTAATAAAAGTTTATTGAAATTTTTCTCTCTTATTTCTGGACGCCATCCTTTGATATATGACTCATCAATCGTGATTTTATCTTTCTTTTTAATTGTGTTAGGTTTTTTCTTTGATTTTCTTTTGGATGTTTTGTTGAATAATTTGAAGATATTCATTATAATGAGTGTATAAAAAATAAAAAGAGGTTGTCCTCCGTTTTTATATTTTTTCTTTAGACGTGTTAATGTCTGCAATACATGTCCCAACCGCGTAGAATCCATACGAAACGATGGTTCAGACATAGATTTATACTTCTACCTATTCTTCTACCCTGCCCTGTAAAAAAGGCATTTTTTTATAATCTACTTGTATGTGTTTCCCATGAGGCTCGAATTGCGACACTCTTTCCACGAGACCGACGACGATGGCGTCCACATCAGCCATAGCATGCACAGAAACAAGAGTGGTGTATATTTCATTTCACGATGGGGGTTAAGTTTCTTGCTTGGTTCGTATTCTACTACAGAGGGTTCAATATCCACAACCCATACTTCTTTCATGTAAGTCCTTTGATAATTTGGAGACATCAGTTCTTGGCTCGCAATAGTTTGATTTGAATCAGTTTGGTTTATCGTGTCGTACAAGTATTCTAAAAAAGAGCATATCCAGTTCAATTTTTCACGGTGTAGGTGTGTTTTTGTATTTACATCTACACAGTTTAAAAAAGGAATGGTACACTCCCACCCTGTAAAAAAGCATTTTTTTTTACAACACGATATCTAGTGCCACGGGCAATGTCTGCTCTTTATCGTTTCCATACTTCCGCAGTCGTACTGGCGGTCCCACGCAACATCCTTCGTCAAATACCCTTGGATATACATCACCACATCCTTGTTTAGCGTTCCAGATTTAAGAGTCTTTAATGCAAAGGCGTTGAAACTCCATGGTTCCGTCGCGATAAATGCCTTCAACCAGAAATACTTCCGTTTCTGGCTGAACACCTGTGGAGAGAAGTTAGCCTTTACCAAACACTTGAGTTCTTTTGTCGTGTAGCACCGCATCATGTATTCTTCGTCTGGCGTGAAATCAAAACTATAAACCAGTTTCGCCAATTTTGGTCCAAGTTGACGCTTGTAGTTGCTTTTCAATACGCCGCTCGGTGAAAACAACGCATAATAGTTTCGCATAGATGTTTCCAAGTTGAAGTATTCTGTCCGGTGAAGCTTACACTCAGGACACCTATCCGAACCGCATCCACATTCGCTTTCGTACACATGGTCACGTATCCAATGGTAGACCGTCAAGTAATCGGTGAAGTCCACGTGTCCGCTCAATTTGTTCATGTCCAATATGGCAAGCGTATTGTATCCACCTCGCATTTCTGGGAGTTCAAACGTCGTCCGAAACCACCGCCATGATGGTTGAAACTCGCATTTTGATGGCATTATCCTTAATGAATAATTTGTAAGTTAGCATAACACAAGTATTTGAATTGTGAAAAAGCATTTCATTTTTTTCAAGTTATACGCAACTTTTGTATTTACATCTATTATTCCTTTTAACCGTAAAAAAGGTTTATTTTTTGTGTATAACGCATCCAATAAAAAAGAGTTCGTCTATTCTCTCCCAAAAGACTCGCGCCGTCTTTTGTCACACTTGTCCTTCAATCAATCTGCAAGGGTTTCCCAGTCGTCCAAATCACCGTTGTCTTCAATAATCACTTCTGGAGGAGGGGCTGCTTTTTCTTCTTCTGCTTCTGCTTGCGCTTGTGCTTGTGCTGCTTCCATGCTTGCCTTCATCTCCCGCTGCTCTTTTTGTTGCATTTTTTTGGCATACCATACTTGAACCTTTGCGCGATGGTCCAAAATGATCTGCGTTAGGTCTGCCTTGAGAATGGTTTTGCGTGTCTTTTCGCAGATTTTCGGTCCGTTGTAGTATTCTTCGCCCACTAAGAATTGGTTGTAGGATTCCTTGACGATTGCTGCGCGTGCAATTCGGTTGAACCATTCTCGTCGTGCCACAGTCCGGATGTCCTGATTGCTGTGTCCGCATTTTTTTATCAGGTCATCTAGGTCAAAATGCGGTGTTTTCATCGTCTCGGCTGCATTCCATACCGTCAGTGCACTCCACAAGTCCAGTCCAAATGTAAAAGGGCGCTTTCCTTGTCTGCGGGAAAATTCAGCTGGCAACGTAAATACTCCGTCTTGTCGTTTGAAAGGGTTTGCGTTCATTTTGATGATGTTCGTGTATATTCGCTAGTGTAAAACACAAGTATTTGAATTGGTACAAAGCATTTCAATTTTTTGAGTTTTCAGTACAAAAATCAATTTACATCTAATTGTGTATTATATAATTTAAAATACTATATTAGATGTAAATTACCAGGTTATTTACGGTGTTGAAGGTTTTTTACGGTGTTGAAGGTTTTTTTACGCATTTGCTAAGTAATGCGATGCAGTAAGGTAACATCGATGTGGTGGTTTGTAACACTTTGTTGAGGTTTAGTTCTCCTTTAGATGCAGATACAATTAGTTCAATAACGTCTCCTATGCTCCCGCTATCTATTGCCTCTAATAGATACTCTTTGTCGTCCGGTTGTGATAATTCTTCTATTAATGCACGTAGTAAACGAACCGCATAGTCTTTTTGAGCGGCTCCTTTGACTGGCGTATCTTCTACCGCCTCTATCACATACTTAATCACCACAGATATCGTTGATTTTTTAACACCAATATCTTTGCATTTGACAACTAATTGTTTGGTTAAAGCATCCATTAATGGGTCGCTTATTTCCTTTAATACCACATCCTTTGAAGTGGTCTCCTCCATTATGGAATTAAGTGGTACTTGTGTCTGTTTCTCTCGTGCAACCGGGTACATACTAGTGTCCATAGATGCTTGTTCTTGATTTGCCATTATACCATAACCAGAGAATTTTTTAATATTAGAGATTGTTTATTAAAATATATTAATATGTTATGGATACTTCGTTGTTACAAAAAATATTGATTAATTTTTTAATGGGTGGAACGATTGTGCCTTCATGAACCCGGTGTTAGCATCTATATGGTGGTCGTTTCCGCTTTCTATCATACCAAGTATGTATTTCTTGAAACAGACCGGTAAATCCAATCAATATATTTCGAAATTTTTGTTAACCACTACATTTGCGTTAATTTTATTGGTTATATGTACTTTCTTAATCAGTTATTATTTAAAACAATCTAGCGAGAAAGAAGGTATAGTACCTTCTATACTTAAAGCTTCTGGATGGTGGGCTATATGCTCTACTGTGTTTTATTTCACGATTGCATATAGTCCTTTCAAGAAGTATTTTATGTAAAACCATTTATTAGAGAGCCTAACAACGTACTGTTGGTGCCATTTTTTATTAACAATAAAGTAATCAATACATTTATAATAATACTGCATACACTTACCTTATAATATTTGTCTGTAGTCAATTTTGGAAGAGTTTTATCGAGAGAAGTACCGGTGAATATATTGGTTAAATATGTATTTGATACAATCATAAATGTAAATGCTAAGGAATATACACGTAATGGAACCCATAATTCTGTCTCTCTTACCAAGATAGAATATACAGTTGGCATGAATACTAATTTATTGTATTTAGAATCTTTATAAAAACTATTGAATAGGTTTGCTACAGCCCATACTAAATGGTTCTGGAATGTAAAATTATGGGTTCGTTTATTGTATAAAATGTACGGTGTATATAGCCCTAATATAATGGTACATATTCCGTTTATATGAGAAAGTACATCGTCCAATTTAAATTGAATTAAAAAAGGTACTTCCAATATATTTATAAATAGTATCCATGTAAACAATAATGTCGGCAACTGTATTATATCTACTATCTTGTAATAATTTGAATATAGTACTAATGGAAGGATAACCGACAACCCTTTTATACAAAGAAATGGATTTTTTTCAATATATTGCGTATAGTCTATACTGAGTCATGTAATCAATAATATTATAATAGATAGCGCACTTCCAATATATTTATATTTGCTTGCAAGTAAAGATACCTCGAAAATTACTGTTACTTGTATAAAATCAATAATCATATATATTATCCATATTTAATTTTCTTTTGCTTCATATTAGTATTTGAATTTGTTAACTAATATGAAAGGAAATGTTCCTGGTGGGACTTGAACCCACGACCTATGGCTCATAAGACCATCGCTCTAACCAACTGAGCTACAAGAACCGGTCTAGCAAGGGTGATTCGAACACCCGACCAACGGAATACTTTCATCTACAGTCCGCCGCTCTACCAACTGAGCTATTGCTAGAGAAATGTTCCTGGTGGGGGTTGAACCCACGACCTATGGCTCATAAGACCATCGCTCTAACCAACTGAGCTACAAGAACACGAAGTAAATGTCTGGAGTGGGGTTCGAACCCACGCGGCCGAAGCCAGCAGATCTTAAGTCTGCCCCCTTAGACCACTCGGGCATCCAGACTACTTACTTATATATATAATATGGATTGTCTTTATACTATAATTAACTGATAATAATAAAATAAGTAATCAAATTGATTAATATTTAAATGTGAATAATTTGTATGGACGCTATTTTCATAAAAAATTGATACGATTATATTGTATACACTATAATACATACACTATAATATATAGTATAAAATGGTAAAAAATTCCGGTGGCAATAAATGCAAACGCGGCGCTCAAAAACATATGACAGGCTCGCATACGCGGCACTTAGTTGAAAAAAATCCTGCAGAACCAAATGAGATATATGCAGCTGTAGTTAAATTATATGGTGGGTCCAATTGTGAAGTTATTTGTGAGGACGGTATCACACGTATGTGTATCATTCGAAACAAGTTTCGTGGAAGAGGAAAACGTGACAACTTTCTAATGACTGGGGTATGGGTTTTGGTAGGCTTAAGAGAATGGGAAATTAAACATACTGGAAAACGACCTAACTGCGATTTATTGTATGTGTATAGTGAAGATGATAAAAACAAACTAAAAACAAATGCTTCTGGAAATTGGAGTGTATTGAACGTGTCTACTCCGGATGGTGTACACGAATTGCTTGAAGAAGATAACATCGTATTTGAAGATATTAAAGATACTCCTGATACTAATTTGTTGAATGAGTTGCAAGAACATTATATTAGCGAAGACGGCAATCACCTCGCAGTCGATAATGATATTATTGATATTGATGATATTTAATACATAATGTAACTTAATTACATTATCTATCTAACACTCCAGGTGGGATTCGAACCCACAATCTTCGGATTAGAAGTCCGACGCGTTATCCATTGCGCCACGGGAGCATTAACATACCTTATATTTTTTTCTTTAAATAAGTTTTCCATATATACAATTAAATATACGTATATAATATCATAATAATGTCGAAGGATTTGGTTACACAATTTGCGGATATACAAATTACAGAGACACCCGGTGCAGTTACGCCCGTTGCAGTTACGGACGTCACAGAGACACAAGTTATTTTTTTAGTAGGCAGAATGAATCCTCCTACACCAGGACATATACACGGTCTATGTATCCCTTTTTTACACGAAGTTAGAAAAAAAGCTATCTCTATACTAACCTCTAGAGATATAGATTTCTCTCCAGACCAATCTCTCATAGAATTAGTCCAATTGGCTAACTTGGTGCCCAGGATATTTTTAACGAATACTACTAATGACCGACGCATATCTTATATGCAAGTTGAAAATAGAGGATTGTATAAACGGGTAAAAGGTATCGTTAGTAATAAAAACGATGCTGACCCAGATAACGGGATATTTTACGTGAAAGATAAAAATCTTGAAAATCCACTCATTCCAGAAGATAAAAAACTCTTTGTAATTAGAATGATTCTGAATGCGTTGGATGTATCAAGGTTTCTTGAAAATTCTGATATTGTAGTATCGGAGAGAGATTTACAATATTGGATAGTATGTCAAACTTCAGGCCCAGAACACTGGTGTGCTCAGATGGGCCCTGTTTCTGCAATTAATTGTGGACTAAAACTAAGCAAATCTGGAAAATATGAAAACTTGTTTTTTTTTATGGGAGAAGATGAAGACCCGAAAGAAATGGACCGCAGGATGAAATTTTGTTTACAAAGCGATATTGAAAATGATGAAGGTGAAAAAGTGAATTGTATTACCGTACCCCGTATAAATATAGATACGGTCGAACAAATCGCAGATTCCAATATAAGTATGTCTGCTTCTAAAATTAGAATGTTGATGGCGGATAAACAAGTCGATCAAGTAATAGACTTGTATGATGGTCTTCTTACCCCTACATACGTGTGCGAACTTATCCATAAAGTAAATATTGGTTTACGTTTACAACCACCTTTTGACCCAGATGCATTTGAGATATGCAAAACTAGAGCTATGCCTCCTACACCTATTCGTTCTAGTGCCAGGATACGAGGAGTGATGGCTGCGCCGGGCATGTATTCTGATAAAACTACTGGCTATTATTGGGATAATAAAAAAACATCATCTAATACAGCCACTCCTAAAAAAGGTGGTACACGGAAACAAAAACGTAAACGACCAAAAAAACGATATAGTAGAAAAATATATTAGTTTATTGTTTAATTATATTATATTATACAATATTATAAATGCATTTGTCATTTAGAAATAAATCAAATAATATACAGGATTATAGATTAAACGCATCAAAAAAGAATAAAATATTGACGGATACGTTGAATTCGCAAAAAGATAAACTATCAAAAATGACACAGGAACAGCAAAAAAATATGGTCCGTTATATCGAAAATACCATTTATAAAGATGTAGAACAAAAGATACATTCAGAAACTCTGTCAAATCTTGTCATTACATTTGAAACGAATATTAAACCCATTTTAGTTGAAGAGTTGAAGAGAGAACTTAAATCAAGCGTAGAAAGCAAACTCACAGAAGACCTTAAATCAAGCGTAGAAAGCAAACTTACTGCAGACCTTAAGTCAAGCGTAGAAAGCAAACTTACTGCAGACCTTAAATCAAGCGTAGAAAGCAAACTTACTGCAGACCTTAAGTCAAGCGTAGAAAGCAAACTTACTGCAGACCTTAAGTCAAGCGTAGAAAGCAAACTCACAGAAGACCTTAAATCAAGCGTAGAACAAAAGCTTACCGAAGACCTGACACCAATTGTAGAACAAAAGCTTACCGAAGACCTTAAGTCTAGCGTAGAAAGCAAACTTACTGCAGACCTTAAATCAAGCGTAGAACAAAAGCTTACCGAAGACCTGACACCAATTGTAGAACAAAAGCTTACCGAAGACCTTAAGTCAAGCGTAGAAAGCAAACTTACTGCAGACCTTAAATCAAGCGTAGAACAAAAGCTTACCGAAGACCTGTCACCAATTGTAGAACAAAAGCTTACTAAACTAGTTAAATCACGCGTAGAAAAAAAGCTTACCGAAGACCTTAAATCAAGCGTAGAAAAAAAACTTACTGAAGACCTGACACCAATTGTAGAAAAAAAGCTTAATAAACTACTTAAAACAAGTGTAGAACAAAAGCTTACAGAAGACCTTAAATTAAGCGTAGAAAAAAAGCTTACAGAAGACCTGACACCAGTTATAAAAGAAAAAAAAACCCAAAATAAATTTTTTTCACAATCATCCAATAGTTTAGAAAACCCTTTGATTAAAAATGCTTTGAAAAATAAATTATCTCTTATAGATTATTAATTATTAATTAATTATGATTCCGTGGGATTTACAATATTGACGGCTGTGCGACCTTTAGTATCTGCGAGTTTAATTACACAAGCTGGATCAACTTCATAATTAGGATGATTTGCTTGTAAATTGACAGACATTGCATAACTTTTAGAATCAAACGCCCACACGAAAGGAAGTGTAATACCAACAGGTTCAATATTAGTGTAATCTGTATCAGTTAGTAAATTTTCAATTTGTGCGTCTAATAAATAACTTTCCGCAGCATTCTGAATTACGAAAGAAAATATACCTTTCTTCAATCTGTCCCTTTCTGTATATACACTAAATGTAACTGTAGCTGTTCCATCTTGTTCCTTTGTTATTGATGTCGATGTACTATCAATAAATGGAGCATCTGAGAATTCTATATCTTTAACTATTTGTTGCCATCCTGTTGGGTTATTAGGGAACATTTGTGTCAATATAGATGATTCTAGTAAATATAAAGTATTATGCGATTCGCTGGCTAAAGCTATCCAAATATTTAATCTATTCACAGTATCCCACGTAACAGCATTCCCGCCAACAGTAGTGGGGAGGGTCGGAGATATAAAACTACCGGCCACAATTAATTGCGGTATTATAGCACCGAATCCATCGATAACATCTTCACTCTGAGGGCTCTCTAACTCATATGTCACCTCGTTCAGATTACTATCGATTCCTACAGCAAGAATTTGATAGTATAATTTAGGGTCATTTAGGGGCGAAAGATTTTGGTCAGTTGAATATGAAAAAGTATACTCATCGTTACCACCTATTGTCGTTGAATCTTCTATTATTACGGATTGTCCCTGTGGCGGGACTGTAATTTTGTTAATAGTTACAGCGTTGGAAGTATATATTCGAGCATCATCATTATCGTACCTAACCCTAAATTGTACGTCATTAGTTGTATTACCTCCATAAAATAAATCACTGCCCGTACCACTAGCATTCAAAGTAGCAGTTAATTGACCACTATTAGCATTTACGGATACGGGTACACCCGACGTTACTCCATCAACCATTACTGAATACTCTGCTGGTGTGTAACCGACCAGCTCTGCCACCGATGGAACATCACCAGACATATACACCTCTTGGGTGCTTACATCATACACCGTGTTAGTAAACAAAATAGCATCACTAATACTGGAAGATGTAGGATTGACTACATTTTTTAATAGATTAACCGTTGGTGCCAAGCTTTCGAATTCTCTAGCAGTATCCAAAGTTGACTCACTTAATTGACTAATAGTATAAAAATTATTTTGAGTGGAAGTAAACTGATCTATATCATTAAACGGATACAACGCATACACAGCAACGTTAATATCAGAACTATTCTTTACATCATCACCGATATTATAGGTAAGAATAACCTCGTCATAACTGTTCATAGATTGTACTACTTCTGATCCGGATTCATTGATTGATAACACATCGGATATTCCATACTTCATTACATCATGTCCTTCCTCCTCAGTAGTATAATTATAAGCTAATACATAGACCAGGTCTGATGCATATGTCAAACCCGATAGCTCTGTCTTCACTAATAGTTGTATTTCATCGTCATCACTAATTGCGGTGTTATTCGCCTTATGCTGGAAAGACATAATGGTAGGTTGTTTTGGTGGGTTATTCGAAACAAACGGAATCGACCATTTTGACACAGTCATATTATTGCCCCAAAGACGAAACTTTATAACTGCCCCAGGATTAATTGTATAATTAGATTGACTCATATCATCTGTAGGAACTGGTACGGTGTATGTATTAGTAACGGGATCTTCTGTATTTGAAATAATACCGTCACGAAATACAAAACCATTCTTTGGAAGTCTAGAGGAACCGGAAGAATAAGTAATTAAATATTCGAACTGAAATAATTCCGATATACTAGTACCCCCCGTGCTAATTTTATAGTTAGAAATGCCCACGTCTTCACCGGTATTAACCGCCGAGACACTTGTAACAGAAGGTTGTACGTTGTTCAAATTGTGTCCACCCATTATATATATATAATAGATAATAATATATCTCCTAAATTTAAAATATAACGCACATACAATTATATATACTAATGTAATGGTTTTAACCTGTTTAATTTACCGTATGTTATTATGAATTACGGTAAATTAATATAATAGTATATAATCTTTAAATTATATATACCATCATATTAATTTACGGTAAATGAGATACCGGTAGGATAATGAGATACCGGTAGGATAATGAGATACCGGTAGGATAATGAGATGCCTGTATAGCGTAATAAAAAGAAAAATTAGAATAGGAGAATAATAAATATGTTTAGTGTATGATTTAATGGCTGCTTAGTTCTTGCGTGTCTTCTGGTTCCACTCCAAACCTAGAGCATCCGTACAATTCGCGACAAATCATTCGCGAGCGTTGTCGGCACTTGAACTGGCATCCTAAATGTGTTTGTTGTATAGGATAATATTCGTGCAAAACTCCAAGCTGTGTGGGGCGTTTTTTCTTGTGTCGTTCGCAGCATGTGCATGCAATAAGTCGTTCAAATTCGGTAACGCGTGGGTCGATCATAGTAGTTCGTGGATTGTAAGCGGTTAATACCTAATATGCGGTAGTGTAAAAGTATTTCAATTTTTTGAATTATTCCATTATTCCTTAAAACGTATATTGTGTGTGTTTTATCAAATACAAATACTAATACGCAATAAATTGAAGTAAAAGTCGTGTAAAATAGGGAAGCATTATGAAACGATGGAAGAATACTTAAAACGAAACGAATTATCTCTCAAAGAATATCAACAAAAAGGGATTTTATGGTGCAAAGAGTTGGAGAAGAATGGTGTATTGTTAAATGGTGTGTGTGTGCGTTCAGGTATACTAGCAGATGAGATGGGTCTAGGGAAAACCATCCAAATGATTGGAACTATGCTGGATAATTTTAAATTACATACGTTAATTGTTTTACCTAAAGTGTTATTAGAGCAATGGAGAAATATAATTTATACTACATTAGGTCACAAACCGTTGATATATCACGGTGCAACTGCAAAGGGTGTATCGTTGTGTAATGCTCCGATTGTGCTTACTACATATGGTATGCTTTCTTATACAAAAGAGAAATATATAAAAGGCAACCCTGTAAAGTATAATGTATTGCATGAGGTTGTATGGGATAGAATTATATTTGACGAAGCACATCACTTGCGGAACCGTAATACGCATAATCATAAAGCAGCGGTTCACATAAAAGCGGTGCACAAGTGGTTAGTGACAGGAACACCTATACAAAATGGCATTACCGATTTGTATGGATTATGTGCAGTATTAGGAATCTCTCAATCCTATTTCACCAAACAAGATGATATGAATACTATTATCTCCAACCTAATATTAAAACGAACAAAAAGTCAAGTTGGAATTGAAATGCCTATTCTAACTCATAATCTTATCACTGTAAAATGGGAACATAAGAAAGAGAGAGAAATAGCTGCCGGTATTCACGAGCAACTTCATTTTAATAAACAATCAGACATATTGGAAGTGGATACCAGCACGAATATGCATCCATTTGCAGTAATGCATCGTGCAAAACAATCGTGTATTACTATGAAGATGATGCCGTCTATAAGTGAAGTAGGGTATCAAAGCAAATTAAACAAGGTTATTCATATGATAGAAGAGAGAAAAGAGAACGGAAATGCAAAACTAGTATTTTGCTTTTATCATGTTGAAATGGATATTCTAGTAAGTTCTCTTTCGGACAAGGGGATGCGTGTGGCAAAGTTTGATGGGAGCACCCGACAATCTTTACGAACGAAGTTGTTGTCTGAGGAGTTGGATGTTCTAGTGCTACAAATTAAAACTGGATGTGAGGGTCTTAATTTGCAACGGTTTAATGAGGTCTACTTTGTCTCTCCACAATGGAACCCTGCTGTGGAAGACCAAGCCGTCGCCCGCAGTCATCGTATCGGACAAGATAAACGTGTGGAAGTATTTAGTTTTGACATGGAAGCGTTTGATGACGATGATATAAAAAATGACACGATGGATACATATATTCACCACACACAGCAATACAAACGCGGACTATATTTGAGTTAATTCTATTTATTATTTATTACTACTTCACCCTGTAAAAAAGTTATTTTTTTTGTGTGTATAAAATTATTCTATCAGGATGAATGAGTTACCTTTTGAAACGGATGCTTAAATATCGTCTTCTTCTTCTTGTGCTGATAGGGCTACTAGGTCACTTGGTTCTGCTGTTGCAGCGTGAGTGCTTGCGTAACGTTGGAGGAACTGGTCGCCAGGAGCAGGAGCAGGACATGCAATTACGCCAAATCCAGAAATGCCACCATCAACGGGTACGTCTCCGGACCCAGATGTATTGCGACCACAATGCTTCCACATGTATTCGTATCCTGGTGGCGTGTGACCGAAATGGTGACCGTGTGTTCGGAAGTACTGCTCTGGGTCTGCACACGAACTGCGGAGGGGGTAATGAACCGGTTCTAGAATTGGGATGTCCTCGTCGTCTCCCGCGAATAATTCTGCTGTTGTCGCCCACGTGGTTGTTGCTGCCGTTGTTGCTGCGGTAATAGAGTGGTTGTTCTGATTTAGTGTCGGCATATCGCTGAGCAATGGCAAGATCGTGGGAGTGAGTGTGGTTTCTCCGATCTCTTCGTCTTCGTAGTCTTCCTCCAGAGCTCCATCGTGTTCCAGTTCATTCGTCGTGTTCATCTGGTTGGTAAGAGTTTGAACTTTGAGTTGCGAGTTTGTAAGCGGTTAACAACTATTACACCAGAGAAGAAAAGTATTTCAATTTTTTAAGTTTTACACTAGAATTAGGAATAAAACTAAAATATGAACTTATTTATTAGACGCACCCTGTAAAAAAATTATTTTTTTTTATTGAATTATTCTATTCTAATCAAAACAATCTAACATTTACCTTTCGTCTAATACTTACCTTTTGCGGATTGAAATTAATCGGTTGCTTCAAGATCCTCCTCCTCTGCGAGCTCCTCCTCTGCGGGCTCCTCCTCTGCGGGCTCCTCCTCTGCGGGCTCCTCCTCTGCGGGCTCCTCCTCTGCGGGCTCCTCCTCTGCGGGCTCTGTAGACATCCGCGTCATCAAAGGGAGTTTGTCTAACGAGAGAGTCACTTCGGGGGTGTCTTCGTCCATCGAGCTGTCGTCCTCGTCGTCTTTTCCGTTGACCAACAAGTAGGTATCCGCGTCAGCAACAGATCGTTCCAATTTCGGTTTGGTGAGGTCGTTGTCTTCATCCATCGAACTGTCGTCGTCTTCGCTGTTCTCGTGTTCGGGATTCAAATCAAGCGGTTCCGGTTTCTTGACGTCCTCATCCATCGTGTTGTCATCCTCCTCTTCCGTATCGGAGTCGCCCCAATTCACCACCGGTTTTTTTGCCATGCTGATCGATTTTGCATCGCTGATTGAGCGTTTCATACGAAGTTTGGAAGCAACCGAGGTAGACCGGGTGAGCACCGGCATATCGGTCAGCAGAGGCAACGGTGTTGAGACGAGAGTGGAATGGTCCTCTTCTTCCAACGCCCCTTCGGGTTCCAATGCCCCTTCGGGTTCCAACGCCCCTTCGGGTTCGTCTGCGATATAAGCAGACAATTCCGAGAAAGAGCCAAACAAGACCTTCTTGGAAGATTTAAACCCTGCTGCGTCGGTCCGTGCGCGTTTCATAGGAGCGGATTTGATTGGTGGTGGAGGCAATCCCGCTTGTGGCGATGAACCTAGCGGAGTCAGAGGTGGGAAACACGATGGAGGTGGTGGCACACCGGAAGGTGGTCGAGGTGGTGGCAAACCGGAAGGTGGTCGAGGTGGTGGCACACCGGAAGGTGGTTGTGGACCGGTCGTCATTTTGGACAGCTGACTGGTGAGATCATCGATGTCTGCTTGTTGTTCCCGAATAACGCGGTGGAGGTCCACCACGTCGGCTGTGAGCGGCTTTTTGTTTTCGTTGACAATCCAATACCAACGTTCGTTAAAGTGCAATTTGGCTTTCTTACCTGGGTCGTTGATAGCGGCGAGCAATTCCTTCGCGGCGTGCGTCTCGTACCACCGGTCAAAGTGAACGAACGCTACGTAGAAGGTCCATCCGTCGGGGGTCTTCTTCTCCAGCAAGTCGACGCGGCTTGGTTGTCCAATCTGCTGGTAGTGGAACTGCTTGGCGATGAAGTCCTTGACTACGTCTTCGAACGATGCACCAGACGTTCCCGAACGCGACGGTACAGACCGCGTGTCCACGCGTGGAATGTAGAGCGACATGTCGCAGTTCTTGAGGGTCGCGAAAGAAGCGTTGTTAGTAGACATAGCCATGATGTGCTGAGCTGATGTGAGTTTGAACTTTGAGTTGCGAGTTTGTAAGCGGTTAACAACTATTACACCATAGACGAAAAGTATTTCAATTTTTTGAGTTTTACACTAGAATTAGAATTCACATAAAAAAGACATAAATTTAAATTTATGTAATTTGAAAACCAAAGGTGAAACTTAAAAAATTGAAATACTTTTCAAGTAATAGGTCATACGTGTCAAATGCTATTAACATGTCTGGTGAAAACACCTCCACTACCGCTCCCCTCTTGTCACACTCGCTTGCGGCTTTAAGTGCGATCAACGTCCCAGATGCAGCCGCTTCTCTCGGTCAGCGGGTTTCATGGGTCGACCTTGACAATTACCAAGAGGTCTTTGATAACCAACAAGAGAACGACACCCAAGATTTCCGCACTGAGCTACACGCACTTATCCCGGATGCCGATGCCGACGACGATGCCGACGACGATGCCGACGACGATGCCGACGAAGACGATGATGAAACAAGGCCGCAGATTCGCTGGGCCCGCAACAAAGAAGCCGAACACCAAGAAGCGGAACACTTCTTTTCGCTCAGCGGGAGCGATAAGATATTTGCAGATCGCCTGGTAAGTGCAGTCAATACACGCCAAGTTATTACCATTCACGGAGTCAACTCCGTCGACAACGTGAAAACCGTTGTTCGCATATACAAAAAACCTAACAGAGCCATCCTCATTCAGTTGACTTACGCATACCCTGCCGCATTCAAACCACTCAATACCTTTTGGGTTTACGCGGAATACGAGGAAATTCCGCAAACCGTCACCTCTATCGGTACTTTGAAATACGGTCGTATCGGCCAAATTTTCAAATATCCTGAAAATGTCGACAAACAGCCTATTGACGAGGCGGTTGCTTGTATGATTGCATCCTCTGCTACTTCTTCCGTACAATTGGCTTGGGACATTTGCTGTGTATGCCACGAACACACCGATTGCGAAACCATTTGCGGCCACAACTTGTGTCTACAGTGCCATTCTCAAATGATTGCCTTGGAAAATAACAAATGCCCTTTGTGTCGCCGCATTCTACCATATGAATAACACCCTGCATTCTCTAATATTATACCGTTGAAAAATACATAAACAACACAAAATCCGTTGAAAAAAAAACATCTTTTTTACAGGGTAGGTCTAGCTATTAGACACTAAATGAGATACCGGTAGGATAATGAGATATCGGTAAGTATTTGAATACTCTATTTACTACTATCCATTCTCTAATATTATACCGTTGAAAAATACATAAACAACACAAAATCCGTTGAAAAAAAACATCTTTTTACAGGGTAATTATACTTAATTGAGATACCGGTAGGATAATGAGATATCGGTAAGTATTTGAATATAGCAATAAAAAATAGAAAATTGGAGTTATCCGCATTCCTTTTTTTTATATTTTTTTAAATAATTACTCTAATACAAAACATTTATTTTTCAAACTGAATCTGGCTCCCGTCCCACGTACCTACCTCCTCTTGGGTATCATTGTCATACACTTGGTCTCCATCTATCTCCCGCAGATAGAGTTTCCCTTCATAATTAAATTGCATTACAGACACGCTATCTTCTTCTTCCTCTTCACTCTCTTCTACTAATTCTTCTTCATTAGCTACTGATTTCTCTACTTTTCTCTCTGCTAATCTCTCCGCTTTTTTTGTGGCAAGTCCTACCGCTGCTTGTGTTGCATTTGCTTTTGCTTCCTTGTGGGTTTGTTTCTCTGCTGCCTTCGCCTCTTTTGCTGCTGCTTTCTCTGCTGCTTTCTCTGCTGCTTTCGCCTCTTTTGCTGCTGCTTTCTCTGCTGCTTTCTCTGCTGCTTTCTCTGCTGCTTTCTCTGCTGCTTTCTCTGCTGCTTTCGCCTCTTTTGCTGCTGCTTTCTCTGCTGCTTTCTCTGCTGCTTTCGCCTCTTTTGTCTTTTTCTTTTTACCTTCTTCGTCTGATGATGCTGCTCCATCTGACGCCGGACTGTCAGTTTTGTGAAAATCTTTGACGAATTCTTGCACTTTATGCTTTGCGTGCTTTACTTTGTCAGATATCTCATTTTCCACAACCGATTCTGTAGCTGCTGGTTCTTTTGCTGGTTCTTTTGCTTCTGCTGCGGGTTCTTCTGCTGCTTCCGGTGCTGGTTCTTCTGCTGCTGGTTCTTTTGCTGGTTCTTGCAATTTTGCCTGTGCTACCAACGATGCGATCAAATCATCACCAGTCTCTCCTGCTGTTACTGGTTTTGATTTCACCGGACGCCCGCGTTTCTTGGGGGCATCTTCATTCGTGGTGGATTTAGCTTTCTTTGCAACGCGTCCTTTGGGGGATGGAATAAATTGATCGCTTGGAACCGTCCATCCTAGCTTCGCGACTTCAAGTTCCACCATTTCTTGAGTCAACGGCTCATTTTTGTATTTTAGCTTTGGCATCACATTTGCGTACTTCACCGGATACTTACCTCCTGGACTTTTCCAGTCTTCTTCTCCGCGTTCCGTGATTACACCAAATGCTGGTTTCCCCGTTTCAGAATCCAACGACTTGGCGCACGTAGTACAATACATCTCTCCTGATTTGTACTTGTTCGTGCACTGTGTCATTAGACCGCGATTGTACTTCACCGCCTTACACCATTCATCACATACTTCACCACAGTAAGGCAACGGAAATTCGGGCACTTCACGTTTCGCCGCCTTCTCTTTCTTCATCTCACACCCTTCGAGATACTCCAACGCTTCTTCTTCCACAAATCCATACTTCTCCGACAACTTCTTCACGCACCACGACATAATCTTTTTTGAGTTCTTTGACATCATCTTTGCAATTGGTATCTCCTTCTATTTTTCTCTCTAAAAAGTATTTCAATTTTTTGCACTTCACACTCGTTTCTTTCTTCACATCTTTTTCTTTCCTTTTATTATTCATCATGCTCA
>Ga0306866_1000067_pt1 | contig 40229 bp, 52 predicted proteins | sample AntRauTorckE5432_FD_190450 | JGI IMG/M metagenome (GOLD analysis project Ga0306866, IMG submission 190450) | Saline lake microbial communities from Rauer Islands, Antarctica - Metagenome Torckler E5 #432 (v2) (version 2) | ecosystem: Environmental > Aquatic > Non-marine Saline and Alkaline >...
ACACATCCCAGGACGAATTAGACAATTAAAAAAAGATCAAAATGGATAACAAATGCGGCGTGTGCATGGAGCCTACGCAAAATGAGGGCCTTTGTGCTCTTTGCCAAATAGCTAAGCGTCGTACATGCGACATGATAAAGAAACATCGCCTTGTTTTTTCAGAGGATGACATAAAAAGTATTGCTCAGGCTGTTGAGCATCACGCTGGCTCGCTTGCCAGAGCAAAAATTTCGCATTCTAAGTTCCGCGAACTAGTGCGAAACGCTCTCTTGATTTATGGCAGATAATGACCAAGCAGCCACGCAGGGCCGCGTTAGCTGGCCTTGTCGTGGACTGCGTTATTATGCGTTGCTTTTTATTTTAGTCTTATCTTGAATAACACCTGTGTATATGAAATAAGGGTTGTATATTTGTACTATCGAAGGTTGGCAATGTTGCTGACAACGCTAAAACAAAAGACCATGCCAATGTTTGCCTACCGCGCCCCAACATGTTCCTCCACTCTTCGCGCCCAAATCAACCTGGACAAGATGACGCGCCAAACTTTGCCAGTTGGTGCTATTGGCGAATCAAACGGCTCAAATTACGGTTACGACGGCGAATCGTACTATGTGGAGATTGGGCATTTTGGGCACTCTGCTTTCGGCAAAATGAAGATGACGATGGAACAAGCTAAAGCGGCTTACGACGCGATCTTGTTCTTTGATATTGACCCATTGAATTGGGACTGGATCGGCGCAAAATCCGTTCTACTGGCAGCTAGAAAATCCAAGCTGAAAGGCGATGCGCTTATGTTTCTATTTGGCGAAAAACTAACAGCAAATGAGTAAAAAGAACCCCACCCACGGCGGGCAGCGCAAAGGTGCTGGCCGCCCACCAAAAGACGGACCAAAGAAATACTACTCATTGTATCTAAAAACTAACCACATGGATTTAGTGCCAGACGAAAAAAGTAAGTTCGTAAGCGATGCGATAAAAGCTAAACTGATGGCAGACGGGCTTTTGTCTGAGTAACGCATAATGTGACGCTACCTGTCAGCCGGTTTAGCTTAGTTAAAAAAACGCGTTTAACTTTACAACATGGAATTTTTAAATAAATTAGATGATCTAATCATCGAATTCGTGCAGGGATCACCTGCTCAGCTTCAGGAGATGTATTATACGGGCCCTGCGAAACTTATTTTTCTTGTGCCAGTATGGATGCTCAAATGTATTGAGGTCGAAGGGCAGCGATTCTCAATAGAAACTGAGATCATTGTCAGAGGGGTACGCCTATTACCCAATCATGAAGACAGCTTGGTATTGTATCACCCTGAATATGGCATCTACAAGGACAAGCGATACATACGCAAAGTAACATTGCTAGAAGGGTATATTCCGACAGAGGTTCCGAATGTAAAGCTAATTGATCATCGATCCGAACCCCGTAAATACCCTAAGCTAAAATATGATAGGAAGTTGAATGACCTGATTAATTCGTTATTGAAATTGGCTTTGCCTGAGAACCCTTTGGACAGCTCATTTCTACCTTAACCAGCGGGCGACCGCACAAAACCTAAAGAGATGAAAAAGAGTATTGTTACAGATCGGACAGCAGTAGCATTTCAACCCGGAAACAGATTCTGTTTTCCAGACGATGAAACGGAGTATGAATTTTGGGGTATTGAGTACCACGACAAAGTTCCGCGTGTTACTTACTACGACTCAGATAAGAAAAGAAAAAGGAAAGGGTTTCATCTTTTCGATTTGATTAGGCCAAGACGAAATGGATAGCACTATCCTTGCGCGTTTTTTGTTTCTTTGTACCTTAGCGACATGGAAAGACTAAAGGCAGCAGAGGGATACATTGATAAATGCAAGGATCAGTACCGAAGATTTCTGAACGAAGAAATTGAGCGCGGCAACGAGGAAGGCATAAAAGCTATGAAGTTGCAATATTATCGATATCACAGACTTCGCGAAGCGATTCGTAATGACTCTGTTCTTGCGGAAAAACTGATCTACGAGGCTACTTACAAGAACAGTATTAGCACGTCTAGTATTGGACCTTGCTGGGAAAGGTATTTGCTCGAATGCTATGAGGAAAGGTAACGTTTTACTTTTGAGCGATAATGCCCAAACAACCCAGCCGCACAAACAAAAAAGAACTATGATCGCTATTTTTTGCCGATATTATGACGACTTCAACGAACTGGAATTGTACCCGAAAAACATGTTCGTTCGCATAAAAAGCGTCCAAGACATGCGAGGTGTAAATTTTACTGGCGTAATACAATTTAAAGGTTGGTACGGAGCAGACTCAGCCATTATAGACGCCTTTTACGATCTTAAAGATCGTCAGCCTGAGCTGTTTCTATAACCGCATAAAGCAAAAAAACAACGAGCGGGCGACCGCACAAACCACAAAAAAATGAAACCTTTCCTCTTCAATCAAATTTGCGCCAGGCAATGGCAGCTAGCAGGATGCCAAGCGATGCGCGACCACAGAACAGAAACAGTCGCAACCCTCCTTCATTGCAGCAGGTACAATAGTGATACAAGCGTAAGGCTGTTGCTGATCGAAACAGCGACCGGAATTGCGCACACCGACTTGCACGGGCGAAGCCTGTTGGGGTTCGGGCAGACGGACGCGAAGGTTTTTGTTCAGTTTATGTTTCTAACTATATTCTTTTAGCCAGCGGGCAACCGCACAAACCAAACCAATATGCTGGATCAAAAAGAACTGTACAACCACATGGAGGAACAGCACGGCCTGATCCTCGGCCAAGACGAAATGGATAGCATCATCCACCTCGTCATTCAGGGACTGAGGGAGGAACACCCTGAATACTTCCCCGCGCCATCGATCACGGAAAAACCTACCTCCTCAACAAGCCTCTTCGATGAGCTGGAGGTGGGGGACTGGGTTAGAACCAGGCCCTATATCGGTGGCGACTGGAATCTGAGCAGAGTCTTGTTAAAATCTGATGACGACATTCTCTTGATATCCATGAGTGGCCAAGAAGAGATTAACAGAGAAGAGATCGACGAAGGCGACTATTTCCGATCCCTCTAAACCACCACCGCTCCCTAAGCCCTGCCAGCCACTCGCGCTGGCAGGGCTTCCTTTTCTGCATCAACGTCCTTCTACCGCCAGGCGCAGGGTGGCCACCTTGCAGAAAAATATAAACGTGCGCAAAATCCTACTCCTGAACCTTTCCCGAATCTTCGATTCCCCTTTCTGGCAGGGTGCGCTTTCGATCATGACCGGGTGGGTGCTCTCATTCCTCGCTCCGCTCTGGCCGTTCCTGGTGTTGATGTTTGCGTTGGTGCTGGCGGACCTGTATTCTGGTGTGAAGGCAGCACGACGGCGCAAGGAAATAATTACGTCGAAGGGGTTTCGCAGAACTGTGGAAAAGATCACGATGTACACCCTGGCCATCATGCTGGCGCATGGCATGAGCGTGGTCTTTCTCCCATCTTTCGATCTGGCTTGGCTGCCTGCTTTCGCCATTTGTGTGGCCGAGATCAAAAGTAACTTCGAGAACATCTACAGCATCACGGGCGTCGACGTGGGCGAAGAGGTGATGGAACTCCTGAAGAAAAAAATAAGGAAGTAATGGATGCGCTGACCCAGTACATTACCACGACAGCAGAGACATGGACGATTGAGTTCGTCCAGGATAGCATCTCGAAGCTGCGCGCGCGAAAGTCAGAAGTGACAGGCGATCTGGTGCGTAGCCTGATCGGTGCCGTACTGCCAGCAGCAGGGGAGGCTGCGGCAACCATCGCCATCCAGTTCGACAGCTCCGGCCGATTCATCGACATGAGACGCATGAAACCGCCCGCTGGGGGACGCGAATACGTCGAGGAAATAATGATCTGGCTGGAGCGCAAGGGACTGGCAGAGAAGTTTATCCAGGGTTACCTGGAATCGAGGAAACTAATTAAGCGGCCAGAAGATGTTCTCCGCTACGTCGCTTTCGGCATCGTGAAGAAAAGGGCGAAAGGCAAGTACCGCCGAAAAGCGTGGTACAATAAATCGAAAGAGGCGCGCATTCGGGGCGTCGGTGGCCTGTACAATAGCATCGCGGCAAATATGCCCGACGAGGTGGCGCAGATGTTGAGGGCTGGCCTAAGCACGGGGCTGGAAGATCGGGAATACAGTAGCAGCATCCGCGCCCTGCGTGGCTATGCGAAAGGGCGGGGGCGAACCTGATCACCTTGCTTTTTAACGTCCTTCCTATTGCACCTGCGGCCGCGCCACCTTAGCTTCATGGCGCTAACTACCGACAAGTATCAGCTAGAAGTTTCCTTCATTACCGACCAGAGCCGCGCCCTGGCCAAAACCCTGATGGAGACGGAAAAGCTACCCAATGAGCTAAAAAAAGCACAGAAGGAAGGCAAGGGCGTCGCGGAGGTGATGGCCCGCATCGAGGCAGCAGGGAAGAAAGCGGAGGGGATTGACCTGACGAAGGTGTTGCCAGACCAACTTATCTCCAGGGCGCGGCAACTGCGCCGCATCCTCGACCAACTACCAGCAAGCGCACCCCAAGTGGCTGCGCTGGAAAAAGAATATAAGGCGATAAACGACCAGCTGGCGACGACGCGATCGCGCACGCGAGGGGTAGTGGCCGCAATGAATAAGGAAGATGGGGGCGGCTTGCTCGGCTTTTTCAAGCGTGGTCAGGTGGCCATCGTGGGCTTTGTCGCGGCCTTTAGCGGGGCGTTCGCGGTGCTCTCCCGGATTGCCACCACCTCCGCATTATTTCAGAAGTTCGAGGCGGTGCTGACCAACTCCCTGGGCAGCAAAAGCGCAGCCCAGTCTGCCCTCAACGACCTGCAGGATTTCGCAGCGAGGACCCCTTTTCAGGTGGAGGAACTAATAGGAAGCTACGTTAAGCTGGTCAATCGTGGCCTGAAACCCACGCAGCTAGAACTTACGAAGCTTGGCGACATCGCAGCCAGCCAGGGAAAAGGGTTCGACCAGCTGACTGAGGCTGTGCTCGACGCAACGACGGGCGAGTTTGAACGCCTGAAAGAATTCGGCATAAAAGGAAAGAAGGCGGGCGATGATATTGCCATCTCCTTTAAGGGCCAGACGGTGGAAATCAAGAATACCCAGGAGGCTATCCTGCAAGCCATTGTTGGCTTTGGTGATTTGGAGGGCGTACAGGGGAGCACCGCCGCCATCAGCGCGACCCTCGGCGGGAAGATTAGCAACCTGACCGACCAGTTTACGCGCCTGCTGAAGAACCTGGGCGAGGGCTTCCTTGGCCGGATCATCGCGGGGGCAGTCGATAAGGTCAGCAAGCTGGTCGGCATGTTCGTCAATCTGACAGACAATACGAAGACGCTGAGCCAGAGCACGGCATTGCTGCAAGTAGCGTTCAATCAAGAAATAGCCACCCTGGAGCGGGGCAACATCAGCACAGAGAACCGGGCCAGACTGATCGCGCGAATCAACGATCGATACGGCGACCTGCTGCCGAACATGCTGCAAGAAACAGCGAGCCTGGGAGAGATCAAGCGAGCGCAGGAACTGGCCAATCGTGCTTTTGAAAAAAAGATAATTCTCCTGGCTGCGGAGGAAGCGTTCGTAGCAGTAAAGGAAAAGCAAATTCAAGTCAGCCGCGAAGAGCTTCAGCTCGCCGACGAATTAACTGTCGCCTTTAAAAATGCCAACAGAGTTGCTGAACTTGCAGACATAAACCAGGTACGAAACCAGAAGTTTGCGGGCAACAACTCTTCAGAAGAAGCTGCTTCGCGCCAACTGAGCGGCGCAAGGGCAGCGGTCAAGGCAAACCAAAAACTTCAGAAAGAGCTACAAAAGGAATTTGACGAAACGACCAGAGCCGCTTTAAAGCTGGGCCTTGACCTCTTAACGCTTGGCGACCCAAGAGGCTCGGACCGAACAGTGACGGACGGACCAGTCGGGCCTGGCAGTGGCGACCCGCTCAAAGAAGCCCTCAAAAGACTCAAAGAAAAATTCGACATCCAAAGCCAGCTCGCGGAACAGCAACGCCTTCGTGAGGAGATCAGCGAAAGCGATTACCAGAAACGTGTACTGGAATTGCAGGCAGCGGAATACGTGCTGCAACTCCAGCTATTCAAGAAATTCAACGCCAACAAAACGCTGGCGGCAGAGGAAACGCGGACGGAATTGTTGCGCGTAGAGAAAGAGCTGAACCGCAGCGCGCCAGCGGCGGTACAGTCCATCGAAGGCGGTGAGCAAATTACCCGCGTTGATCGGCGCGGGATCAACGCGAGGCTGGACGCCCTGGCCAAGGTAGAAGAGGAGCAAGGGAAGATTACCCAGGACGCGCGCAACGCTGACCTCATCAATGAAGACCAGTTTGCAGTTGCCAAGCTGGCCCTCAAACGATTGATTCTCAGTCAGGAAATTGAAATACTAGGGGAAGGGACCACCGCCGAGATTGCCCTGGCCAGGGAGAAAAAAGACGAGCTGGTGGCCATTGACCAGGAGCTTTTCGATAAGCGCAAAGAGCTATCCCTGCGTGAGCAGGAGCTACGCGCCGAGCTAGAGCAGCAGAAAACAGCGATTGCCACTGAGGGTCTGAGCACCCTGGAGGATCTGCTGGGCCGCGACGAAGCCGCGCGAAAGAAGAATGCGGCGGTCATCAAAGCTTTTCAGGCGGGGCAAGTCTTCGTTGCTGGCTTTGCGGAGCAGCAGCAGATAGCAGCAGCTACCGCCGCCCAGGTCGCTACCGCATCGCTGACCGTGGCCGGTCTGGCCCTGGTGCCAGGCATCATCGCGGCCGGAAAGATTCGCGCCATCTTCGCGGGCGTCCGCACCGCCGCCAACGTGGCGAAAATCGTATCGACGAAGTTCGAAAGGGGTGGAAAGGTGGGCACTTTTGGCGGCAAAAGCCATCGCGCTGGCGGCACAAAGCTGTATGGCGATGACGGAACCCTCGTCGAAGTAGAGAAAGGGGAGGACTTTTTCGTGATCAACAAGCGCAGCAGCGACATGCGCCGCCGCCTTAGTAATATGAACGTGGCAGGGGGCGGCGTTCCTTTCTTCAATAGGGGAGGGGATGTATTCAATGCACCCAACACTACGCCATCGTTGCCCGCCAGCCTGCTGGGCGGCGGGCAGGCTGACAACGCTGCCCTGCTGGAACGCATCGACCGCCTGACCGCCGTCACCGCCAACATGCAGACAAGCCTGCGCGCCACGGTCTCCCTCACAGAAATCAACGATGGCAATGCAGACCTCGCTGAGCTGTTCGATATTTCGTCTGTTTAATTGCGAAGTAGCAGAAAGGAGTAGCCTTATCGCCGAAAAGGTTCATGGATAGTCTACCTTTATTTCTCATCCTTGTGACGTTTTTAAACCGCCTATTTAATAATCTCTATCTTTGCCCTTGCCTGACAGCATTACTATCATACTCTCTTATGCCCATTTCTCAACAGATCGACACGTTGGATGCCCCTCCCCGCAAGGATGGGGGCGAACTCGTAAGGGGGAGTATGCTTGTCAGGCTCATCCAACGTGTTCTTAATTTCCCTTTATTATGCCTGACAACAACCACACTCCATTACAGACGCTACTTCGTAGCCTCGCCCGCGTTGCCATCGACGAAGATTTCCAGACGGAAACCCGGCGCATTGCACTTTCCACGCTTCACCGATACCTCTCTGAGGTATTGTTAATTCCCAAGGAATTAAGTGATGACCCTTACCTTGACCGACTCGATAAGATTATTGAGGAAAAGAAGCGGGCGGTAAGTTGAATTACGATGCCCGAATTAAGCCCCGCCACGATCAACCGTGGCGGGGCTTTTCTTTGCCCATTAACGTCCTTCCCTTGCACCTGCGGCCGCGCCCATATTGTGGTTCATTACGATTCAATTACCTGAACCGTGTAACCCACAATACCCCCATTCATGAATAAGGAAATTAATAAACTCGGCACCGACAACCTCAAGCGGGTGCTCGCCTTCCTGCTGATGATCAGCTTCGCGATCAAGGAACTCATTGAAAACTTCACCTTCGCCAAGGCGGTAGAGCTGGGATTCAAGCTCGCTCAAAACCAAGACCTGCTGACCGTCAGCACGGTCGCCCTGGCGGAACTGCGCGACCTTGATGTCTTCGAGACAGAAGACGTAATCAAGTTCATCGGCATCAATTTCGACCTGGAAAACGACAGCCTGGAACAGCGCATTGAGGAAGCCCTCGACATCATCCCTGAAGCCTACGCCCTTATCCTCGCTAACCTTGCCCTCTACACGAAAGTGAATCGCATTGTCACGAATTGGGGGAAGGTCACTGAGGCCCAGGTGAAAGACCTGCAAGGCCGCTTCGACGTCGCGACCCGCTTGGCCAGCGGGAAACGGGGCAATTAATGACTGCCATCACCTGCGGCAGCTTCTACCAGGAGCTGCCGACCAGCTGGGAAGAAGCCGGGCCAATTGCGTGGGAGCTCCTGCGCGACTTGGCCCGGCATCCACCCGGCGAGGGAAAGCTGAAAGCCCTGCGCCGACTGTGCCAGCTGACAAGCAGCGACTTCGCCAGGTTCACGCCTGACGATGTCGCTGCCCTGGCGGCAGGCACGGAATGGCTCGACGTTGGCACCGCCCTAGACGTGCCAATTAAGCAGATGATGCGCTGCCGCTGGCGGGTTTATCACTGGCCTGGCTACCAATTCGTCGATGGCCAAGCCCTGGCCTACGCCTACGCTGACGAGTATTACGAGGAAGCCATTCAGGGCGACGCGAAGGGCTCGGCGGAAGCTACGCGAAACCTGCTGGCCACCCTGGCGCGGCCCATGCGAGGCCTGGAACGTCAGCCGATTGTCAGCCGCGCAGACATCGAAGCGAGGGGCGAACGCTTCCGCAAGATGCCGCCGGAATGGTACGCGCAAGCATTGATGTACTGGACTGGCGTGAAGCTTGCTATTCATAAAACGTATGGTGATTACCTGTTCACGAAAGACGATAGCGGACCACCTTCTACTGCGCCCACCTTCAGCTGGTTCACCTGGTTTCGAGACATTGCTACGGAGGGAGCGTTCGGTGATTTAGCCGCCGTGCACCGCGCCGATTTTCACGACATCTGCCAGCACCTGGTGACCCGCGAAGGTCGCCGCCGCGACCAGGAACGAGCCATAGAAACCGCGCGAAATCAACACAAATAATATGCTCACCGAATACGCGCAATACAAGGACTACTTTCGTCAGCTCGCAGCTGATCACGTCGCCATCAACGACTTTGTTTTTGGTGGGAGCGACCGGATCATTAGCCGCCGCAATAGCAAGATCAACTACCCTTGCCTGTGGCTGACGACACCGACCGAAGTGAGGAAGCCGGACGGCCACAAAATGTACGACACCCTGATCGTGATCCTGACGAACGTGCGCCAAGACCACGAAGAGGAAGACGAGGTAAGCGAGCAAATGAAGGTGATTGCTAATGATATCTATCTTCGCCTAAAGGAAGACGCCAATAAGGGGCTGTTCAATTTCGGATATAGCGACGTTGCGTTGCAGCCCAAGTTTCGAGCAGGTTCGGAGAACGATACCGGGTGGTCGATTGATTGCGATATCACGTTCGGCGATGGCGATTGCTATGACCCCGAAAAATTCAGAGCATAGATGGCCATTACTATTTTCACCGCTCCGCGCAGCCCTGCGCTAAGCCAGGACGACAATTACGTAGTACTCGAAACAGACATCCCGACCGCTTCCGCGCGGCCGGGCTTTCTCGTTTCCGGGATCGGCGCGAACACGAATGTGCTGCGCCTGCGCTGGGGCACGACGCTGGTGGAAATGACGTTTGTCGCGAACCCCACCAGCCCCCTCGAACTACGATCTGCCCTCAACCAAACCGCCGAAGAGTTCTATCCCCTGCTGATGGAGGGCTTGTTTTCTGTGCCGGCCATCGAGTCCGCTTTCATCATTACCCTGACGGCGACGGGCGTATTGCTTACGCTGCGTGGCATCCCGAACGGGGCTTTGCTTGCAGGAAGTTCGGGTGTCACGGTGACTGTTTTCGGGGTGGGGGCGACGGCCAGGCCCAATCTCTCGGCGATGGTCAGCGTCTACCAGGTCGGCCGGGTGGCTCCGCTGGTGCGGCTGGAAGGCACCTATAACCCTGCCGGATTTACCGAAATTAATTTCGCTAATCTGTTGCCTGTGCAGGTCGGCTTACCCAACGCCAGCCTGATGGCGGGCGGGAATTACGGCGTAGAAACGCCCGGAGGATTCGCCGAGTTCTTCTTCAGGTACGCAGACCAATATGGTAGCCCGCCCCAGCCTGAACGGCTGACGAAATCGGCAAACTTCGCGGTGGTGGCGGGCGGTAGTGCGGGCGGATCACGGCGGCGGTGGGGCGCGAGCGGGAACATCCAGCTTTGCCACGCCTACTTCAATAGCCAGGATCAGTTTTTCTCGAAGCCCATCGGTCGGCAGCAACCAGACTGGGTATATCTCTACGTCAATGCGGCGACCGCGACGACGGTATTCGTTACGGTGACCTTTTCAGATGGCACGACGGCAGAGCGTCAGGTGTCGGCATCGGTCGCCCTGGCGAAGGGTTTGCATGCGTTCCCCAGCGGGCCACTGCAAACTGCCATCGCCAGCGTTACCGGAGCGGACACCAAGTTGGCGGTTCGCTACACCTTCGAGCTGCGCAGCCTTGGCCCCAGCGTCACCTACGATTTGCTTCCAGATTTTCACCCCTGGCAGGTGGTACTTGCCTACGATAATGGCGCGGGGGGCATCGAAACAGTGGCCATGCGCGGCATCGCAGAGCGTGGCTATCGCGTAGAGGCCAGTACTTTTAGGCGGGCGCAAAAGCGGGTGCAGGGATCTGATGAAGGGAGCATAGTGACCTACGACGCAGAGGGCGCATTCTCACACCGCCTCCGGTCTGGCTATTACCCAGCTGACTATATTGAGCACCTTCGCGCCCTGATGCTGGGGCGGGTCTGGCTGGTCGACACCCTCGCGCGTCGCTTCGTGGCCGTCCAGATTGATGGTCGAAGCCTTTCCCTCACGACTGACGACGACGACCTGCATGCACTAGAGTTCACCATCACCAGTGCGACGCCCGACAGAGGCGCACACAATTTCTAACGATCATGCTGAAACTGTACATCAACGATGGCCTGGTCGATCTACCTCCCGACGTGGCCATCACCATTAAGCGTAGCAACCCGGCCTACATGGGGGAAGATGTGAACGTGATCAAAAGTACCTTCTCCTTCCCTTTCACCCTGCCGCTTTCTGCGCGAAACAGGGAGATACTTGGCTTCCCTGATCGCCTGGACAATGCTGCTACGCTGCCCGAAAATATGCCAGCCTACCTGGTTGCAGGGGCGGGCACCTTGCTAAAGGGACTGGTGACAGTCCAGGCAGCGACCCGCACCACCGCGAAGGTTTTCTTCTATAATAATCCCCTGGCTGATCTCGCGAAGCAGTACATCGACGACACCGACCAGGGCGTTTTCCAGGCCAGCAGCGAGGCGGACCTGGCCACCCGCATGAAGTTCACCGCCGAGAATCCGCTGGAACAGGATTTTATATTTTGCCCTGTGTACAACTTGGCCCTGCGCGACGATGACGAGTTCATCCCACCCGTCAGCGACTTCATGAATAGCTGGAACTATGATGGCCAGCGTTTCATTACTGCGTTTCATGTCGCGCCTTTCCTTCGCGTTGCTCCGATGTTGCGCAAGGCCATCGAGGCGGGAGGGTTCACCTTCACGGATGGCTTCCACGTCACACCCGAATTACAACGTCAGATACTGATCACGAACCGATCGCTACGTTTTGAGACCGCGCTGAGCTTGCGCATCCCCCTGAAGATGTGCCTGCCGAAAACGAGTATTACAGACTTCCTGAAAAGCCTTTGCCGGACCTACTGCCTGGCACCCTTCACAAATTTGAATGGTACCCACATAGACCTGAGCCCGCTCGGCCCTCTGGTCAATGGCCCCATCGCTCGCGACTGGAGTGCGTACACAGAGGATGATTATGAACGCCAGTCCGCCGGCGCGAACGTGGCGCGCTATGAGTGGGGGGAGGAGGCGCATACCCTGACCTACTACTTCAGCACCTGGTCGCAGGATCACCCGATCCCGGTGCTGACCGTGGCCGACTTCGTGAACGAATCAAACCAGATAATCCAGATCCCCAACAATCAGGTCTACTACTTTCATGGCCGCAGTGCGGTGTCTATCCCGAAGCGGATCCCGGGCCTGTTGGGCCGGGAATTCCAAAACAGTTTCGGGTATATCGAGAACCCGGGCGGGGGAGAGACAGTCTCCCCTTCGCTACTGCCCGCTCAGACGCACATCGTGTACAGCTTCCCCAGTAATCGCGACCAAATCGTATTGCCTACTGTGTCCATGCAAGTGGTAGGAATAGAGACGGCACCCTTCGAGGTGCCCGTCGCGTTCGGCGAAATCACCAGCCAGACGGGGGAGATTGTGGGGCAGCTATCGTTCTATCGTGGAATGCGGACGACCCGAAACGGTCAGCGGTTCCCTATGTCGAACCACGCGCCGAGCAACGCCTTTTTCCGCAAGCTGCCTGAAGACAACGTAAGCCTGAACTGGCTTGGGCCGAACGGCCTCTACGAGCAGTGGTGGAAGGAATGGGATGGGATGCTACGACGTGCCAGCGTGGTGAAGCGTCGCTTCCTGCTGCCCCTTACTGAGCTGATCGCCTTCGACTTTCGCGATAAAGTGCGCGCTGGTAATCGGAATTACTTCGTCCGCGATATGGAGTTTACTGTGTCAGCGAAGGGGGTAAGCCCAACGACTTGCACGCTGGTTACTGTATCTTAGGGCTTTGATATTCAAAGGCCTCTAAGAACGAACGTCTCACCTTGCTTTCCATGAAACAGATTACACTGCCAGTTTCCGGCCTGACTTGGGCGGTCATGCGTCACCGATATGGACCCGGCGTTATCCGCCTGCATCGAAATGATCTGCGCAGGCGAGAGCTGAGACACGTTGGCCCTACCGATATCCACCTTGAGCGGAAACAGTATGCCCTCACCCACGCCGTGACGATCGAAGTCAGTAGCCAGGAATACGACCACTTGGCAGGTCGCTTGCCTGAAGTAGGGTTCTATCTCTACGCCCAGGACAAAAACAGGATGTCGGCATTCGTCTGGTCGCAGGTCACGGCCGGGCTCCCTGCTCTCGCTGCGCTGAAAAACTATTACCTGCTACGCGGGATTACTGACGACGAGCACGACATCGAGACCGCAGAACGACAATGGAAGCGGTGGCGAAAAGAATATGAAAAAGAACGGGTACCAAATACCCCGGATAATGTCCCCCGTTTGGTACCCGTTCTTTTGTCGGAGCGTCAAGCGGAAGTATTGGCTGCCAGGTTAGTCAGCCTAGCAAAGGTGGTTTGCACTGGAATGGACCCGCGATATCTTCAAGCTATCCCTATTTGGGTTTTTTGCGACTTCACGACGATGACACACCAAGAGGTTGCGAACAAGTTTAAAAGATGGCGACCCAAGGTAACAACAAGTGCAAGGCGATTCAGGGATTACCTTTCGCACCATTCTGAGCTTCGAATACTCGCCAGCTACTGCCTGAAGACGACGCTTGCCAAGCCAACGCCCTCGGCTGCGTCCTAACGATTGCCAGCGAATAGCACGATTATTGTATCGTGTCATTTTCTATCCCCAACATTGAGCGATATTTCGGAGCCAGCTTTGCGGGCTTGCAGCCGATCGTCAAGGTCGTCGTGCCTGACGATGTGCTGAGCTTCAACGATGCTAATGCAGAGGCTGGCGTCACAGTGAAGCAGGGCAAGCAGATATACACGCTCAAGGTGGAGCCGCGCAGCGGTGTAGCGCAGGAGCAATTGCGGGGCGGGGTGCATGGTGATCATCACGAGCGTTCGCTCGCCTTCACCTTCCGACACAATCGCCAGGAGCTGGTGGACCTGCGCGCCAGCTGCATGAATCAGCGCGTACACGTGATCTTCACAGACGCGAATTGCACCACCTACCTATATACGAACCTGCGCCTTCGCGCTGCGGATGCGACGAGCGAGACGGCAGTCACGTCGCTACGCTTCGAGGGTAGCAGCGTGCAACCCACCAGCTTCGTGCAGGGCGTTATTTTGCCGCCCGCGCCCAGCCCCGAAATAGACGAAGACAATACGGGCATCGACGAAACGCCCGACGGTATCGACACCTCCGGCGGCATCGATGGCGGTGCCGCAGACGTAGACCTGGGCGGGCCTACTGATGGCGGAGACGGCGGGGACGGCGGCGGCGATGGGGGCGACGGCGATGCGGGCACGGACGTTGGCCGGCTGCTTCAGCCCTCGACTGGCGACTACTTCACGCTGACCGTCACGGCTTGTGAAGGCCTACTACTCACGAAAATTACCTAACGCATGTCTCTAATTATCCCACTGAAGACGGGTACCCGCGCGGACATCATCGCGATTGGTGTGGCGGGCACGGCTTGCCCTTCGGCCCTCTACCGCGCGACTGATCAGAAGGCGGTATGGTTCGGCGCGGAGGATGGAAGCCTGATTGGGCCCTTCATTACAGAGGCAAACGCGGGGCCTCAATTCTATGCCAGCTACGCGAACGATACCGAGGCGGGCAACAACAACGTGCCGCTCGGTGGCATATACTTTCTTACCCTCACAAACACCTATGGCGGCATTGAGGGTACTCCGAAAAAACGAACTGAACAATAATGAAGCAATTACTTTCTCTGCTCTTTCTCTGCCTTCTTTGCACCGGCGTCCGCGCCCAAAACGCTGCCCCCCTGAAGGGGACGGGCGTACTGCACTATAAGGACATCCCGACCCACGTGCCCGATACGCGATCCCCACAGGTGGTCTTCGTCGTCGATTCGCTGAAGTGGTACGTGTACGACGCTGACGCTACCGCCTGGCTCCAGCTTTCTGGTGGCGGTGGGCAAGGGATTGACGGGAAAAGCCTGCTCAATGGGCAAGGCGCACCGGCCAACAGCCTGGGCAATAATGGCGACTTCTATATTGACACTGATGCCGACCGCATCTACGGCCCCAAGGGCGGCGGCGTGTGGGGAAACGGGACACTGATTACTGGCCCGGCCGGCCCGACTGGGCCAGCGGGCGCGGGCGTCGTGATTGTTGGAACTGTGGCCAACGCTGCCAGCCTGCCGAGCCCCTACAATGGCAACATCGGCGACATGTTCATTACAGAAGATAACGGTGGGGGCTATGTATATAATGGTAGTACCTACACTTACGTGGGTCCGATACGGGGGCCCCAGGGTGAAACGGGAGAAACAGGATTGACCGGCGGGGTCGGCCAGACGGGAACGGCAGGAGCTGCTGCGACCGTTGCGGCGGGTACGACGACGACGGGGGCCGCTGGCACGAATGCCACCGTCACGAACGTGGGGACGCCACAAAACCGAACGCTTAATTTCGTTATCCCGCGCGGGGATACGGGGGCGACTGGTAGTACGGGTGCGACTGGTAATACAGGGGCGACCGGCCCGGCGGGTGCTGATGGTGCGACTGGGAATACGGGGGCGGCTGGTGCTGATGGTGCGACTGGGAATACGGGGGCGACTGGTAATACTGGCCCGACCGGCGCGGCTGGTGCTGCCGCGACAGTAGCGGCAGGGACGACAACGACGGGTGCAGCGGGCACCAACGCCACCGTCACGAACGCGGGAACGCCACAAAACAGAACGCTTAATTTCGTTATTCCCAGAGGGGATACAGGGGCGACTGGTAATACAGGGGCGACTGGATCGACCGGCCCGGCGGGTGCTGATGGCCCGGCTGGTGCTGATGGTGCGACTGGGAATACGGGGGCGACTGGTAATACTGGCCCGACCGGCGCGGCTGGTGCTGCCGCGACAGTATCGGCAGGGACGACAACGACGGGTGCAGCGGGCACCAACGCCACCGTCACGAACGCGGGGACGCAGCAAAACCGAACGCTTAATTTCGTTATTCCGCGCGGGGATACGGGGGCGACGGGTAGTACGGGGGCGGCTGGTAATACAGGGGCGACCGGGGCGACCGGCCCGGCTGGTGCTGATGGCGCGGCGGGTGATGATGGCGCGACTGGCAATACTGGACCGACCGGCGCGACTGGTGCTGCGGCAACAGTAGCGGCAGGGACGACAACGACGGGGGCCGCTGGCACTAATGCCACCGTCTCAAACGCGGGGACGCCACAAAACCAAACGTTTAATTTCGTTATTCCGCGTGGGGCGACTGGATTGACTGGCGATACGGGCCCGGCTGGTGACGATAGTACGGACGATCAGACGTTAGCTGAGGTTCTTTCGCAGGGGAACACCATGAACACAAGCTTGAATACCGATGGAAACTTCATTCAAAACGGCACCGGCCAACACGGGCTGACCATGCTAGGAAACGGCGGGATGCTTTTGCGCGGAAATGGCGTTAGCAGCATCGATGGGGTTAATTTTATAGATTTCAGATATACCGCAACGCATAAGCTCAATACGATTGGAGCTTTGCGCGGTTCCAGCAATTTTGTTTTTGCCTACGCTGTTGAGCCAAATCCCCTGGTAAATGAGCAATACATTTCAAGTGCAGATAATATCGCGTGGCCACGAACTTCTTTTGAAACAGGTGACGCGCTAATTTGGCGCGGGCTACCCGCAACTGTCGCTGCAATGGGGTCAGTCGTTGCGTTGCCAGAATTATTCAAAGTTGAAACAGACGGACAAGCTTTCTTTCCTAGTGCGCAAGCGGCAGGAGGTGGAAGCGACGGGGTACTGTATGGTAATTCTGCTGGAAGACTTCAAAAGTATTCTAATGGAGTTCCGCAAAACCTTATCAACAGAACCAACCTTGACGCTGACCTGCTAGACGGTCAGCATGGGAGCTATTACTATTCGCCTGCTAATTTGCCCGCCACAGACGGCAACGGCATATACTCCACCTCCGCAACCATACCAGTCGGCCGCGTTGCCTCAGCAGCCAGCCACACGGGCGGGACGGTCGGCAGGACAAAGCTGCATTTTGCCGAGGCGGGCGCATCCAGCAGCCGACACACAGGGTTTCAATCCTTTGCGCAGGCGTCCGACACAGGCGTAAAGCTGGATCATCGCGTGAACAACGTGGGCGCAACCCTTTCGTCAAGCCTTGAGTTGTCCAACCTGGTGGACAAAAGCAGCTTTTCAAATGATACCTGGTATTATAATAATGCAGCTAATACAGTACTTAGGGGATTCAGATTTGTAGGCGATAAGCCTGCGATACGGGTCGGGTCGGCTAGTTTCATTGATATGCCAGCCGCGTTGCCAACGCACGACAACAGCGCGTGGATAGTGGACGCAAATGGATCGGGCGGTAAGTACAAACCAGTCAGCTACCGAGCGGCAAAGGATCGGGAGGTGACCCTCACAAACACAAGTTTTGCGACTGATGCTGAATTGCAATTAAATGTGCCAGTAGGTGTTTACGACGTGCGCTGCAAGCTTATTTTTCAGGGCGAAAACACAAACAGCGAACTAATGTACCGCGTCACAGCAGCAGCAACAACAGGCAGGGTAAACGCCTATACGTCGAAGGGGGAAAGCGTGTTGACGCAAGCCTTTACTGGCAACACGTTTGGGGAACTGTACAGGACTGAAAATGCGGCGGGCGTTCACATGATTATTATCGAGGGAACATTACAGGTATTTGGAGCATCAACCCTTGTGGCGGTTCAGCGCGGCGTGCTAGATGCTGACGATTCTGTCACCCTTGAGCAGGGTTCGTTTATCGAATTAACCCTTAATACCGTTGGCCTTTAAAATCAAAACCCTATGAAGCCTGGATACCTCAATTATGGCGAACACCCTCGCGGCGATACCATAGACGCCAAGACATTCACGCTGACCACCACCAGCGCAGGCACAACTGCGCCTATCAACCTGACCGGCGCGGACGTAAGAATGACGTTCAGCCTTTCAGGTGTAAAAGTCGCTTTCACCACAGGTGGCGGTATTACGCTGACCGATGCCGCAGCGGGTATTTTCAGGAAAGATAAGTTCTCCTTGCCCCACGTGGGGGTGTGGAGCTTCGACCTTCAGGTTATCCTGAATGGAGATACGAAAACGTACATTGTTGGACAGATTGAAATAATTAAAGACATAACCGCATGAGTGCTGTAAATGTAACGATACAAGAAACGATCGAGCAGGTCACAGTAGCCGTAACGGAGACGGTCGAAACTGTGACTATTGAGGTGACGACTGGTGCTGATGGTGCGACTGGTGCGACTGGTGCTGATGGCCCGGCTGGTGCTGATGGTGCTGATGGCCCGGCTGGTGCTGATGGTGCGACTGGTGCTGATGGCCCGGCTGGTGCTGATGGTGCGGCAGCGACCGTGTCGGTCGGAACCACAACGACAGGCGAAGCGGGAACGGATGCCAGCGTGACCGAAACGGGGGACGCGCAAAACAAGACGTTCGACTTTCTTATCCCGCGCGGCGCAGCGGGTGCTGCTGGCTCGGCTACAGTATCAATAGGAACAACAACGACTGGAGCTGCTGGCTCTGCTGCTAGTGTTGTTAATTCAGGGACTGGGACGGAAGCAATACTTAATTTTACATTACCAGCCGGTCAAGAAGGAAGCGTGGGCACAGAATTGACAACTCCAGAAGTCCTGCTTAATGACATTCGTAGAGCCGATACCGATAACGCTGCTTATACTAATCTAAGTACTTTTGTTTGGATTCCAGCAACAAACAATACCGTCGATGGGTACATTACAAAAATATCAATCGAGGCAAATAACGCTTTGGCAGGAAGGAAGATGAATTTATTCCTTTTCACACGAGATGAGGCAACTAATAACTTTACTACTCAATATATTGGAACTGACGATTTTCCAGCTGAACTTGACGGGCTTAACGAAGCTACCTTACCCACTAGAATAGCAATTAAGGAAACACAAATGTTTGGCGTTTCGCTAAGCACAACTGTTGCGTCAAGCGCAGTACGTCTGTATTCTGGAGGCGGTAGTTCGTCAGACGAGGGAGGAACTGGGCACTTTCAGAATATAACAAGGCTAACCCTATTGGTGCCGACATCAATGTTGTTTCTGTCGAACCGGGGATTCTCCGCGAAGGCTTATGTTGAAGAAGCAGTAGCTTCTTCGCGCATAAACAATCCTTCAGGGCTAAGCGTGATTGCGGCAGTCGATAGCTTAGTTGGGAGCACAGTTTTTAATGAAAGAGATTGGTTTTTTGGCAAAAAAATACTTTATGTCGGCACGTCTATTCCCGCTGGGGGCACTACCCAGGAAGGTAGATACCCTGACGTCATGGGGCGCATATTAGGGGCAGATGTGGAGAACGTAGCAATAGGAGGCTCAAGAGTGATATTTACTAATTTAGCGAGCGACAATTTCAACGTAAATGCGTTGATGGGGACGATTGCGGAAAAAGAAGCTTTGTTTTCAGATAACTCAACAGCGGTCATTGCAAACGCGGTAGCTGCTTCGTATGAAACGCTAATAATTGGGAAGACGTATGATTACCTAGTTATCGACCATTACGTCAATGATCGCAGTCAAATACGATTTGGTTCCATGGGAACCATATCAGACACAACAGCAGCAACTTTTTATGGAGCGTTCAACGTACTGCTAGCATCTGTATATGCCGACAAACCGTCCGCAAAAGTGTTGTTGGTTGCCTGCCCTAACATCTACACAACTGCAAATGCGCAAATAGATCAGGCTGGACAAGATGCAATTACAGCCCTCAAGGAAATCGCTTTAAAGTATCATTTGCCGTTTCTGAATCAGGCCGAGGAAGGGTATGTAAACACAAGCAATTTCAGCGTTTACAATTCAGATGGCACGCACCCAACAGACGACGCAGAAAGAGCAAGGCGGGGCTACGCAGTTGCTCAATTCGTTAAAAGACATCCTTAATATGATTGATCTAATCCCCACGTACCCAACCAAAAACATATCATCAAAACTCCCCCGGCACGCCACCAAACGACCACCCTATCTCGCTGAGGAAAAGGTCACAAAGGTGATGGTGCACCATTCAGGCGCGGAGAACGACGTTTACAAAGATGTGAGCTGGCAGGTAAACGGGCGTGGCTGGTGGGGATCCTCGTATTATATGTCAATCGACTATGATGGTACTCGATTCATTTGCCGCAAGCGCACAGAAAAGGGGTGGCATTGCGGTGGTGGCGGAAGGAACCACGATACCCTGGCTATCTGCCTGCGCGGCAATATGGACAATCACCCGCCAACAGCTGACCAGCTGGCCAGCCTCCACGAGGCCCTGGTGGGGGAAGATGAGCATTTTGGGCGGCGGCTTGAGCTGGTGTGGCATGATATGTATATAGCGACCAGCTGCCCGGGAAAGATGATGCCGCGCGAATTGATTTCTGGCCAGCTGCGCGATCATTACGCGCCTGTGGTGGTGGTGGTGCCAGCTGACGAACTACCCGTCGCCGCCCCGCCAGCCGAGGTAACAATTGACACACCCCCGCCGCCCGATCCAATAGCCCCCATCAGAGAACCCAAAAACAACATACCAATGAACCCTACTGACGAGGACCGCCCTGGCTGTGCTTCCGCCATCTTTCTCCTGATTGCCCTGCCCTTCGTTACTGGTGCTGCCTTTTTCCTCCTCATGCTGGCCGCGCTGGTCGGCATACCAATCCCTTTCTAATGCCTAATTTCAAGGACCCCATTACCCTCATCACCGCCGTCATGACCTGGGTGAACACCCTTTCCGACTGGCTGCCCACCCTACACCAGAGAATGGCCAATCGCGAACGTCGCAAACGCCTCCAACACGCGAAGGGGAAAATCAGTGATGCGGAGCTGGAGATTGAACTCGAAGCCATCCGCCAGAAACTGGCCGCTACCTAATGCGTCCTTCTTATGCAGCCCCCCGGTGCCCGATCATTGTAGTATGAACAAGGCCCAGGGCCACGCCCCTAATTTATCGTTTCCTTTCGCCATGCTGCCCGCAGGACCGCTCCTCGTGGAGTCCGATTACCTGCTGAGCCAGCTACTGAGCGAGGCGGCAAGACTGGCGCAAGGCGGGCATCCCCTAAAATCATCCGCCGAAACCGTGACCGGCCACCCCCTGGTAATGGCTGGTTACGGCGGGAACGGGAAACCGATGACCGCCGCTCGCGTCCGCCTTGCTGGCCTGATGAGAGACGAGAAAGCAGAATACCAGGTAGAAGCCCTTCGCGCTGCCTACGCTGACCGTGGAATTTCCGGTATTCTGCTGGAAGTGAACACTGGCGGCGGAGCCGTGACGGCTGCCGAAATGGTCCGAGATGCCGTCAGCAGCAGGAACAAGCCAGTCGTCGTGACGACTAATTATATGGCAAGTGGCGGCGTACTCGCCACGCTAGGAGCTGACGAGCTGATCGCAATGAGTGAGTCGGCCCTGATCGGCAGCATCGGTGTCGTTCAGCAGATCGCCACCTTCATGCGTGACCTCCTGAATCGCTATTTTGTATTCGAGTACGCCGATACCAGCCCCGAAAAGAACGCCAGTACGCGGGAGTTCCTGCGCACTGGCGACACCTCCGTTTTCAAGCCCCTGCTCAACGATCTCGACGCCATATTCATGGCTGCCGTCACCGCTGCGCGCCCGCTTGACCCCAAAACAGCCGCCGACACCCTGAAAGGTGGCACCTGGCTGGCCGTCGAAGCGCAGCAGCGCGGGCTGATCGATGGGATTGGCGGCACCAACTATTCTCTTTCACGCCTCGCCGAGGCAATCAATAATTATCAATGATCACCACCCTATTGGCGAAGGCCCGCGCTCATTTCGGGCTCGCCCCCAACGCTTCTCTTTCTCAGCTCGACGCGGCGATTGACGCCGACACCCTCCCTGTAGTTCCCGCGACTGATGCAGATCAGGGCGCGGACGCAGGTGCAAAGAAGGTGGATGTGCCAGCCGCCGAAACCGCACCAGGAACCGCCCTTACCCGCGAAGATGTTGCCACCATGATTGCCACAGCCAGCGCAGAAATGTCGCAAGCCATTAGCGATCTCAACGCCGCCAACGCCGAGCTGACGCAGGCCAATACAGCACTATCTGACCGACTCAGCGCAGTCGAAGGCCAAGACGCTGCCAGCCACACGAGTGGGAAGACCGACGCCGTCGACCTGACCACGCCCTCGCCAATTTACGCGCAGAACCCCGCGAACCTTCGCGCCGCTGCGCGCCTGAAAGGTCTAGCCTAAACCCGGCCCCGAGCCAATTATTAAATCTAAACAAACCCTATTATGGCATCTACCGATTACTCCGCCGTTGCAGGCTACCGCAGCTACGTCGAGACAATCAGCGAAGACATCTTTCGCAAGCTCTTTTTCGAGTTCAATACCGCCAGGCTGGTGACCATTCACGAAGGCGTGAAAGGGAAAAAGGTATGGACTGAGATGAAGCTGCTGAACCTGGCGAAAGCCTATTTCCCTGCTTTCTCGGCAGGCGATACCAACCAGCTGGTACCCATCGAAATGGATGTTTCCCCCTTCAAGGTGGAGCACAAGGAAATCCCACAGGAGATTGAGGATACCCACTTGGGCTTCCTGCGCCGCAACAGTTTCAATCACCAGGAGTGGCCCCTTGAACGCTACTCTGTCGAACAGCTTCTCGCGAAGCTACAGCAAGAGCTGGAAGTGGCCGTGTGGCAAGGAGTGAAGAAATCGACTGCGCTTGCCGCTGACGATTCCATCAATATCGTGTTCAATGGCTACCTGAAGATTATCGCCGACGCGATTACCGCGACCACCGTCACTGCCGTCGTAACCGGAGCGATTACCGAAGCCAACATCCTCGAAAAGCTGAAGCTGATGTACGCCGAGCTCGCGCCAGAGCTGAAGACAAATGGCACTGACATCTTCGTGAGCTACGCGCTTTTCGATCACTACGTCGCTGCCATGGACACGAAGTTCGCTGGCAACTCTGCCCCCTACGTGGAGCTGGGTTCTGCGACATACCAGGGCATGCGCTACCGCCAGGGTGGCGGCAACACAACCCTGATTCCTGTCGCTGGAATGGGCGACAGCGGTCGCATCATCATGCTGCCCCGCGCCAATTTCCACATGGGCATTGACAGCCTGGCCGACTTCTCGAACTTCAATTTCGAGCAGCAGGTACGCGAGCTGCTCTACTGGCTGGATGCCAAGATCGGCGTTCAGATCACGCTCCTGCGCGATGGCATTGCCGTCGTGAACGACCAAGCGTAAGACCTGCCCTTTGACCCTTATTTACCTCCCCGGCGGCGGGGCACTTGCTCCGCCGCCTTTTCAACACAACTCCAATGAAAAAGGAAAATCAAGAAGTTCCCGGCGACATGCCAGAACAAGACATTGAGCAGAAGCTAAGAGCTGCTGAAGAAGCCCTCCGCTTGCAGGAACTGGACGCTGCCGAGGCACTGGAACGCATTTCTACCCTCGAAGCCCAGGTAGCCAAGACCGCCCGCATCACCGAAGCAGCGAACCCAACCGGCAACCTCCCCGTCTTCGAGGCGAACGGCAAAAACTATCGTTTCAAGGTGGCCCGGCTGAATTTTGGGCACAAAAACATCCTAACCGCCGACCAGATTTGCGAGGACGAAGTTTTACTTCTCCAGCTGGTCGAAAATGGCAGCGACGCCATCGAGGCTGTGTAAAATGCCTTCACTCCTAACCCCTAAAATAAAATAAAATGTGCGAACGTAGCCGCCTGAAAAGTATTACGAAATGTATCGACAATGCAGGCGGCAACGCTGCTGGCATGGTCATTACCCTAGACATCGCCAGCAAAAGCGTGATCACAAGCATTCCCGAACCTGGCGCGGGATCCAGCATCATCACTGACAATATCGTGATGGTCGAAGACACGCGTACTGCTGCAGAAGTATCTGCATCCAGTCCCGCCGACCCAGTCCCTGGTGTTTTCAGTGAGTTCGAGTTTAGCGAAGTCGGCTTGGCCTACTCAGGAGCTGAGGAAGGCGAACCAGAAGATGGGAACCTCGTCCACACCGTCACGGGCATCATCACGAAGATGAACCCCTTGAAAAGCTACATCCTGGAAGGGACGCGGGGTGGTCTGGAGCACATCGTTCGGTTCATCGACAGAAACGGCAACAAATGGCTCATCGGCGACAACAACGAGGGTGCGAAAATCACTGTCGTACCCCAGACGAACGACCGAAACGGCTACACGCTCACCATCACCTGGCGCGCCTCCCGCCTGCTCTACGCCTATACGGGTGCCATCGCACTCCAAGCCTAAGCGCCATGGCGAAGCAGAAAAAGACTCCGCTCTTGACACCTACGCAGCCTCTGGTTGCGTGGGTGTACACCGGGCCCGCCTACCCGCGCGTCAAGATTGATGGCGTTCCGACCTTCGTGCCGGACACCATCAGTCAGCAACGCATCGGGGAATTGATGGCCCGCCACCCGCACGAACTGGCCGCTTATTTCGAGCGTGCCAGGCGCGTGAAGCCGGGTATCGATACCGCTGCTGGCGATTAAGACTTGTGTGTTTTGGGATAAGACAGCCCCCGCCCTTGTGATGAGGTGCGGGGGCTTTTGGGGTTTGGGGGGGGCGGGTAAAACGCCCGGTTAACCCGGGTTTCCATACATTTCCCGATCCAGTCGATCGCAAGGACGTAGCCAAGCGTGATCGGGGTTTGGGTAACCCATGGGGAGTACCAAATCGGCCACCCGGAAAAAGAACTCTTCCCCAGTCTCCTGAGGTCTCTGGAAATACAGCACATCGCTGTAATTTCCCTCGCCACGCTGGGCGATCATTTCTGGGCTGTAAGGCCCCCAGAGTTGGCCGCAGCCAACTCCGATGCAGTTATTGATTACTACGGTTTCCATTTTGCTTGGATTTATGCAGGGTTGCAGCATTGCCGCCCTGCACCACCCCAACCCCGCCCCTACCGGTTAGGGCTGGAGCGGGGTGGGAAGGCGGGCGGGTGGGGCTAAAATCGGACTTCTATTTTCGCGCCCATTGCGGCCGCAATGGCCTCAAATTCTTCGGCCCTCGTCCGAAGCCTACCCTTGTCGCGGGTAGAATTGGTCGGCTGGCGACCAAGTGCCTCCCCGATCTTGCCGGGTGGCACCTGGTCGAGCCAGGTGGTCAGGGTGGTTACTTTCCCAGGCCGAAGGCCTTTACGGACGCCGAAATATGATGTGGGACTTCTCCCCCATCATACCCATCTAAGATGGATATGATGATCAATTTACACACCGATTGCGTGTGTTTTTTCGTAAAAGAGTCCGGGAATGGCCCGGATAGAGTGGGGTCAAACATTCTCGAGCCGTAGCCCATTCCGCGAGCGTAGGTAACCTTTACCTTTAAGGCTACTGTACCAAACACGATTGTGTTTAGCTCTTCGCACGGCGCGAAGGGAGTGATTATTTTATTAAACAGAGTTTGAATTGGGTTCATTTTAGTACGCTTTTAGTATTTTGATTGTAATTTGGTTTCCTAGCTGACCGGTTGTCCTTAGGTGACCAACCCGGTCTTGGAAGTCCTCAAAGGACTCGAGGGTGTGGCTGCTAACTAGTGTAGGCCCCCAATGGGATGCCTCGTAGTTATTTACGAGGACTTCACCCTTTACGGAATTGTGAAAGTCGGGGTCTATGTCGAAGTAAGTCATTGTCTCGGAATTGTGTGTTTCTCGTCAGCGATATTGCTTTCGATACTACAAAGTATAGTCCATTCAGACTAACCGCGCAACTATTCAATACTTTATTTACTCTTTTTGGAATAATAATTCCAAAAAAGAGAACGCCCACCGGCTGGGGAGCTGGTGGGCGCGGGTAATGGTGAGCCATGTCGGGCTTTTTGCTTTTGCCCACCTTCCCTGCACCTGCGTCCGCGCCCCCCTACCCTTACCACGTCCGCGCCTAAACCCTTTACGTCCTTCCTGCGTCACTCACGCTGCCAGAAATTGCAGCATGCAATCAGGGAAACAAGAAGAAATCAGCATACAGGCCGCTTACGCGCAGATGACCGACCCCAGCAGGGCGGATACTTTTTCGCTCGTCATTAGGCTATCTGGAGGCAAGGAAATCGGACAGAAACGCACGCTATACCGCTGCCGATTCGGAAAGCGGGCGGGAAGCGGGAAAACGAGGGAGCAACGGGCAGAAGACCGCAAGGTCGCCGGGCTGGACAAATCCGGGCTGAACGGGACAGAACGGCGGCAGCACGTAGAAAACGGCACCATCCCGATTCACGACCTGGAGCAGAATCGCTATATCTCGCCCCTGATTAGCCACATCACCGAATTCAATCAATACAAAGTCATTCACTAATGAGCGCAGACCTACAGAAATTTTCAGGGCCAGGGTGGTCCGCCTTCCCAGATTCAGGCATACTGATGACTGAAGATATACGCGTCACTCACTCCGCGAAGACCAGCCCCATAGGGAAACCCATGGCCATCCCTGGCATGAGTGACGCCAAGGAGAGAGCGATGAGCTGGGGCTTCGACGATATGCTGCCGAATTTCAGGGAGCAGCTAGTCAGCGAGAATGACATTGTGCCCAGCCTACTGGCCACGAAACGGGACATCCTGGTCGGCGGGGGCATTATGGCCTACACGAAAGAATATGTGGAGACCGCGCAGGGGCGGAAAGAGGTGAGGCATGAGGTAGCCATCCCTGACGTGGTGCAGGCCTTTTTCGAGAAAATCGACATTGACGAATACCTGGAGACGACAGCGAGGAATTACGTAATGCACTCAATCATGCCGGTCGAGATCATTGCGAGAAAAGACAGGCAGAGCATCGCGAGCATAAAAGCCCTGGAATGCCGACACATCCGATCAGCAGAAATGGATGTAGAAGGCAAGATTCCTGCCTGGTACTGGTCAGGGAGCTGGGGCCATCGCCGAACAGAGGGCCGGGGAGAGGTGAAATCTTACCGGATTCCTGTTTTCGATCGAACAGAAGATCGCTTGGCGCCAAAGTCTATCATCGTCATGATGGACCGCCTGCTTTGCCTCGACGAATACTACCCTACCCCATACTGGTGGGGCAGTGAGGAGTGGATCAGGCTGGCCAATTGTATTCCCGAGTTTCACTTGGCAATGCTGAAAAATGGGTACTCGTTTCGAGTGCACGTCCAGGTCCCGAAAGACTATTTCTACGATAATACGCCACTGGACCTCGACAATAATGTGAACGAAGCGAGCCGCAGAACGGCCGAGACCGCCGCAAAATTGGTCTTTGTGGACCGGCTCAACCAGGTGCTGCAAGGCCACACCAAGGCGGGAAAGCTGATCATCACCGAATACGAGGTTGACAAGGCCCTCGGGAAAGAATACCCTGGCATCAAGATTACCCCGATCAGCCTTGACCTGAAAGACGAGGCTATGCTGAAGCTTTTCGACGCCTCGAACACAGCGAACATGTCCGCCCAGGGAGTTGCGCCCGCCCTGGCCAATATCCAGATGCCCGGAAAACTGGGATCTGGCAGCGAGATTCGTAATGCGCTGGCCATGCACATAATCCTGAAAACGCCAGGGCCGCGACGGCGGATGTTCTCCCCTATTCACTTGGCCAAGCGACTAAATGGATGGCCAGCAGACGTATATTATGACATCCGCGACACCCTCGTCACGAACCTGGACCAGGACAAAAGCGGAACCACTACCGGCACTGAGAAAGAAACTGCGCTATGACCCTGGATGAGTACGACGCAATCCTCGAAGTCCTGCGCCGCGTGATCCCTGAGAACGCGCTTTTGCCACGCCTACTCAGTGGGTACACCAGTACGAACGCTCGCTACGTGGCCCGTCTGATGGCTGAAAACGTTGCGCCGGCACGAAAACGCAGCACGCGACTGGTGACCCAACCAAGCACCGAAGAGCCCACAACGCCAGAATGGGCAGCGATGGCGAAGCGAAAAAGCAATCTCTATCAGCAGCGGGCGAAGCTCAGCAATCGTTTTCACGACTTCCCCAACGACGTGACGGCCTGCGCCGACATTAGCAGGGAAATACGATTCCTGCAGATTAAGATTAGAAGAGTACACCAAGAAATGGGCTATTACCGTGTTCACGGGAAGATGCCAGAAATCGAAGCCGAGCAGGAGCGAGCAGTCTACACCGAGGCGGAGCTTATGAAACAACGCCAGGCAGTCAATTCGAAAATGACCCGCCTGCGGGCAAATCTGAAACAAGCCGCCACTTCCAAGCCTGCGAAGGTGAAGAAATGGCAGGCGCAATTAACTGAATGTGAGCAACAGCGCGAAATCATTAATGGGAAAATTGGACAGTTCCGTCTATAACCAGGCGGAGTTCAAGAAGGCCGACATGGCCGAACGAATCAGGATGTACCTGGTCGGAGGCGGTTATAAAAGTCACTTTCAGCTACGTGATAACGAAATAGAGTACCTAAGGTACATGGAAATCGCCTACACCCTCAGCCAGGAAAACAGGAGCCAGCGCGAAGCGGTGCGGCTGCTCAGGACCCAGGTGAGAACCGACCGATTTCGGGCAACGCAAGTGATGCGGGATGCCTGCAATCTGTTCGGGAGTTTCGAGGATGTACACCGCCCTACCCAGCGCGCAATGATTCGCGAAGGGCTGCTTCAGGACATTGCACAAATAGAAAAGGAACTTGAAGAAGCGGAAACGTCGACAGAGCGCAATTCCTGGATGAAAGTCAAGCAAGGGTATTGGAAAAACCTGATGGAACTAGACCAGGTCAGCAAGCTGGAAGACGCAATCGCCAGGGATACGAAGCTGCCAGAGATTTCTTTCACCACCGACCCCTCCGCGCTCATGTCAGCAGAGGCAGAAGACATTGACCACGAAGTGATATGAGCAAGGAAGTCTACCTGAACGAGAAGCAGATGAAATTCCTCACTGCCCCACAGAAAACGAAAGTTTTTGTGGGGGGGCGTGGCGTTGGGAAGTCTCGTGTCCTGGCCTATGGGCAGGCAGAGAAAGCGACCCTGATGCCCAGGAGCAAGGGGTTTTTGGCGTCGACGACCTACGGGCAGCTGCTGACGAAGACCTGGCCAGCCATTGCGGAAGCGTGGGAGGCCATGGGCTATGTAGAGGGGATTCATTATGTGATTGGGGTTCGCCCGCCAAAATACTTCAAGTCAGCCATCAGCCCGCCCAAACAATTTGGCAACGTGGTGACATTTATCAATGGCCGAACCATTGACCTCATCAGTATGGACCGCCCGGAATTGGCGCGGGGTGGTAGTTACGACGATGGCGACATTGACGAGGCCGCGCTAGTGAAGCAGGATGAGTGGGCGGTCATCCTGCTACCCTCCATTCGGGGGAATAAGTGGCGATTCGGCCAGGTGAAGACGTGGCAGATGGTGGGCTTCTACACTTCCCTGCCCTGGAAAGCGGCAGGCTATTGGGTGCTAGAATACGAAGACAAGGCGAAAGCGGAGCCGGGCAAATACTTCTACCTGGAGGCCAGTGCCTACGACAATATACATGTGCTTGGTCAGGAAGGGATAGACAGGATGCGCTCAGAAATGAGCTACATCCAGTTTCAGACAGAGATTATGAACGTGCGCATCCTCAAGGTAGAAGATGCCTTCTACAATAGGTTCGATCGTGATCGACACATGTACCAGCCTGGCTACCTATATGGTCAGGACAGCACGACAGGACGCGATGTCATTACCGCGACTACTGATGTGGACAAGAAGCAGTTCCTTGAGATCAGCCTCGATTTTGGTGGCTGGATTTCCTGCATGTGTGTGTTTCAGGAGAAGCCCAACAGGGAGGAGTGGATGGTGGACAGTTACTTCGTGAAGGGAGACAACAAGATATCTGAGCTGGTGGCCCGGTTCTGCGAGACCTATAAGGAGCATAAGTACAAGCACGTACGTATGTGGGGCGAGCCACGAGGCCACGACCGCAACGCCACGAGTGGCACGATATACCAGCAGCTGGTGACGCTCTTCGCCGCCCAAGGCTGGAGGGCAGATGTACATGCACCAGCCAAGCAAAGCGCACAGCACATTGAGCGTCAGCACTTCATGAGTGCAATACTAGCCGAGGAGACCAGGGGCTACCCTACCCTGCGCATGAACGCTGAGACCTGCAACGACGTCAGGATAGCACTTCAGACCGCGCAGTCGATGGCAGATGGCAAGAAAGACAAGCGTAATGAGAAGGTCCGAGAGTTCCCCCAGGAACACGCGACGCACTTTACTGACGTGGTCGACTACTACTTCGAGCAGAAGTGGGGCAAGCGAGTGACGACAGGCAGCGACGCCGGCCGGGCGAGCGAGGCCATGTTCGGGTAGCTCGCTGAGTGGAATAGCCAGCGGTGGGAGCCGCTGGCATATAATACCGAATTTTGTGTTGCGTGGATCACGCAAACGCTAATCCGCGCCCTACGGGGGGGGAGAAGGTCAAGGCAAACAGAAGTTAATTTTGACCCCCAATTGGTTAAGAATCAGTACCTTTAAAAATCAAAGTAATACAATATGCAAAGCTTATTCAGCAACCAAATCAACATCGAATTAAAGGAAACGAACTTCCTTGAGTTCCTGCCATCTGCCCATCGCAGCATGGCATGGTCGAGCATGAGACCCTACGAAACGCCCGCGATGCGCGAGTATCTGGCCCCCTACCTGGGGGAAGCGTTCATGGCCGAGATCGTGACCTACGCCAACCTGCCGGATTCCGATCAGGATGTAGCCATTTTGAGCAGTTGCTTGAATCGCGTGAGATTAGCCCTCGCCTACTACATGGGCTACAATTTTACAGTAGACCAGAACGTGCAGCTTTCCGACCTTGGCCCACAGACGCAGAGCGCAAGCGAAGGCGGCAGCAGCCAGCCCAGTCAGTGGGCCTTCAAAAACAAGGTATGGAACCTGATTAGTAAAGCAGACCAGTACACCGACCAGCTACTTAATTTTCTGGAAGGTAGGGCGCGGGCGCAGGATGCAAGCTTTGCGACGTGGAGCAATGATGAGCTACGCCGTCGCCAAACCTCTGCCTTTTTCACCAGCACAACGGAAGTCGACAACTACCTGAACATCGAAGGAAACCTTCGTGCCTGGAACAACATGGTGCCCAGCTTCCGAACGGCAGAATGGCGACACGTACTACCAGTGCTGGGATCAGCTTTCAACACAGAGCTAGTCGGGATGTATAAAACTGGCGCCAACATTACCCCGACCCACCAGACGGTAATTGTGCTGGTGCAGCGGGTGGTCGCTCATTACGGCTTACTGCTGGCCATACCGAATCTCAGCTGCGTCATTCAGGGAAACGGCATCGTAATGGTGAGCCAGATGGATGGCTTTGACGAGCGAGTGAGCAGCAGTTTGACGACTGAACAAACTGCCATTACTCGACTTCAGCAAAGCCACGAAGGCCTTGGCCGCATTGCCCTGGCCGAGCTGCGAAACTACATTATTCGCAACGCTGACAATCTACCCACCTACAAAAACAGCCCCGCCTTCATCTCCGCCCCCGATCCCGTTTTGCCGATCGGAGATAAAGATGGTGGTGCCATTTTCTTATAACTAATCCCCCTACCCCATGGCTACAGATATGCTAAAACTAAAAAACGAAGTAACGCAGCAGCAGGTCACCCGCCTCGCAAAAGTCGAGGGGCTGATACGGCTAAAAGATAGCCTGCAAGAAGACCTGGAAAGTGCGCGAGAAATCGTAGGCGAAATGATAGAGCAACGAAGGGAGGAAGCCCTTGCGGTAGGCATTCAGCTCGACGATTTAGACGCGGGGTTGAACCAGCTCATCGGTCATTTTGCGGAGCAAAAAAGGGCTGTCGAATCGGCCCTGCACCTGGCGATCAAACAGGGCTAAAATCTAGTGTTTTGAATGTGAAGTGTGTGTTTGTCCGGTCAGCTTATGTTGGCCGGATTTTCTTTTTAAACAAATACCACACGTTAAATAGGTTAAATGGTGCTGACCCTTTGACCCTAGTTGACCCTAATACGAGGCCATTTGACACAAGTTGACACAAGTTGACCCAATTGAATTTTTGCAACAGTATGATTTTCAGCAGATTACAAACGTTAGTGTCAAAAGTTCACGAAACGCCTTAATATACAAGTACATAGAGAATAATGTTTGAAAAGATAGACATTTAAAAAGTGGGATAATCCTCCGCTAAAGAGCCCATGTCCTTCCATCCAATGCGGCTCAAATAGATGCTGGTAGTCTCTAAATTAGCGTGCCTATTCTGCTTCTGAATGTAGAGCAAACTGACCTTCTTATCTGCTAGTAAATAGTTGGCGGTGTTCTTCCATCCATACAGCTTGAACTCTAATCCGAAACCCAAGTGATTAAGGTGTTCACGGTACCTCCCGGCCAGGGTGTTGACACCAATTGGCTTCTTCTTATCTCGTCCGGGGAAAAGGAAATCACCTGGCTGTTTTTGCGAGAGATACTCGGCCAGCTCCTCGCGAAAGGTGACAGGGATGACGACATAATCATCCTCTCCATTCTTCGAGATGTGAGAGGGGACATGTACGCGCCATTCGTCGAGCTCGAAGTGCATCACCTTCATCAAGCGTAGTTCTGAGCCTGGCCGCAGTAGTAGGTAGAAAACACACTGGCAGGCAAAAAGCAATTCGGGGTCGTGCTCTGAAAGGTGTTGATAGATGGCTCGACGATGCGAGGTCTGATACCTGCGATTGGTGAGTGCCTTGTGCTTGAGGCGAGGGATGTGGCTGAAGAACTCATCGTCGGTGATGGCTGCAAAGATTTGCTTAAGGTATCGAAGGTAATCATTACGCGTTCCTCTGGCGACGTGGTCTTCCAGGTGCTCGAAGTAATCAGTCACCAGGTCGGTACTCATCTCTCGTTTTCCTTTCCACTTCAGGAATAGGCGAAGTTTGGAGCAGTAGCACAGGTAGCTCTTTTTGCGCCACGTTTTTTTCTTCTGCGCGATCCAATCCCAAGCGCGAGCTTCGATAGGCTTCTTCGCCACGTAAGTTTCGATGAAGGCCAGCATTGACCGCTCGGCGAGCTTCACCCTGCCTTCGTAGGTTTTGGGGTCGGATAGGCCAGTGTAGATACGCTGCCGCCTTCCTTCCTCATCGTAGTACTGGAGATAGGGCTTTAGGCCAAGGTTCCGGGAGACATGTATCTTAATACGCGATGGTCCGTTTGGGGCAAGTTTTTTTTCTGCTGACATGATTAAGTGTTCAGCAGTCCCTCACGTGTGCGCGCGCGGATCGAATGAAGAAAGAGGTGCCTGGCGATGCGTCGCCAAACGAAAACCGCCCTACCCCTAGTAGATACTAGGAGTAAGGCGGAAGGTGGAGAATATCGGAATCTACCCCACCCCCCAAAACCTAAGCAAACACTACCTCCCAACAAACCCAATTTGGCGATCGCCAAATAAATAAGGCGACGGCGCATAGGGCCAAAAGTTCTCGATACGGCCAGGTACATACTCATCAACAACTATTTATAGTGAAATAGAAAAACAATAAACAAAGAACCAAACAACACTCAAATAACCTGATACTTTGACCCTAATAGATAGAATCACTTAAAGTATCAAAGTACCAGAGATAGGTAAATAGCTGATTCTTAATTACTTACTTACTATATACTAAGGGGGGGGTGGTCAATCCAATTGGGTCAAATAGGGTCAAACACCCCCCCTACTTGGGTCAAACACCCCCCATATTAGGGTCAACTAGGGTCAACATGTTTAAACATGCACCTAGCAGCTAGGGGCAACTTTAAACAATACCACCCCCCACCCCGAGCAAACACTCACTTATCGAGGATTTCCAGCAGCTCAGATAATTGGTTCCCCAGTACCCCCCCAGCCTCTTTTGCGGCTGGCGACCGCAACAACGCGACCACCTGTTGACGCAGCTGCTCCACCTTCGCTTCCTGTTCCTCTACGGTGCCATGTAGGAGCGACTTCTCCCTGACTGATCGCTCCAGCTCCTTCACTACCCCCTCTTCGCTCGGCGGCCGGGTTTCTCCCTTCCACATGTCTTGCCCTACTATGTCGCCCACGTAGACGCCGAAAAGGTCAGCGTATTCCTGGATAACAGAGGCTGGCGGCGTTGCTTTCCCCTTCTCGTAATCAATGATGGAACTGGAAGTCTTGCCTAATCTCTCCGCAACGAAAGATTTCGACCATTTTTTTTCTCTCGTAAATGCTTGAGGTTCTGATGAATACGATTCATGTGTAGTTATTATCTGGATTATTATAGTTTTAAACTTGCTTATGTGAGTTCAAACCGACTATGTTTGTATTGCAATCGGTTCTGATTGTCGCAAAAATAATAGACAATAGCAATGCAAATGCGATTTAGTCTTTCTTTTCTGCGATTAAAGCGAAGGTCGTCCGTAATCAAAATCGATTTCAAACTCAAAACTTAAAGAAATCATAATGTACAATCTCATCACGCTCATCGGCCACCTTGGCCAGGCACCTGAAACAAAAAAGATCTCCATGGGGAGTTCGGTAACAAGGCTTTCCCTTGCGACCAGCATAAGCTGGAAGAACGCTGAGGGCGTAAAGTCAGAGAAAACAGAGTGGCACAGCATCGTGCTGTGGAACAAGCTGGGCCAAGTGGCTCAGGACTACCTGGAAAAGGGTAGCAAAGTCCTAATCGTAGGTCGGGTAGAATACCGGAAGGTTGAGAACAACGGGGAAACTCGCTATTACACTGATGTAATCGCATCGGAAATGAGGCTACTCAGCACTAAGTCCACCCCTACCAACAGCTCCCCTGAAAATAACCTCCCCAAAGGCCAACCTAAGTCACTAACCGCCTTGCGGCCAGACGACAAAGAAGACCTGCCTTTCTAACCCCCCCCCTTTGCACCGGCGTCCGCGCCCTAAACCAATTCTCAATGAGCAATCTCAGTGATTTCATCTATTCGCGACACAAAGCCCTAGATATTTCTCCTGACGGGACATACGACCTGCTAGGGTCTAAGAAGAGGTTCACCAGAATGATGAACACATCCCCTGAAAAGGCCAGCCTACTGGATATAATCCGCCTGGCACAGCGGGTGCAAGTGCACCCGCTGTGCCTAATCAACCGCTACGGAATGGGCGACCGATCCCTAAGCCAAGAAGACAAAGACCAATTGGGACTGCACTACGCAGTCCTGCCACTTCATCCCACACCAAAACACAATGCTATCCCATTATCCCCCCCCGAAAACGTCGGCTGAAATACGCAGCAGGATAACACAAATCCACGCGCAGCGCAAAAGCGCGCTGACAACCCAGCACAATTTCAAAAGCTCAAACGACCCGGCCCTGGCCGAGTACTGCCTGAGACTTCACCTCCGCCTACATGAGCTGCACTGGGCTCTGGGCGAAAAACCAAAATACGATGCTTAGTCCTGACGCCGCACAACGCAAAGCCATCCGATTCTTCGAGCAAAAGACATCCGAGGGCTACGACATGAGTTCTTGGAAGATTCTCCGCTCCCACCCCACCAAGGTAACTCCTGCCAACCTCGTCCTTCTTGCTGCGGCAACCGATGAAGACATTGGTACTCTGATAAGTCACGGAATCGGTCTGGACAACAGACTGAGCGACTTTGAGCCCCACGTTATCATCGATCGTCGGGGCATCCGCCCCCGGCATAATACCTACGAATTTGATTAGGTCGTCTTTTTTTTCATGAGATTATGATAGTAGATACCCCCTGGCTTCGGCCAGGGGGCCTTTTAAAAAACTCACCATGCTTGCAACAGATATAGGCGAAAAACTAAAAGCTGCCACTCGTGTGCTGGAAAGCATGAAAGTGCGAGTCCGACAGTGGAATCAAAAATCTGAGGCAAAAGATCGCCTCAAAATAATGGAACGCGCAGACGAGATAATGACCATCGAGATGGCTATCCTTAGTGCTTCCCGCGACCTAAAGCCCATAGTTATTTCGGAGGACTTTGATGGGGCGTACAAGCGAGGGTTTGAGACTGCTCGCCGCCGATTCTCCCCTTCCGAGCACGGTATTGTTGATCGTCGCCGTGTCGAATTCGACAACTTCGGTAGCCCTTACAATCCGGCCAACGAAGCAAAGCGCAAAGCGCACAACGCCGGGCAGGCAGAAAAGTGGGAAGACCACTACTAGCCTCTCCTACCACATCCGACCTTTTCATATTTTATATTTCTTTTCCATGTCACAAGACCCCTTTCTTCAGCTAGTCGAAGCAGAAATGGCGCAAGCTATGAGCCTCCTGAACGGAGGGGCTGCTATCCGGGAGCGCATCGCGAAGCTAGACCTGCGCAAGATCGCTTTCCCGCTTCATTGTCTTCCACTCGGTGTTGCCGAGTTTGTGCGGGCCTACATGGAAACCTTCAATAGCCCAGCAGATCACTATGGCCTGGCAATAATGTGTGCTGCGGGAGCCGCCGTGGGCAACGCTGCACGAATCAATGACCGGGGAACTATGCACCCGGCGGTGCTCAATGCTGTATTTGTCGACGTGCCCGGCAGCGGGAAAACGCCCACGATCGGAACGGTATTGAAGCCCTTCGTGAAAATCGAAGGTGAGCACCAGCGCGACTACGACCGCGCAATCCACGAGTATAAGCAGGAGCAAAAGCAGAAGAAAAAAAACGATGATGAGGGTGACGACGAACCACCCTGCCCTGCGGAACTTCTTGTCGGCGATTTTACCCTTGAGTCGCTTATCGATGTGCTAGAGCACAATACCCGTGGGGTGCTCGCGTGGGCTGACGAGATAGAGGGATTTATCTCGGCCATGGATAAGTACCGCACGGGCAAAGGTGGCGACGATAAGTTTTGGCTTTCGGCCTACACCGGCGAGCCCTACAAAACAAACCGCAGAAACCGCAGCCGACCGGTCTACATACCCCGGGTTTTCTGCCCTTTTATGGGCGGCATCCAGCCGGGCTTAATTACTGTCTTCTCTGACGATAAGCGAGATAGTAGCGGGTTCCTTTCCCGCCTGTTGTTCACGAAACCCGCCTTGGCGAAAAAGCAGCATTACCACAATCAGCGTCCGCACGACAAGCATGCAGCGCACTGGGAGTACTGCGTTCGCCGGCTTTTGGCCGTTCCACCTCGCGAGACCATCAGCGACTTTTCAGGCAAGCAATTAGTGACGCCACACGAGATTGAGATGTCGGACGACGCAAGGCAGATTTACGCCGCTTTCGTCAATGGAATCGCCGACCGGATTAATGAGCTCGACGAGCTGGACATCACGACCAGATCTACCCTGGTGAAGTTCGAGACGCACCTGTTGCGCTTCGCCCTAATCCTTCACTACCTCGACTGGGCCAGCACTCCCCCACCCGCACCGATTGAATCGGACAATGAATTTGCCGATCTCCTGGCAGAAGGATACGTTCGCGAAAGCGACATCAGCAAACAAAAGATTACTGGCGATGCCATGAAGCGCGCCACCGAAATAGCCGAATACTTCATGGCTACTGGCCTGGAAGTCGTCGGCAAGCTGAAAGACTACGTGAATACACTCCCGCCGACGTACCAGGTGTGGTACGAAGAACTGCCCGAGGAGGGCATAACAACCAAGCTTGCGGTGACGCTCGGAGAAGAAGCGACCTTCAGCTCCAGCACCGTCAAGCGGATGCTTAAAGACCAAAAGCTTTTCAAGAAAGTAGGCCGTGGAGTCTACGAGAAAATTTAACCACAACTTCATTTTTTAACCAAGTGCGCCCTACCCCGTGTCTGGGATAAGGCGCATGCACTCAAGTATTTACTAATGATTACAAGTACAAATATAGGTAGCAACGCCCGGATGATGGGCATCGTGTTCAACGCCTTCATCATTTTGTCCATTCTAGTCAACGCTGCGCTGACCGCGCAGTTTGGATGGGAACACAGCGGGGGCGTGTTCGGCGCGCTCATCATGCTCCTCTTTTTCGATGGTGCGGCCATCGCCTGGTACCTCGCCCGGAAAAAAGAAGGACTCAGCAGCATGCAGCGAGGAATCGCGAAGCTACTTTCAATCGGCACGATTATCGCCAGTACGCTGGTGAGTGTCATCCAGGTACTGCTGAACACTACCCTGGTCGCGTTCAGCACGAACGCCCTGGAAACGATCGGGAAAGGTGGCCTGATCTTGGTCACCGTAGCGGCGGCTGCCAATTTCCTCGCCCTGTTTGCCTTCCAGTACTTCAGCATCGAAGAACAGAAAGCCGAGCAGCTCGAAGAACAGAAAGCCCGCGCCAACGACGAGCGTCAGGACATGATAAACGAGGCCCACACGAAGGCCCACACCAAGGCCCGGGCCCGCCTAATGATGCAGACGGACGCAATCGCGGAGCGCATGGCCAACGATGCCGAACGCGAGTTCTACGCAGCAATGGACTGCCTGGACATGTACGAAGCACCAGCCGCGCGACCTAATAAGGGCGCGGGCGCGGGTGCAAAGAAGAAGGGAAAGAAAGCAAAGAAGGCTACCCCTACCCCGCCCGTAAAAGCGGCAAACTCTGCCTGTGACTGTGGCATGCCGATAGGAACATCCGAAGGAGAGTGTGATTATGAACTCGGCGGTAACGGCTGCATGATCGACCTCCGGGCCGAGCAAGAAAAAGCCGCCGCCCGCCCTATTGATTTCGAGAGTGAGCCGCTCGAACTCCCTGGCTTCGGTGCCGTAACCGACCCGCCGGGAAAGTAGCCAGCCAGGCTGGCGTGTGCGGGTATTGCGGCACCAATTTCCCCTACAGCAATGCCCGCCAACGCTACTGCCACGCCCACCGCCAAGCCAAGTACCGCGACCGCAAAAAGCTGGCAGTAAAAAGTTAAGGTGTTACGCTCAATTAACTGATTGCGTGACATATACAGAAACTGACTGGTATCAGTACGGGCCGCGCCTTGCCCTGAACGCAGGGGAGGCGTGGCCCACTAATCACTAATTTTCCCATAATGTTTTTTCTGAGTATAGGGAAGTTCCTGTCAGCCTAAACGTAGGATGGCAGGGGGAAGGGCTTCCCCGCTCGGGTAAAAAACAACCAATATCAACCATGAAACTATATCCAAAAGAAAAACCATCCACCGAGTTCTTCTATGTGCTATTCGTACTACTCGTGTGCGTATATCTCTACCACGCAGGGCAATCGCATCTACGCAGCGAAGCCACTCAGGCAGCGATGACGCCAAGCCTCCAGCGCACCCAGCCCGCCCCCAAGCTACCAGATGGGGTGGGGCAGATGATAGGGAAGTACAGGATGGTCTTTGTTGGCGAGCAGATCAACGCCGAGCAGCTGACTGAATTTCTAGCCACCTACGACATCCGCCACGTCATCGACCTGGCCAACGAGGCCAAGGCCGAAAACATACTGCCCAACAGGGAGGAAAGATTTATCGTCGAAAAGACGGGCGCGACCTACTGGCCCTTCAATATCGAGGGGGAAAATGACCGCCTGAACCAGGTGGTCTTGGCTACCATCGACAGTCTCGTGGACACAGGCCTCCCTCTTTTCGTTCATTGCCGCAATGGCATACATAGGGTAGGGGTGGTCAAGGGCCGCGCCTATGCGCGGGATGGTCGACGCTGGAAGGAGGTCGTTGCCTTGCTGCGCTGGGAAAAGGTAGTCATTGATGCAAAGTACGATAGGTACACAAACGATGTCTGGGAGGCGGTGCAGGCATTCAATCAACCCCCAACCTTCTCTCAGCGATGAACCATCACTACTCAGATTATCGAACTTCGATCTTCGCGTATCTCCAGCACTTATCGCCCAGCCTGCCGTTGGCCGACGTCGTAAAGTGCCTGGAGAAAGATCAACCTGGCTACACTAAAACCGGAAAAAAGTCAGTAGACAACACCAATTACAATAGGTGGTTTCGGGTTTGCCAGGTCGCCATTCGTTCACGAAGTAAACTAATATCATGAGCAGATACTCGAAAATAGCAGGAGCCGCCATCGCTGGCATCATCGAAGAGGCGGGGCCTTCCGCATCCTTGATTGAGCTGAAAGGCTTAATCAGAAGAGCTGGCCCCCAGCGGCCAGACCGGCCCGAGTTTCGCGTCTGGCACCAGGAAGGGAAGCGGGCGATTGACGCGGTGAGAGCTGACAGACTGCGCCCGGTCTCGGGCATTGACCTTTTTTCGTGACTATAAAAATAAGGCAAACAACCACGTCAGCAAAGGCGTGTAACAACCTTAACCCTTGCCAGTACCTTACACAAATAAGCCTTTTTTAGCGTACACATCCCAGGACGAATTAGACAATTAAAAAAAGATCAAAATGGATAACAAATGCGGCGTGTGCATGGAGCCTACGCAAAATGAGGGCCTTTGTGCTCTTTGCCAAATAGCTAAGCGTCGTACATG
>Ga0306866_1000074_pt1 | contig 38955 bp, 65 predicted proteins | sample AntRauTorckE5432_FD_190450 | JGI IMG/M metagenome (GOLD analysis project Ga0306866, IMG submission 190450) | Saline lake microbial communities from Rauer Islands, Antarctica - Metagenome Torckler E5 #432 (v2) (version 2) | ecosystem: Environmental > Aquatic > Non-marine Saline and Alkaline >...
TCTTCTTAAGTATTAGGCGAAACTCTTTTGCCTTGCTGAATGCTTCTATGTAGTCGATCTTTGCGTGGCGTTGTTTGCTTTGTCGTAATGTCTCACAAAAGTCTGCGTATTTCTGGCCGTATTTTCTAATGAGGCCCTTGTAGTATTTTAAATCTTCGCCACCTTTGAAGCTGTTAGAGTTCCTAGATTGTAAATGTATGTTATGAAGGTTCAACGCTGTTTGTCGATTAGAACCTGAGCTTATAAAATGTCCTGCATCACTTGCAAACGCATCTACATTAGCAATGCAGTCTTGATCTTTGTCTATTATTCTTACTATCTCATTAACTACTGGCTGTAGATATTGTTTTCTGTAAGCGTCTTTTGATAGCAGGTCGATCTTCTTTTCCTTAGTCTGCTTTTGTTCTTTTATTCTTACTTCTTTTTTGGCTTGTGGTATTGTTATTTTGCGTATGTACTCGCCGCCTGCTTCTGTAGAGTGCACCCACTTACTAAAACACTTCTGGCATAAACCATAACGAAAGATATGCTTAGGCTCTCCGCATCCTTTGTACTTGTCTACTCTGTAGTTTCCTTTGCATATCTTTTGTTTCATGGTTTTTAAATTTAAAAATACCCCAGCTTTTGACTGGGGGTTTGTTGCGTTCTATTGAAAAAGGAAGTTATTGCGCCTATACCTTATTTATATTAATAGTTAAGCTTTGTTATGATGTTAAAACCCGTACTACTTTCTGTATGAGAATCGTAACTTTTAGGGTAGTTCTTTTTTTCATTCATAACCTTTGCACACTCTTTAGCTATTTTTAAATCTAAAAAATAATCATTCCACTTTTTTGAATAGTTATTTATAAGGTAATAAGTAACGTCTCTAAATCCAATAAATTTATGGTTTTGATAAACATTTATTTTTTCAATTTTGCTTTCAATAGTGTAAGTTGACATAGTTATAATTTTAGTTTGGCTTAGTTGCCTGTGTAAATATAGTTACAACAAACGGATAAACAAACAAGTCAAACGTTAAACTTTGTAAATTCTATCTCATACAATCCTATAAACTCATTGGCTTGGTTGCGTAACTCTATTCTGTGCTGTGCTGTATAGACTAAATCTTTCTTCTTAAGTATTAGGCGAAACTCTTTTGCTTTGTCTAATGCTTCAATATATCCTAATTTAGTCTGTCTTACTTTGCTTTGTCGCAATGCTTCGCAATAGTCTGCATACTTTAAGCCGTATCTACTTATCAATCCTCTGTAATATTTTAGGTCTTCACCTCCTTTAAATCCATTTGAATTTCTGCTTTGAAAGTGTATGTTGTGAAGGTTGCAGGCTATATGACCGCTACTTTTTACAGACAGAAAATGACCAGCATCTGAAGGAGTTACATTAGGATTACAAATACACATCTGTCCTTTGTCAATCATCTTAGCAATTTCATTAATATAGTATTGCAAGTACTTTGCGCGGTATTGATTTGCTGTAAGTAAGTCTAGGTTTTCTTGTTGAGTCTTTTTCTTGCCGTCTATCTTAACTTGTTTTTTGGCTTGTGGTATTGTTATTTTACGTATGTACTCGCCTCCTGCTTCTGTAGTCTGGGTCCATTTGATGAAACAAGAATGGCAAAGGTCATACCGATAGGGATAGCCTAATTTTCCACATCCTTCATAGTGTTCTACTCTGTGGTTTCCTTTGCATATCTTTTCTTTCATGGTTTTTTATTTTCAAAATGACTTACTACTGTATCAATGGCTATGCCTAATTCTCTAGGATGAGCCATTTTAGGATCGGATTCTTTTGGTAAATCAATACTGTTAAACCTTCTCCATTCATTGTGGTTTTTTAGTATTTGTATTGCTCGTTTTATTTTCATGGTTCAAAAATTAATGATAATTGGCTTTTAATATTTTTAGCAATACTTTTAAATTCCACCTTGTCAAAGTTATAATTTACAATTCCTTCAATAACTATTGCAAATTCATCTTTTTCAAAAAGTGCTTTTAAATATCCATTAGAATCATATTTTTCTTTAACTTTTTCAATGGTTTTTATAAAACAGTCTTTTATCTGTTTATCATAAAGTTTTATTGAAAAGTCTATTTCATATTCTTTATATTCAAATTGTAAATTATCAATATAGTTTTTATGATTATTAGTATAAAGAAGCTGACTAAATTTTTCATTACCAAGCTTATAACTAAATATTATTAAAGAAGCTATACTTAATTTATCCTCTAAGCTATAAAGCCCTCTAGTTGTTTGATATATAATTGGTTCTATTTTCATAGTTTCTATTTATTTAATTTTCTTTTTTTACAATAAGCATGACATGATTATAGAAACGAAATAATGCGGTTTCATATCTATATTTTGCGCTACTATTTGCATACGCACCATAGCTCATGTTAAAAAACATAGATAAATCTTCATTATTTATAGATAATTTTTCCTTTAGTTCTCTAAATGATATTTTATTTTTCATAATCTCACGTACTTCAATTTCTCTTTCTCCATAAACTACCATACCATATTTATCACTACATTTAGCGATAAAACTACCATCCGTTAATTTTTCTGTTATTACTTTAATCATTTTATGAGTTTTTATTTTCTAATATTTTATAAAGCATTTGTATATCTGTTCTATTTGCACAGGTTTTTATACATTGATTGTTTAAATAAATGTCATAACCGTTATCTTTTAAAAAACACTGAACCTTATGTTTAAAAGGTTCAGTTATAAATTTAATTTCTTTTTTCATTATTTTAATTCTTCTAAAATGAATACTGAACTGTGCCCGTGATAATATTTTAAATTAAAAATAATGTCATTTGCTTCTTGTAAATTTTTTACTTTTATCGTTTTAACTATATCCTCTAAGTTATTTAAAATTTTGTAAGTTTTCATATTTTTTAATTTATTGTAGTGGTTATTTCCTTTCTACATTACAAATATAAGTATATACTTAGTGTTGTATAATAAAAATCGTATTTATTTTAAGTTTGTACTTATATTTTAGCATTATAACGTGTTTTGCTAAGAAATTTGCCAACTCTCAAAAAAAAAATAAAAATAACAACGTATAAAAAAACCTGGTATTGGTTTAACCGAGGTTTGTTTATTTTTTACTATCGTTTTGCCAACATCAGAAAAACGTTCTATTTATTTTCTTAGTGATGTTCCTTTAAGTTCAATTATATTAAACATTTGAAACAACCTATCGTACACATAAGCGTCTTGGTGGTTGTATTCTTTCTTTATGGCATAATGTTCGCCTAATGCTAGTAAAGTTTCTGAGGTGTCACCTATGGGGTTTATAGAGGCTATTAGTCGACTATTATTATCATAGACATATCTAATTATTTCTCCGACTACATTTGTCTGGCCAAACATTTTTGAGAATCCTTCTTTCATTAAGTCATCTAAGTAGTGTGTTCCTTTTTTATAGCGACTAAAGAATAGGCTTTCTTTTTCTGTCTTGTCTTTCTTAATATCATCCATTCTTTGCACTACACTTTGAGTTGTCTCAAATGAAAAGCTAGGATAGTAATACTTAAGTGGCACTCTCTTGTTGTTCTCGTTTAGTGTATAGCCTAGATCATTACCGCATGCACTATCCACCATTTTTTTAATTGCAATCATTACAGTCGTTTTGCTGTTACCGCTTGGCCCAATCATTAGTAAACCTTTTTTTAGGTCTGGCTTTGTTATTTCACTGTTAACCAGTGGAGAGTCGTAAAACTTAGGATGCTTAAAAAAGTAGGATAGTAAAGTAAATACAAGTAGTTTGCTCTCTCCACCGTTTAATTTTGGATTAAATTCTTCGCCTTCTACTTGCTTGTAGAATGGCAGGAACTGTTTATACAATACGGATAAATTAACGTTTGCTTTATCTGGCATCTTTAGTTTGCCCTTGTCTAAGTTTAGAAAGTACTCAGCAACCCTTGACTTTTGTTCTGGGCTTAATCCTCTGTCTGTTTCGTAATTTTTGATTTGTCGCTTCTCTGTATCTGTGAGATTAGATTTGTTTATTATAGAGTTGTACTTGTGATTACCAATGCTTTTATCTTCCATAGTTTTTGTTATTTTTGTTTTAGTTGTAACATTTTGAATTTGGCTCTCTCATATCTAAAGCTACCTTATAAGCATCTTCGTATGTTTTATATTCTTGCACGTAGAAGTTTTGAGGACTATTCCATAGTAAATTAAAATGTGAGTTTTTAACAGAACTTACTAAAGTTTGTAAATTTTCAGTTATTAAAATCTCTCCTTTTTCTCCATCTTCTGTGGCAAGCCAAACACAATCAAACCTATGAAGTTCTTTTAAGTATTGGCATAATTCGCTAATAGTAAAGAATTTAATTAATTGAACGTCTCCATCGTAAATTCCTAAATTTAAGTGTATCATAATTTTTTATTTTTATATTAATACCAATCATTTTTATCACATTTAATACATATCATATCATCACTATGACTGTCTAAGCAATGCCAATCATGCTCACATTCCAAATCCTGAACAATAGATGATTGATTTTTATACTCCTTAACTATTTTTTTTGCTTTTTTATACTCTTTTTTACTTATCATAATTTAGTTTTAAGTTGGTCTGTTAGTTTTAAGTTTGTAACTTATTTTATAGTAAAGAATCCAACACCATTTAAATCCTATAGTAGTTTTATTTATTGAGTACATGTAATTTTTTAACCTTGCCATACTGTTTATATTTTAATTTTATCTTGATAAGTTTCTATTAACTTTAAAGTATAAAGACTTAAATTATCTGCTTTAAATTTAAGCATGTCTTTTAAATTATCGGTTGCTTCTTGAGTTAATATAATATTGTTATAGTCCATAGTTTTTGTTTTATTCATAATTTCTATTGTGTTGGTCTGTTAGTTTTAAGTTTGAACGCTGGCTTCTCTTTACCAAAGTTAATCTTTTCATTCTCGTAGTTTCCCTCAAGGATTTTTAAGAAATTCGCTTTGTTAAATATCCAGTCTATTGAGCCTCTAAAATCTGTTTTAGTTCCATTTATAAATTTATTGTCTCGAGCTTTTAATATTACATCCTCTAAAGTTTTTAAGTCGTATTCTTCTAATCTGCATTTTATTAACTTTCCTCTTGCCTTGTTTAATTTTAGTGCTTCAGGTAATTTTCCTTTTTCTAAATTGTAAAAATCAAAAACACCCTTTATTGTTTCTTTCTCTTTATTTAGTATATTCTTTCTTTCTAAATTCTTTCTTTCTTTGTTTGGGTGTTTTCCTATAACAGGATTATCCGATGAAGGGTTTTCCTGTGTATGGGTTTCCGTACATAGGGTTTTCATATAAGGCTCAATATGCAATTCGTAGTCTATTTTCCAATGCCCTTTATTGTTCTGGTATTTGTGACGCTGCAAATACTTACTTTCTTCTAGCTCTTGTAAGGTGCTATTAATAGAATGTAAGCCTTCTTTAAGTTCCATTGATATTCTTTGTGCTGAAAACTCCCAACCGTTACTCTTAGACTGAATAAATGCGTATAGTCCTTTTGCCTTAAGACTTACTTCTTTGTTCTTAAGAAGCTTATTAGGTGTCTGTGCAAACTCTGTTTTAATTCTTAGCTTTCCCATTACTTAAGTGTATTTATATCTATTGCTTTTTTAATATCTCCAATAGTAAAAATTCCTTGATGTGAATTATCTAATGGCTCTACCTTTGTTTCATCAGGTAGTAAATGCGCTAATGGATTTTCCCATCTTATATAATGTGTTCTATAAGCCACTTCTATAACCTCGCCAGTTGTAGGTATTCTAATTCCAAATGTTGTACTCATAATATTTATTGTATAAAAAAACCGCTTTGAATCCCTGCCTATCAACTCAGGAGATCCAAAACGGTTTTACTATTTTTTTAAGTTGCTGAACTTGATAGGCTGCAACTGAACTGCTAATATACTACTTTTAATTGGTTAAAACGGAACTCCATCATCATCATAATCAATATTAAAAGTTTCTTCTGCCTTTGCAACGCCTGCAATCTTCCAACCTTGTAAGCTGTTGAAATACTTTGTCTCTCCTTGTGGGCTTATCCATTCTCTACCTTGTATATTAATAGATACTTCTAACTCATCCCCTATATTGTGACCATCTATAAGCGAGCACTTATCTTTTATGAACTCGATTAAGATTGACTGAGGATAAGTCTCTACTGTTTCAATCACAATCTCACGCTTTGTGAATCCGTTGTTGCCAAACTCTTTTGTTTCGCCTTTGATCTTTAACTTTCCTTTAATTGTTGCCATAATGTTTATTTGTTTTCTGATTCTTTTTTGAAATTTAAAGTATATTTCTCATTGTTATAAGTGTAAGTTGCACTTATATAATTTGGTATTCCTAAAGCATTCATAGTGCTTATTAATGTTTTCCCAATTTGATTTACTAAATTATTAAATTCTTTTTGATTTTCTTCATTTAGTTTTTTCATAATGTTTATTTATTGTTTAATATTTGTATTGCTAATTCTACTCTTTGAGTAAGTAATTCTTTGTCTTCTTTTGGTACTTCAAATTCTATTGATTGAATGTCGTTTACTTCACAGTCATTTGGAAGGTGCGGAAGTTCATCATCGTTTGCCCAATTAATAAAGGCGTATTGATTCTGTAAACCTTCAATTCTAGTTTCGCTTAATCTTCTTATCTTATCTAAGTCTTTTTGATATGGTACGTAAACAAATAAAACTGCTGTGTTTCTTTCGCAAAGAATAGAATTAGATACTAACTGCCAATAATAGTTTGCATGATTCTTTTTAAGCTCTTCAACCGAATCCATACTTTCAATTAGCGTAGTAAAGCTTTCTAAAGTCCAAGGGCATTTTATATCCCCTACGATAGTATCAGTTATTAAATCAGGCATACCAGTCCAATAGTCTGAATAAGTTTTATGCTTATACCTATCTTTTGAAACAAGGCTATATTTTAAATCTAAGGCGTTAAAACATTGTTCCTCTACTAATGTTCCCCAAGATGTAGGGCGAGCTGTTACGGACTTGCTTAGAGGTCTGTTGAGCTTTCTTTCCCACTTCTTTTCTTTTACATAAGTTTCAAAGGCTTGTCCTGTGTTTTCTAAAGTCCAATTTCCACGACCTTTCCCCATTAATTTATATATTCCAGAACTACTAAAATTTCCTACTCTGCTCATTTTTTTGAATTTAAAATTAATGTGATTGCTTTTTGATAACATGAGCTATCTTTTTGGTCTATAATTCTTTCGATGTTTAAAGCGTCATCAGGTGCTATGACCTCATCACTTAAATTATAAAATAATTCTTTTAATCTGTCTATTGTGTAATCTTCTGTGTTTACTTTAATTTCTCTAAAATCTTCCTTGTTGTAGATGTCTGCTGCTATTCCTATTTCTGAAGCACATTTCTTTAGTGCATCGGTTGAGGCTGCTTTTAAGTCATTACCTACGCTTAAAGGAATATCAGTACCTTTGCGAAACATAATATCTTTATTACCAAATTGCATTTTAACAATGGTTTTTCCGTTTGATCTACAGGTTAACTTTCCTTTTACCACAACTTCTTTAGCGTCTATTAGGATTTTTTCATCTATTATTTCAAAATCCCAGTCCCAACCAAACATTAGGTTAAGACATTTCTTTACATAACCTCCTGTAACATATTCCCACTTTCCACCTCCTTTAGCTGGTCTGGTTTTAATGTATTTACTAGGTGTTTTTCTAAGTAGTGTTTTAAGTTGATTAGCGTTAAGGCTATTGTGCTCTACTAAGCTTAAATCTTTAGAATCAATTAAAGCTAAGTCGTTTTGTTTTTCTTTCATAGTTTCTAGGTTTTATTAATCGTTTAAATCTGCTTCTGCACAGTTACTATCGCAGTAAGTTCTTTCGCACTCTTCGCCACAAAATGCGCATCTCTTTTCTAAGTCTTGATCTTCTTCTGGATTTGTCCATCCCATGATTATTTGGTTTTATTGTGCTATTGATTTCATTATGTCATAGAAATAATCATCATTATATAGAAACTCGTCATTTGTTCCGTTTTTTATTTCTTTTCCTTTTGCAACTATAAAGTCGTTAAAATTAACTACTATGAAAACTAATTCATCTAGTCTATCTTCTTTTTGAAAAGCAATATATCTGTGGTTTCCATCTAAAATACATCCGTCTTGATCTAATATAATAGGGTAGTTTGAGTCAAAACCTCTGTTAAGAGCATTTTCTATGTGGTGACTATAGTCGTCGGCCATTGAATCGTCTGCTTCTATTGTTTCTACTTGATTGTAATTTAAGATTGTCATAGTTTTATATTTTAATTATATGTAAATATACAAGTAACAAACGGATAAACAAACATTATAAACGTTAAATATTAAGCGATATTAAGAGTAACTATATTAACATATTGGTCTGGCAACAATCCAGTAAGCCTTAAGACCTTTGCCTTCTTGTGGCTGCTCATTGTATGCGTAGAATTTTTCCAGCCGTTAACAAGCGTTACTGACGTGCCTAATACATGTATGCAAAACCAGCCGTACTTTATATTGGGGTCGTTCATTTTTACTTTGTACGTCTCAAAAATAAGTTGTACGTTGATCTTTTCTCTTATTACTTCCATGCTATTGTTTTTTGTAGTTATTTAAGATTTCCAATGTTTGCTCCTGACTTAGATTGTTTACCTCCATAAATTCCGTAAATGATGTAGGAAGATTTGTTGTTTGTGTAATTACAGAATCTATTGCATTTAGGTCTAGTGCTTGATTTGTTTCGATTTCGTAAACGTAATACACATTATTGTCGCTCGATTGACCGTATATTGTTTTGTAGTCAATGCTCTTTATTACTACTTCTTTAGTTTTAGTTTTCATAGTTATATATTTATAGTTGTATTTCCTATTTGTACCGACTTAATACCTGCATGATAGAAGATTTGTCTTAGCTCCTTAAGTGTTATGCTCTTAGGGTCTCCCTTAAGCTTGTTTTCTAGGTTAATTGATTCTGCGTCTACGTTGGTTTTTAGTCCTAGTAGCAATACGGTTTGTAGTTCTTTAATGAAGTTCATGGTTTTATTTTTTAGTGATTAGTTTTCCAAGTAGTAGCACTTCTAAAACCTCCATAGTATGGTTTTAAGTTTAATCTTTTAATTAATTCTAATGCTTGTTTTTTACTTATTCCAAGTTTTATTAAAGTTATATGAGAGTCTTTTCTCTTTCTTTTAATTATTCTGTATTCACTATCCCATTGATAAATACCCCATAAGTGACCCCATTTAGTAATAACTAAATCTACATTTATTTCGTTTATCCCTGTATATTTAAAATCTCCCAATATAATTTGTTGTGTTTTCATAATTTATAAGTTTTAATTATACACAAATATAGTCATAATAAACAGATATGCAAACTTATTAAATGTTAAACTTTATAAATAAGGCATAAAAAAACCCCCTTACATTGCATGCGAGGGGGAAACTAAAATAAAACTAAAACTATGAAATGCTAATATAGTACTTTATTTAAACTTAATAAGTAAACCTATGATTAAAAGTAATAAAATAATTGTTGGCCATACCCAAAGAGGCGTAAGATAGATTACTGTTTTTTTAGAATTATCTATTTTGCTATCTGAAATGCTTACTACAGAATCTCTTTTTCGTTCACTTTGTCCTGTAATAAGCCTGAGGTCTAGCCGATTGTTTTCTAGTTTTACGCTTGCAGAATTAAGGCCAGATGATTCAAAGGTTTGTATTTCTTTTACATTACCTAATGAATCGCACTCTATCGAAAAGGTGTATTTTGTTTCTATAGGCTTACTCACATACTCAAAGGACTTAGTTACTAGCGTGTCGCTTGTTTTAGTGCGTTCTACTGTAGTTTCTTTTGCTTTGCATCCTATAAGAAGGAAAAGTATAAATAATACTCTCATTGCTTTGTTTTATAGGTATATTGTCTAATATATCTAGCTCTAGTTTTAGATTCTGTTTCTAAACTAAGCTCTAACCATCTACCACCTAAAGGCTTTATAGGTCTTCCACGCTCTACATGAAAACCCCCGAAGCCGTCTTGATACTCTTCTTTATAAGATGGAGTTCTAAGCATTAGCATGTCTTTGTGGTTAATGTTTCCAAGGTTGTCTAGGTACTCATAAGAGTAGGTCAACTCATAATCTTCATGTACATGGCTCATCCAAACAACGTCAGCACCTTGTATTTTTGTAGCTTCTCTTTGATGCTGTATTGTTCCCTTTGTTACTGGACCACCTCCACCATAACCATGATGGTATTTAATTGTGTGTCTGTATGATGCTGCTTTTTTTCCTGTGCTTAATTTCTGATGAAATCTAGTTACAATCCAGCCGCCATATCCGCCTAAGTTTACTTTACTTTTTGGGTTGGCAATAGTGTTAATACGCTCAACAAATCTTTCTAGTATATCAGTTTCTTGATGCCGAATAACAGATGTTTCATGGTTTCCATAACCTACCATTTCTATAATTTCAGCATAAGGAGCAAACCATTCAGCACCTGTCTTGACAATACTATCGAGATACCTTGCGTTTGTATGTTCTGGTAATATTTCGTCTTTAGAGTGTCTAGGATCGCCTTTACCTTGCATAAGACAAAACAGATCACCGTTAATGAATACCTTTACATTTTCTTTTAAGGCTTGATCTAGGTGTTCTTTAAGTAACACCCTGTCACATTTTGGATTATCCCAGTGTAGGTCACTAATTAATAAGTATTTTACTTTCTTTACACCAGCAGGAAGGTTTAGTATTGTTACGTTTCTGCTTGGCTGTGTTACTAGTATTTCTTGCGTTTTCAAACTCATGTTTTATTTTTTAGTTAATTTTACCATCTTGCTCTTGTCTTCCTAATGTCATAATGTGTGAATGTAGAATAAGCACTTAGACCACCTTGTAGCATATCCCCGCTACTTATAAGCTGTTCAATCTTAGCAGTCACATACTTAGGCTTACATCCTTGTGCTGTAATATCAGCAGCCTTGCAAAGTGTATGCTGTGATCCTCCGTCACGACCTTTGGAAAGCTCATAGAATACCGGTCTAAATGCAATGTTAATGCTTACCGGTACGCCTAATTCATTTCGTAATATCTGTAATTGATTTGCAAGTTTCTGCAAACTATACTTTAGGCTTTCGCTGTTTTCATACATTTCAATTACTCTTTCTTGTTCTGCATTGTCAAAGAATATTGATTCTAAGAACTCACCAAGCATAAAGTTTTCTGTTAGTTTTTTGTCATTGTTCATTTTCTATATTTTTTAAGTTGACCTAAAAGTAACTTATTTTCTTCTCTTAAAGCAGTAACCTCAATTTTTAACTCTTGTATCTCCTTTGTTTGGTGGTTCATTTTCTCGGTCATGCTCTCAATGAAGGAGTTATTTTGCTTTGCCATAAGCTCATAAGCCTTGCCAATCTCAATGTTAGCATTTGACTCTCTAACTTTTTTGCCACGAAAAAAACCAAAGAAGGTACCGATCGCTCCTAGAGTAGATGATAGTATAATTCCAAAGTTATCTGAAAATATGCTCATAATTCCAAATTATTAGACCAACTATCTGGTAATCTATCTACAAGAGTCATGTGTATTTCGTAAGAGTTATGCTTAAGAATTGCAAAACCTCTTCCATTATAATTTTTGATTACAGAAGCCCATTCATTAGTTAATAGTTGATAATTTTCTCCTATTGTCACTAACTTATTATAATCTTCACAAGCCTTCTTTGTTCCTGTATAATACATATTAAGAAATGTTAAAATAAGCCATTTGATTTTGTTGAATATCAACAATATCATCAGTTAAATTATCAGCTAAATAAATTTCTGAAATATTCCCTTCCCATAATGCAGCAGCCACATTATTACTCAAAACACATCCGATTGTTACATCTGCGCTTGAATCAAATAGCGAATTTGGAGGCCCTGAACCTATATTACTTCCTTGCATAACAGAACCGTTAACATATATAACTACAGTTCGCGCATCAAAAGTAAATCCTATAGTTTGTAAATTTTCTGGATCTATTGAATTATCAGAAATCCAAGCACCTCCAAATGTTCCATTTGCAGGATTTCCAAAATTTAATTGAATTTTTTGATCAGCTCCTATTAAAATAGCCCAACTTCTTTCATCTTGACCTGAGCCGTATTGGCCCATGATATACTGATTGCTTCCAATATTGGATTCAGAGTTTTCAGCCACTAAAGATACCTGTAATTTATTGGTCGGCGTGCAAAAATTCGCAGCAGGCCGACGTAAATGGTCATTTGTTCCGTCATAGAAAAATGTCGGCTTTCCATTGGCAAGTATAACAGAACCATTACTAACTATTTTCGGTTGTTCAGATGCGGTTGATCTTGAAAAGTCTCTACCGTTTACTGTTTGATCTTTGAAAACAACAGTAAAAGCATCCCCGCCATCCGCAAATGTTACTAAGGCAGGTTCGTTAAGTTCATTATCGGCAAAACCTATATTTGATTGAGCATTACTAGGAATTCTGACTTCTGTTGATGCTCCTGTATAATTTTGCCTTAACTTTCTGACACTTGCGGCAAATGAGCCATTAGGAAATAAATCTAACATTCCTTGAAAGCCAGATCCTAAAAATCTATTATAATTAAACCCAAAATTAAATCCGTGTCTCATTATGCTTCGGATTTTATGCAAAGAATATCGCCAGTTACAGATGTAATATTTTTAAAAGCTCCTGCAATAGACCCCCCAGCTTTTAGTTTTACGGTAAATGTAGCATCACCACCACTATAAGTTTCTGTGGAAAAGTCACTATCTTCATTAGCGTAAACGGCCATGAACTTTTCATCTGTTGTCGTAGTTTCTCCTGTTGCTTTTTGTCTTACTCCAAACTGTCCTAGACTTGCTAAGTTGCTTTCTGAGTTAAATTCTAATTTGTTAATTGCCATTGTGTTTTTTTATTTAAATTGTGCTTATTAGAAATAATATTACAGGTAAGAAAATTGTTGCTAAATAATCCAAAGGGTCGCCACCTGTTTTCTTTATAAACTCATCATATATTTCTTTTGCTCCTCCTGCTAATATAGCAAGAATTAAACCCATAGCAGGAGAAAACAACAAAGCACCTGCAATGTATATTAATGTTCCTGCAATAAGATGATACAGTTTGTCTCTTTTCCAAAGGTGGTTTAGTAACCATTTTAATACACTCATTATTTATTTATTTAATTGTTATTATTTATTTTTGTTCTTGATTTATTACAACATCTACATCCTTCGCCGTGCTTGTTTCTGTAAATCTAACTGTAGCACTTCTTGAGGTAGGATTATTGTTGACGTCTACAAATATTCCATGATTTGTGTCCCCGCTACCATTGTTAACAACAACAATGAAATCACCACCTATTATTACTGTCGCAGTCCAATCACCTTGAGACTCAACTTGAACTTGCAAAGTTTTTGATGTATTGCTTGTATTAAAAAGTTTAGGGTTTACATCAAAAAACGTTCTAATTCTACTAGACGATATTATTCCTATGCTCATTACGCTTGTTTTAGTCTTCCAATTACCGCTACCTCATTTGTATCTACAACTTCTAATTCTACAAAACTATATCTACTCGCTGGCACTGCTAATTCACCAGAAGGAAATCTAAGAGTAACGCCAGATTCACCAGTTATTGTTACTGTACCCGTGCCAAATTGACTTAAAACAAACTTTGTACCTATTGGTGTTCCTAGCTTTACTACAGCACTAACAGAGCTTCCAGATGTAAATAATGGTGCAACCGTTTTGTTGCTATCCTGAAATAAGTAACTTGTTGCTGATGTTTTTGTTTTTACATTTGTTATTACGTTGTCAGCCTTTAAATTACCAAATTCATCAATTTCAACCTCTCCACTAGCATTTGCATCTCCTTTAGGTCTGAAAATTATACTTTCACCAGAGCCTGCATTTTGACTTATTACAGTAGCACCAGTAGTATTATCTCTTATTAATGTATTTCTTGATTTTATATTTCCGTCTACTATAACGTCACCATTATAATCAAAATCACCGTTTTCTTTAAGGACTAAACGTTTTCCAGAAACATCGTTGACTAAAAAATAATCAGAATCGTTTGTGCTTCCAAATCCAATATAACCTTGACGTGTCGTTCCGTCTGACCCATAAAATGAAAAAATAGAGAAGTTAGAACTTCCAAATCCAGAACCTTTAACACCACTATTACTTGGCACTAATGTTTTATTTGAAAACGTCTTTTCACCATTAATGCTTTCATCTACATTACCAGTTCTGCTAATGAAATTGGTAATTACAACCTTTGCATCATTTAAAGCGACTCTAAATTGTAATTTTCTTAGTGCTGTAAATATTGAATCGGTGGCTACTAAATTGGAAGATGAGCCAAAAGGCGTAAAGCTAGTTAGTAGAGTAGCTAAAACTCTTGCAACCGTAAAATAAAGATTATTAGAGCCTTCTGGTAAGTCGTTTGTGCTTGCGATTAATCCGTTTGTTATTTGCAAATAATTTGATCCAGTCCATCTATACTGCTTGTTTGTGTCTAAAGCAATGTATATTTTACCTGTTTCACCTGCATTCGGAAAGCCTGACAAACTAGCAAATTCTAAAACGTCATCTACATAAGACGGTAATTGATTTACAGGGACTTTCCCGCCAACTAGAGAGGCGTAACCATTTGCAGACCCTTTTTCACTTTTTAATTGAAAATCAGAAGCGGATGAACCATTTAAAGTTAAAGCATCTACGTTATCAAGTTCCGAACCATCTCCTTCAAAGGTAGTTGATTGTATTTTTCCATCAATTTCCAAACGTCCGCTTTCGTATAAAACCATTTGACCGACGGCACTTGCTCGTCCATTTGGTCTAAAAATCATATTTACAGGAACATTAGCATTTTGACTTATAATTGTTACACCAGAACCAGTATCTTCAATCCATGTATTATCGTTAAAAATTGCACGGTTTTTAAAGTTTTTGCTACCTGTTATGTCTTCATTTACATTTCCAGTTTTATTAACAAAATTATTAGGTATTCCTAAATTTGATCTAGCAGCAGCAGCGTTTAGTATTTCGGAAAAGTTGTTTCCAATTAAAAAAGCACCTGACAATGAACTTGAAGAACCCCCTTGAACTCCTATAGTGTATTCTACAAATTGAGCGTTTTCCGTTCCTGCTGATCTTGTAGCTGTGGATTCTATTAACCACCAACCCAAGAAGGTCGCATTTGTTGCTAATGGATTAACTACATACTCTTCTAGCTTAACTCCTGCTTTTGCTAGTGTCATGTTTGCGTAGTTGCCCTGTCCGTACTGCAAGCCAATAACGCCTGAATTAAAGAAATAAACCCTTGCACCAGAAACAGTTGTAGAGCCTAAGGCGGTTATAACACCGTTATTATCCCAGAACTTAGGAATTAAAGTATTGCCGCCCGAATCAGCAGAATTTCTGTCAGCCAAAACAAAACTTACATTTGGATTATCCGCAAAAGATGGCGTGCTAGGTTCTAATGAATTTCCAGTACCTCCAAATCTTAGCAATGAACCCGCACCAATTCCAAAGCCTAAACTATTGTTTTTTCCTGTGACTGTAAGACCTTTTTTAAGGGGAACGCCTGCTTCTTTAACATAATCGATTACAGTTCTTATAAGATTTGAATATTGACCTAGTGGATTGTAGAAATACTCAAAGCCTACTATTTCGTTTACATTAACATCTATAACTATCCTAGCTACAAAAGCTTTTCTTACAAAATCGACTATAGTTGGATAAGTTGTTTGCTGTGCTAAATCCCCATCCTTATTATAATAAACAAAAGTTGAGTTTGCGTTTAAATTTTCTACAGTAATATTTAGTTTCTGCGAGGGATTATTTGCTAGATAACCTTCATCACTACTAATTTCAAAATTTAGTGATGATAAAGTAAAAACAGTACCACCATTTGCGGCTGAAACCGTAAAAGAACTACTTATACCAGTACCTCTAGCCGATCCATTAGAAGTTATATTATTAATAGCCTGTGTAATAGCTGAATTTGTGACCGCATTATTTGAATTAATATCTAATTCAGTGTCTAATACAGAACCTTCGGGCGGTGCGTCAGGTGTAGCGGTATTTAGATTAACAAAGTCATCTAATGTAGTCTGTGTTTCATTGCTTCCAATCTCGCTTATGGTTTGACCTACATACAAGAAATCGAACTCTATACCGCTTCTTTGAGCTTTGAAAACTATTAATTGAGCTACGCTCGGATCGTATGGACCTGAAGTGTTAACCTCGTCTTGTATTGGCGAAGTGTCTCCAATCTCTCCAAGATCAAATATTGCATTTTCTCTTGAATCATCTTTGTCGGTTACAAAATAAACAATGTCTTGTGAGCTTATTTGAGTTGCACCGCTTCCATAATTACCTTTTGTGCCTGTAAAAAGATAGTATTCTCTTGCTAGGTTTTTGTTAAATATTGATGCCTCTACCGTTATTCTTACCGTGTATAATATTAATAATTGGTTTTGTGTTTTAGCAAAAGCCGTGTCAGCATTTATTATACTTGCAATCTGTGAATTAATAGCTGTTGCGCTCTCGTAATCAATACCGTAAATTATTTTAAATACTGGGATAACATCATTAATGGCACTAGCACCACCACCGCCTACCAAATTACCTAATGGATATTGAACGGTGTTTTGTAAGGAATTTGACCATACTGGTAATAACTCGTCACCCACTAATGTATTTAGGCTAGGAAGGTTTGGGGTTATTTTGCTATTTGCGATAGCTTGTTCAACCGCTTGTAATCTTTGTTCTAATGTTGCCATTAATTAAGTTTTAGTATTCCTTTGCTTCCGTCTATTGTTGCAGGATTATTATTTATTGTTTCGCCTATGTTACTATTTGAATTATAGTTAGTAGACTTTGCTAATTTGGGCCTAACTAGGTATAAGTTAGAACCTTCTTGAGCTTCTATATCTGGCGTATCTTTTTTAACATAATTTATATCATCAATTAAAACATTATCGCTACTTAATAATAGCTGTATTTGTCTAGCTATTGCCAAAGGCACTAAGTCAAGATGAAAATTATAATTCTCAAAAGATTCTGATTCTAAAAGAAACTGTCTTTTATCTGTAGTATAAACTTCGTTCTCGTCTTCTGGTTCAAATGTAGGCGGCATAACAAAAGGTAAATAGATTCTACTCTTTATGCCAGTAGACCACCCTATTTGATTGTTTTCTGTATTAAACCATTCTATGTAATGACTTTTTTCTAAATCAGCAGTAATTAAAATACGTTCGGATAAATACTTAACAGTTGATAAAGGGTCTTGATTGTCAAAATTATTGCTATCACAAATTGCAAGTTGATAGCAGCCTAAAGCAAATCCATTTATTTGGAACTCAAAGAAATCAAACTTCTGTTTTGTAAATACTGTAGTTATTTTTTTAATCAAGCTAAAGTTTCCTCCAGTACTGCTATAATCAAGCTCCATAGCTTCATAATTTATAGAGTCAACGGTAACGGTTCTAAATCCTTTTATTCTTAATGTACCTATATCCTGAACTTCTATAAATGTTCCGATTTCGTTATAACTTAATAACGATCCATCAAGAAAATTAACTCCAATAACATCTCCTGCTTCATTGTAAATATTAGAACCTTCAGGAAAAAAAACAAAAAGATCAGTTCCGTTATAAAAGGCTCTACCGTCACGAATATCCTTTACATTTCTATTATCTGTAAGTTGACTTACTGGTAATTCGGTAACATCATCATCTTTTATCAAAAAGGCCTTATTATCTGAGTAGCTAGATTGATACTGTATTCTTAAGTCTTGGCCTACTGGATATTTGTTAAACCAATCCCCATAATTTGTATCGGTTTGATCTTCATAGCTTAGTTCGTTTTCGTAGTTTCTTATAAGTAAGTTTCTTTTTGCAAACCTTACAGAATTAAGTAATGAAACAAATATTTGTGGGTCTTCATCATCTGCACCACCTACCAAGAAATCTAATGTTTGAACACACCCAAAGGCATCCCTAACATGATAAGTATAATTTCCGTCTTCTAATCCTGCAATAGTATTAGCTCCAAAATCAGAACCATTCAAAGATGCTTCTATTCCTATCTCTGTCTTCTCATTATTGCTTAGTTCCTGAGAATTGGTTTTTATCAGCCTTCCGCTTGCGGTAGATGTACCTACTTGAATACTACTTACATTAACCGAGCTTAATATCCACTTAATAGGAATATCTTTTTGTTCTATTATTGTTTGAACTTGATCGGATGTAACCACAACAATATTGTGGCTTAATAGATTTGTCCTGTTTTTTTCAAATTCTAATTCATAGAAAACAAATCCATTATTTTCAAATGATTCAGGAGATATAAAGTCTTGTGGGTATCTGTAGCCTTGACCAAAAAAACCGCTTATTTCATTTAAAACTATTGAGTCGAGAGCTAAGTCAGATAAAGCTCTCTTAAGTACCATGTTCACCATTACGGTATCGCAAGGCGTAGAAGATTCGCTAACCTCAAAAGAGTCTATTGTATAATTTATAGAACTAAAAATAGTATAGTCAACAGATTTCTTGCATCCTATGTAATCCTTAACAAATAATGTATAGTCTCCATCGGCTTGATTTACTGGCAAATTAGATGAATAAGTAATATCATCTAATGAGTACTCAAAATCTAACAACGATAAATCTAAATTGTTTAAAACTATTCTATCCTTCTTAAAAACTGGCACAAAATTACCTTCTACCGCCGTTTGACCTGTTATAAACCATTGAACGGGTAATAATTTATTTACAAAAGGTAAAGTTTGCCCTTCCGTATTCGATATAAATACATTGTTAGCAGTCTCATAGCTTCTGGTCTTGCTTAATTGTAATGTAAATGTAGTTATATTGTTTACTGTGCTTTCGCTTGTGGAAACAAAGTCAGCAGGATAATTGTAAGATCGTGAAGAGCTACCGTCTTGATTCTCAATTCTAAGCCGAACTAAATCGCTTGCAGAACTTGAAGCACTCTTGACAATTTCAATATCAATTAGAATATTAAAGCATGGTGTAGACTGTGATACACATTCAAATTTTGTTATACTATAACTCATTTACACATTCTTTTTTATTAGTTTCCAGTTGCCAGGATCATTAAAACCAACTTGGATAATATAACCAAAATATTCTTGCCTTTTGTTTGTAAATTTAATTAAAAAATTCGTATTAGGTATCAATCTTTCATTGTATAATGTTGACTCTCTTAACTTTCTACGAATTGTAGTGCTTAACGGACTCTCAAACTCATAATATTCTGCTTCGTAATCTGGTTTTTTAAGCTCGCTGTTTATTATGTTACTGTTTTCAAATCTTATTGGCTCACCTTCTAATTTTGTTGCCACTTCTACCTTTCCAGTACCGCTGGAGTATCTTACAAACTTATTAGGGTACTTTGTTAACCCTGCTCCAAACGTTCGGCTGTGTCTCTCCATTGACCTGAACGGTGTTAATAGTAAGTTGCCCGCACTTTCTGGATCGTAGCAAATAGGTTGCTGGCTTAGTGAGTCTTGCCAAACTTTAGGCGTAAACTTTGTAGACTCGTAAATCTTAGAATCAAATAAAAAGTTTTCGTTGTCGTAACGAGTATCTGTATTAGGTGCTACTATAAAGTTTTGCCGTCTTGCAAGCTCCGCACCTACAAGATCAGCTCTTATCTTTCCTTCTACTTCATATTTGTTATCTGCTGTTTTTAAGTGTGTCTGATAAGTTGTTAGAGCGTTATATTCTTGTAATCCTTGCACCTCTTCGTAGTCTCCTGCTTTAGAGTTTCCAAATGTTCCTGACTTAAATAAAAACTCATCAGCACAGCTTATTTTTAGTTTAGAAACTTCACCTAAGTCAATTAAGGGAAAATCTACAAAGAAATATGTTTTATCTTCTATAACATAGAACTCTTTATTTTCGTGTTTTTCTATTGACCATCCTAAGTTAAAATAATTATTAGTTTCAAATAAGTCTTTAAGCTCAACGCTTAGTTTTGCTTCTGGAATGTTTCTTATTTGCTTTCCAGAACTTAACAAAACATCTTTAAACTGACCATCCTTAAAAAACTGTGACTTTATTCTGTTTCTTTGTCCTGTGTATATTTCTAACATACGTTCAAAGGAATCAAACATTTTAATCCCTTTAAATTCTGTAGGCTGGAATGTGCTATTTTGTTCTAATTTTATACTGCATTGTATATCAAAGAAATTCATTTGACCGCTACTAAATACTGTTGGGGTTGTTATTCTGCTAATATATGGGCATAATGACACAGCTTGATTTGAAATCAATATTGTACTAGATTCTACGTTAAAACTAAATCTATCCGTATTTTCAAAATCAGAATGTATATGAATATCCTCTATCCTGTTAAACTCCCACTCTGAATCTATTCTATCATAAAAAACTAAAGCAACTTTTAAAGCATAATCAGTTGAAGAACTTACCTCATTATAAAAACCGTTTCCGTGTTTAGTCGCAAAACTTATTTTATAATTAAATGAGCTGTTAACATCAGAAATATTAATCCTAAAAAATGAACTTGAATTAGGCTTATTTACTCCATTAGCTTCATATATTTCTGCATATGGCGTTAAGTTAAATAAATCTACATTAAAAGGATCATTTAGTTCTAGTCCTACACTTTCAAAAACTTGTATAGTGTTTATATTTCTTGAATATATTTGTGCATTATTTTGAACTGAAGTAGATAATATAAAACCAGTTGGTGGATTTGCTGTTTGACTTAAGCTTTCTAAAAATATTCTTCGCCCTTGCCAATAAATATCCTTATAAACTAAAGGCGTTATGTCATTGCCGTTTATATCTGTTAATCTTTGTAACTCGTAAGACTCATCGAATTGACTTTCAACGAGACTTTGCAAACCTCCTGTAAGAAATTGTACGCTTACTTTTTCATCATCTAAAACATAGGTTTTCATGTCTAAATTACCTCTATAATCTAGCTCATAACTTTTATCTAAAGTTTCTATTATAAATCTTTCTAATATAACTTCTACTTCCGTTCCTTCGCTTTCATAGATTCCTTGTAATAATTCTCTACCGTCTTTTACAAACAATAAATCATTAGATAACTGTGTAACTACTCCCCAGTTATCTGTATTTCTAACTAATTGTTTATCATCTTCATTCCAGTTTATAGGCTCAAATTTTAGTAAAACCCGACCTATAGACTCAGAACTTAAATAATATCTTACCTCTGGATAATTCATTTACCCTTGTATTTTAGTAGTTTAAATTGATGCCCCATGTCAAAAGTTGTGCTGTTTCTATTTACAAATTTAGCACTTCTTAACGAACCTATTATATCTTTCTTTAATCTTGAGTTTTCGTTACGCATCGCGTTAATTTGGTTTTGCGTATCGCTTGCAGGACTCATTTTATTAGCGTTCATTGTAATTGAGTCAAGAACTGCGCTCCTAGCAATAGAATGATTAAGAGAAGGAATAACACTATCCCCCTTGTCTAAGTGCATCATAGTCGGCTTATTTGGTGAAATACCTTTTAAGTTTCCGTCTTTGCCTAAGATAGCTTCTTCTTTGTAACCGTCTCCTAAAATAGCGTATTCATCTTCACCTCCTTTACGTCCTTTTTTATATTCTGGTATAGGTCTGCTTGCTACTATTGCAGCCTGTGCAGCACCAATGGCCGCAACTGCTATGGATAGCGGAACGTTTGGCAAAGCTTTTACTATTGCTACAGCCGTACTTAATGCAATCTGAAATAATGCTGCTTTGCGTTCTTCTTTTAGTCTTTCGCTTTCTAGCTTCCGCCTTGCTACTTGCTGATCTTCTCTCAATAATTGTTGAGCTACAGCATCGCCTTCAGCTTGTTGTATAAGATTATTGTATAGCCTATCATTTTCGGCTATCTGGTTGTTAATCCTTATAATCTGGTCTTGTGCAAGTGTTCTTCCTATGCCTGACAATATCGCTGCTCCTGCTTCTGCTCCTGCTTTAATTTTATCATTCATTTCAGCATTCTTGTCGGATAAAACATCGAAGCTGCTTTCAAGAACGCTGGTATCAATATTTAAAAGGTTTCCTAATCCTTCAAGTTGGTCAAATAATAAGTCTTTGTTTGCTAGCTTATCTAGCAATTCCATCAACTTTTCGGTTTTCTCTTGACCTTCTTTAGTTAATTGGTTGAACTTTTCTAAGCCTATATTTGTAGCTGCAAAAGAATCATCAGATTCTATATCTGTAATCCCTCTAGTTTCTATTTGGTTTACAGTTGTTTGGTCTTCCATTCCAAGAAGTTCGCGAGTTAAAAGTCTTAAACTTTCCTTAGCCTTGTCTATTTGCTCTTGATACTTAAGCCATTCGCCCCTTGTGGTTGCGGTTTCTCTTTGTTGCGCTTCTAGTTTGTTTATAATATCTTCAAAAAACTTTACAGTACCTTCTAAAACAGCATTAACACCGCCTAAAGTCCCTTTTAGTGCTTTTATTTTATCTTCAACTACCTTTATTTCTTCTCCAAATTTAGCATAAGCATCGCTAGTTGTGGCTGTCTCTTTTTGTTGTACTCTTAGTTCAAATAGTAATTTCTCAAGTGAAGCAACTGTATCTACATTAGCCTTTACATTTCCTAATAATACATTTGTAGTCGCTTCTATTATAGCCTTGTTTTCTACAAAGCTCATGTTAATTTCGTCTAATTCTTTTTGCAATGCTTCGGCTCCTATAGGTGGTAATAAGTCAAACTTTGCACTTTCTTTTAGTTTATTTAGCTCATTTGTTATTCTTGTAGAGTCTCTAATTAAGTCTAAATTAGCCTGTATAGCAATTTGTTGTTCTATTTTTGCAAAATCTTTTGCTGCGTCACCTAGTCCCCTATATCTTTCCTCCCTATCCTCTAGTATCTCGTCAAATCTTTTAAATCTTTCATCCTGTTCTGTTAAAGTTAAAGCGTCTAAAACTTCTATAACTGAAGAGGCCATGGCTATTAATCCTCTTGTGGTTCTAGATATTATTCCATTACCGTTATCAAGATTTAAAATAAAGCTTTCGTAATTAGAATTTAATATTGCTATTTCAGCATCTAAAGCTTTTAATTGTTCTTTTACTAAAGAATCTAATGCTCCCCCAGCTTTTTCAAATGCTTCTGTGTATTTATTAGTTTTATCTATATTATCGGCTAAAATGATACCTAAAGTAAAACTTTCTACGCCAAACAATTCTGTTGCAGTTCCTAGCCTATCAGTAGAGCCATTTATTTGTGTTAACGCATCATCTAAGGTTAAGCCTTTTTCATTTAATCTGGCAAAAGATGAACTCATTAATCGTCCTGCTCTTGCTGCTTTTATAGAGTTATCGTTTAATGTACCAAGTATAGCTGCGGTTCGTTCAAAAGATAAACCCAAAACGTTAGCCGTTGGAGCTAAAAAGCCTAAAGCATCTTTTATTCTTGTGAAGTCTAAAGCTGTTGATGTTCTTACTTTTGCTATAATGTCGGCAAACTCCTGACCGCTTGAAGCTGATTTATTAAAGGCGTTTAAAGTTTGCACAAGTAATTCCCCCGCTTCTGCTCCTGTGGTCTGTAGTGCTATACCTAAGTTATTAACAGGGCCTAATAATAAACTAACTTCATCTTTTGTTTTACCTAATGCAATAAGTGAAGTGGCTAAATCCGCAACCTCATTAGAAGTTTTTACAGATGCCCCAGCCACATTAATAATATCAGTTTCTAAGGTTCTTAACTCAGCTCTAGTCTCGCCTAAAATACCCGCTAAGTTTTGCATTGACTTGTCAAAGTCTCTAATCCTTTGAAATAAGTCTCTAAATATTGATACAGCGAGAAACGCACCGCCCATAAGACCTAAAGCGGAAGTCATAGAACGAACCATTCCCAACGCACCACCTAAAGCATTTCTATAATTACCTACGCTTCTTTGAAACTTTCCTGCGCTTTCATCAGTTCTTTTTAGTGCTGCATCTTTTCGGTTTATTTCTGCTGTAGTTAGCTTTAACAACCTTGCTTCTCTCTCGCTTAGTTTGTTTCCCAACTCTTGTTTTAACATCAAATCCTGTTGGACTCTTATAAGTTGAGTTAGTTTTATTTGTTGTTTTTGGTATTCGCTTGATAGTTTGCTGCTGATTATAGCAGCTTCTTTTGTTCTTTTGTTTGTTTCTGCATTCTCAAACCTTAACCTTTGAACCTCTTCAGCTTGTTTGCTTGTAGAAAATGTTAGTTTAGCTCTTTCTCTTTCAAGTGCCTGAGACAATCTCTTAGCTTCCTTTTGCTCTGCGTTTAGTCCTGCTGTAGCCTTTCTAGTTTCGTTTATTTGCTTGCTTGCTGTGCTTGGTAGTTTAACGTCTTTAAATGCCTTATTTATAGTATTTACCTCGGCAGCAACTAGACCTAATTGCTTTATGAGTTTATCAATATCCTCTTTAGATTTCTGTGAAAGTACCTCTATAAATTCAGCCATTTACTTTTTCTTCTTTGACTCGTTAATTTTATTTATCATTTGCTTTTCGTATGCCAGAAACTTTGCGATACTTACATCTTCACTAATTGCAAAACCCATTATATTTTCAAACGCTACTAATGTAGAGGTAAAATCAAAAGCTACTTTCTTATCCTCTGAATTATCCTTAGACATTTCTATAAGGTTCTCAGTCACGTTTATATTGCGTTTAATTAATGCTAGCGCTTCTTTTGGCTTAGATAGGTCTATTTGTATTCCTGTAGTGCTTAATGCGTTCTCAACGTCTAAAATATGCCTTACATTTAGTGGTATTTCATCAACGACTGTGTAAGCGTAATTTAAAAAGGCTAATTTGTGTTTTAATCCTTCAATTCTTACAGCTCCTTTAATCTTCGATAGGCTGTTTTGATCGTTTCTTTTCTCAAAAAACTCATCGTATAATTGTTCAAATACTTCTTTATGATCCTCAACTAGCAAATATTTAGTTTCTCCGCTTTCGAGAGCTTTAAAAAAATATTTTGCTTTGTGCTCTTCTAGTATCATGTTTATAAATTTTTATTTATAAATCTAACTAATTTGTCTTTATATACTTTTATCTGTAAATCTTTAAAAGTTTCTTTATTAAGACCCATTATATCCTTACCGTATTGTCTAACTAATTTATCTTTCTTTGAATCTCTTGAATTGAATAAAAAACTACTTTCAGAAGTTGAAACAACAAATAACTTACCTGAAAAACTACCCGAAAAAATTAAATCTACATTTCCATTAGCTAAAGGGTTTATTTTTTCTTTAAATTCAGCATATTCAGGAAAAGCACTACTATAAGTGCCTATTATATTACCGTCTGGCCTTAAACCTCTTTGAAATTCATCTATTTTGGATTCAATTATTAGTTGATCGTTAAGGATTATTTCTTTTACCTTTGGTGCTATTTTCGGTTTTATAGCTAAAAGTCTTCTTTGTAGTTCCTTTGCGCTTGGCATAATTTACGTTTATTAAATCTTTGTCAAAGTTTAGCTGTAGCGGTATTTGACTCTTAAGAAATATCTTTTGTTCTTCTCTTGTCAGCTCTTCAAAATATTTAAATCCTTTATCTGAAAAGCTTACTTTTCCTACTTGCATAATTTTGTAATAAAAAAGGCGGCGTATTAGACCGCCCTAGATTAATAAATACTCTATTTTTAAGCTACAGTTCCAACTGATGAGATTCCTCTAAATAGTTGATCGGCTAATACTGCTACATTTAGGCTTTCAACGCTATCGTATAGTTCAACTTGTACCGTATCTGTAGAAGATAGTGTAGTAGAAGTAACAAATACATATTTATTAGTCACATCATTATACGTTACGGAACTTGGAGCTTCGGCCACACCTTCGATAATAATTCTAAAGTTTGCGGCTAACAATCCCTTAATATTAAAGGCTGAATTGGTTACTGCTGTTATAGTTGCCTTTACATCAGTTCCTGTGCTTATATCGTCAAGAACTACATTAGCGTCTACAATTTCAGGCAAATCTTCACCTACATTAAAGCCTAAAGTCTCGTTAGTAATGATTTCACCACGTAAATTAAATTCGCTCTCGTCTTGTAACTGAATACCAACCATTACTTGCTCACCGTTTGTACCGTCGTTAAACGTAAATGTACCTGCGTTTTGCATACCTAATTTAAAAGCGGAAACTTTAGTCCCGTCTACAGACTTAACAACTAGTATTCCTTGCTCAAACACCAGGATAACGTCACCACTTCCGTAACTGTTATAGCTAGATGCGATCTTATGAAATGGGTAACCCTTCCAATAAGTGAAATCCATCATTGGCTTGCCATTCCTTACCGTTCTAAGCAATCCATTTGCTGATTCCTGTGTAGTGGCTTCTGCTGTATTATTAGCGAAATCAGCCGCACCAATGAACGGTATAAAGTTCATCTTTTGAACCTCTTTGATAAAATACTCTTTATTGAGCGTTCCTGAAGCAATTACCTCGCTCCAACTTCTGTCAGTACGAATAAAACCTCTTGGAAATCCTAATTCTACAATGCAAGCCGCTAGGCCTGTGCCTTTCTTGTCCGTTGCACAAGATTTGGCGTTTAAATTTATCATTTTGTTATATATTTAATTAACATACTTTTTTTATTCTTGCATCGAACTCTAAAATAATTACATCCCAATAATCTAAAGCGGTTCTTTTCTGTGGCTTTTCTCTACTTCCAAGATCGGTTCTGTGATAGTTGTGCAACTTTTGAATTTTAACTTCCCTAGATGTAATGTCTATGAACTTAAAATCGTTAATTGCCTTAATTACCTTATCAGATAGCGGAACTAATACCTTTTTAAAGGTTTCTTCGTTTCTCTGATCGTTGAACCATTCCTTTTTACTAGATGTTGCCATAAATAGCCTTAATCTAGTTGTTAACTGCTTTTTGTACAAACTTTCTAAGTTTTCACCCTCTATCGGCATTACTAGCCATACAATAGGATATTTAGCAGCGTTTGCAGAAAACACCTTGATTAATTCAGATTCAGTGCCATAATGATAAAGGCCAACATCAGAACTATCAATTAAGGGTTTTAATCCTGTGCCTAGTACTAATTCGGCTTCTATCATATTCCTAGACTGTTTAGATTTTCATAAAACTTAAAGTACTCTGTGGTAAAACCAGCATTATCAGAAATAAACTTGTAAAGTGTTACTTCATCTATTGACAAATACATGAAATGGTAATACTCTCTAGCTTCTCTTAGTTCATACATTCGCCGCCAAGCTTGCACGTACTTATTTGTACTCGATATAACTTGAGCCTTCTCTGCTTGGTCAACTGTGTTTCCTAACTGCGTCAGTCTTGTTTCTGTTTCCCTAACATAATTCGCATAAACAAAGTCGGCAACCATTGACTGCTTGACTCCTGCAATCTCATAACGTAAACCCCTCCATTTTATAGAATCATCGCCATCAATTAAATCTTTGTACTTTTGATCTGAGCTTAACTTAACAGTTCCATCCGTTTCAAATTGGTCTAATATTATCTTAGATTCGTAAAACCCAAAAGCATCAGATAAGAAATTAATTTCATATTCCGCAATAGTCAATAACAACGCATCATTATTATTAATCGTTTGCGCTGCTAATCCTGTACCAGTCTCCTGATAAATGTTAGGAATAAATCGACTCCCTACGTAATAAGAAACATCTGTTATCATTTACTTTCTTTTTTTCTTAGGTTCTTTTGGCTCTCTAATCTCAGTCCATCTAATAGCAACTTTTTTGCCTAAACAAATATGTGCTAAATCACGACTTAAAGTAACTTCGCTATCTTTTTTATGAACAGCGAAGTCTTTTGTGAATACTATTTTAATATCCCCTTTAGCCATCTTTAATCTGGATCAGATGCAAGAGTTACTAAATTGGCTGCGATACCAGTAGACTTTAAGAAACCAGTCTTGTCAACTTCTCTAATAAGAAATAAAAGTCTTGCTCTAGCCTTAATTGTCTTAAGGTCGCCCTTAAACTGAGTCCCTACTAATCCCTCAGAAATAGTAATTCCTCCTAACTCATATATTCTACCAAAACGACCTTCACCAACTACTAATGTATCATCAGCTAAGTTATTGTCTTCTACTATTTCAAGGCCCGCAATTCTACCAGTTGCTTCGTCAAAAATATAGTTATTGTTAGCGTCCTTCTTAAGCATATAACTATCTATAACCTCCGAGTTAGCTGCAACAAAATTAGGTGTGTACTTAGAGCCTCTAGGTTTTACAATAGCGGTTCTCATTTTACGAACTAAATCCTTGATGTTTGCATCTTGAATACTTGAAGCAACCGCGGTAAATGCAGGAACTTGTGAAATAAGACCTAGTAGCCTGTTTGAAGCTCCGTCACCAACTGCTATCTGATTATCAATAACAGAACGAACATTAACGTCTAAGAAGTTTTCAAGCTCAGCAGCAGCTAAAACTTCATCTTCTCCAAACTCTTCAGTTACTGGCAAAGTGTCTCCAATTTTTTTCAAAGTAGCACTTTTTTCAATAAATACTGCTTCACTTTCTGGAAACTGTGCTCCTTCTGCTACTGCCGCCGCATTACGCACAATGGAATCTTCATCAAAATCCATGTATGTAATAGTTCCATTATGATTTCCAACACCTACTGGAAATTTTGCAAATAAATCATACAGAGCACGTTTTTTAACTCCAAGCTGACCGATGCCACCTAGTCTTACAGATTCGGTATTATCTGTAATAGATGCACGTGTTACTGTGGTTTTTAGTTGTATTTCTTCTTTTGATCCTTTAACAATAGCAATAAGCTTGTCTTTGTTTTTAACAATCTCACCTGTTACTGTTTCATTACTTTCAGTCTTTTTGTCGGCAGCATCTTTTAAACTATTAATGTCTTCCTTCATCTCGGTAACGAGGTCGGTAAGGTCTTTTACTGATTTAGCCTCAGCTAAATCTTTTTCTAGCAAAGAATTTAATGCGGTTGCATCGAGCTTTGCTAATTCAGTTTTGAGCAATTCCATTTCATCCTTGCTAGCCTGCTTTACTTTGGCTGCCAAGTCGTTAATGATTACTTCTTTTTCTTCTACTGTCATTTTTGTTGTTTTTAAATTAAACTAACTTTACTTAGCATTTCGTGAATGCTTGCTTGAGTGCCTTCTAGCGGCTCGATTGTAGAAGTGTCATCATTAACGGCTTCCGTTGTCTTTATTAGTGTAGCGTCATTAGAACCAAATGGCACTGCACTACCTTCTAAATGTATTTTTAACTCTCTCACTAGTGTAACCACGTCAACGTTTTTAAATGCTTCTTTGTTGACTGATTTCTCTAGTGCTTCATCGTAATATTTCTTTTCAACTGCAAATCTTTCATCGTCACTATTAAAACCTATATCGGCTTTTATGTACATCATCCTTATTGAATTCTGCATTCCCTTTTTACCTTTTTCAATGATCTTAGCAAAAGATGAATTTATAATGCTATCCTTTGCGATCTTAAAAACTAATGCTTGTGTTTTGCCTTCAAAGTCTTTGTTTAAGTCTTTCCAGTTTAACTTCATAATCATTACCTCAACATCTTCAGGCATTGCAATAATGTTATTAACGCTTATTTGATGATCGGTAACATAGTAAACCTTCTTGTCTTGCTCCTTTGCCGTTTTGTTCATTGAATTATTCATATGAACATCGTCGTGCATGTCGATATAATTCGTATTACTTATTACAGGATAAATAAACTTATCATCGTAATTAGGTATAGCCTTAACAGTTTGGTCGTTCTGATTATAAAAGCCTAAGAATTTGTTTTCTTTAGTCTTAGGCGTGCTTTTTAACGATTTAACAATAGTTTCTTTATTTGCTTTTATGTATGCAAATCTCTCATCTTTATTGGCAAAATCCTTATTTGTTAATTTGCAAAGCATTACTTTATAATTTCGTTATTTAACTTTAAGCTTTTAATCTCTTCTAGTATAGTCTTAATTCTGTCTTTGCTCTTTGTCTTACTCAGTTCCTTGTTGAGTGCTTTGATTTGGTCTTTCATAATTAATTTCTTTTGTAAAGTTATATCCTAACTGAATCTTTGCATCTTCTGGGTCAACTCCTGCTTGTAACAAATTAAGCAAAGCTTCAGACTTTCTCTTTTCGCTTTCTTCTTTCTGCATCCTACTGTAGTAATTAAAAGGTAAATGAGTCCATTCCATGCAAGCTTCGCCTGTAAAATTAAAACGCTTCATAATCAAGTCTACAAAGTCTTCTCCCTTGGGACTCATCACGTAGTCAACGTGTGCTCCTCTTGCTTTCTCTTGGTTTTCATAAGTTGCACCGCTTCCGACCTCTGATTCAATTACGTCTTTAGGCACTCCATAGATACGCCCAATTTTAAACGCATCCTGAACATATGCTTCATCTAGTTTTAGCTTACCCATATCCTCAACAAACCGCTTAATCTCAATCATTGATTTAATGGCTGTGACTGGGGTGTTTCGCATTGTCTTTTGCTCAATGTCTTTCTTTTCGCCTTGACTCATCATTGGGTTGTCAAGATCGTTCTCGCCTACCTTGCCAGCTACCATGTACTTCCCAGCAAATAATAAGTTTGTGTTTTTCGCGTCTAATGCCAACTCAGAATTAGAAAGCACTTTAAATAAAGCATCTATAACACTTGAGCCTTTAAACCATTGTTTTGTTGTTGAAGATAAATCGGTGTAGTGTATTACTTTGTTGAATGGAATTGAAGTTTCGTCTCCGTTATCGTACTTATACTTAACTAAATTCTTTTTAAAATTGTCTGCATTTACTTTAGACAAAAATAGTTTGTCCCCTTGCTCTGTCATTTCTTTTGGAAATTGCATTTTAGAAGGGTCAAGAAAGTAAAGTATATTATCAGATGTAGATATGAAACTTTCAGCGAATAGATAAGCGTTACCCATCATCAACCAAAACATGTAGTCCCACTTAAGTTGACGGGTTGTTTGAAATGGATTTGGTTCTGATATTAATTCGTTAAGTGGATGGTTTGGTATGATCTCGCCGTTAGTATCTTTGACGTAGATTTTACCCAATGAGAAAAGATCACAGTTCATTTTAACGATTGTCAAAAATGCTGGATTGTTAAGTATAACCTTTAGTTTGGCTGCTTCTTCTTGGTAGTCGTTGTATGCGGTATTAGGGGAATAGGGCATGAAGTTAAGTCCTCTTACCCTATCTATTGTGGTGTCACGATTGTATAGTCTTGTGAACCGACTACCGAAGAATGATTCTAATATACTAATGTACTATAGTTACAGGCATGCTCCCGAATTTGTTTAAAGAATGCTTGCAAGATACAAATTTATTTATTATAAGAAGGTTTTATTTTAATTCTTTAGGCGTTATCTTATACGCTTTTAAATCCTTGTACTCAATTATCTGGTGGCATCCTCTGCACTGTGTCTCTCCTGTAGTTTGTTCTACCTTGGTTGATTTATTGCAGTATGAGCAGTTTACTTTCATAGGCTATTTTTTACCGTTAGACCAAAGTCTATTAATAACTATCTTCTCCATTTCTGTCTTAGGTATTTTAAACTGAGCTTCTTTATATTGGTCAGGCACTTTTTTAAGGCAATTTTGAAGGTTTTTAAATGCGGCTTTGTTCTTCTTTAAAGCTTCTAAAAATATTATTGAATGGTTGTCTTCTTTCATGTTATTTAGTTTAAGTGTGTTATTCTTATTCTTAGTGTCATTAAACCTAAAGCAAAATCATCATCTGGAATGCCAAACTTATAATTAACTTTATGAGGATTCATAATTGATCCTGCAACCCTTTGATATGCTAATTCGCATTGCGCTGTAAGCTTATCAGTATCTTTTTTATAAGCATAAACTTTAAAATAATAATCTTCTCGGTTCTTTTCTAGGTTTGTAATTTTCCTCATAGTTTTATTTATTTAAAGTTAATATTTATCTATAAACCATTCAACGCATGGAGCTATTAAGAATATATTTATCAAACAAATCCCAAGTGTAAATAAAGACATCATTAAATATATTATTAAGGGAAAATCATATCCAGCTACAAATAAAACTAGATGTATTAATCCAACAATAAGCAAAGTAATGAATTCTACAAATAATATAATTTTTAAGTATTTCATAGTTTTATTTATTTACGGTTAATAGAGTCCAAGAGTTTTGCAAAGACTCCAAGCATTAAAGATAAGCCTATATTCTGTATTAAGTTATGGCTTACAAGCAATAAGCATAAAAAGAATACACCTGAGTATATTCCTAATATGCCTAGCTCTTGTAGTATGTAGTTTATTCTTTCCTTCATGGGTTATATTTATTATAATCTAATTACCTGCCATTTGTGATTTCTTACATTAAATCCTTTTAAGATATTAAAATAAGCAGACTTTCCATAAGTATTTACTATATCAGTAAATGAAAACACTTTACCATCATCCCTTACTATTTTAAGCTTTGGCTTTGGTAAACTTTTAAAATTATGCACTTCTCTTTTAAAGTGTTTAAAATCGTTTGATTTAGATTTTTTAATTGTTACTTGTTCAATGTTTTCAAGCCTATTATCTAAAGTATTCTTGTTTTTATGTTGAAAATGATAACCTTTTTTCTTTTCCCCAATAAAAGTAACACCAACCCATTGTGAAACAGTGTCGGTCTTCTTTATACTGTCTAAACTTAATTTAATATAAAACACTTCACTATTAGTGCCTTGTACCTTTACTTTTGTAGGTTTTCTTATTTTGTCTTTTCTATAACTAATAACTAAACCGTGCTTAGTTTGTCTTTCAATTTTTCTTGCTAAAGATTTTATTCGGCCATAGTTAGAACATTGATAAACACCATCATAATTAGGTATGTCTAGCCATTCTTCATTGTGTAGATTTTCTAATTCTAAAGAATAACTATCTTGCAAGCTTACTTTTAAATCATTCATAGTTTTTAAGTTTTACCAAAGATAAGCAAACAGACAATTTGTTAAACCTTATAGATGTTAAATGTTTTTAGAATAAAAATGCGAAGTCTCTACCTTCACCATGAGCGTCTGCGATTTGCTGTGCGCTGCAATTAGTGTGACCTTTTTTCTTTAAAAGTGTAAATACTTCTTTACTTGTTAATTCTTTTGCTTTCTGGATAGTCATGATTTTTGTTTTAAGTTATAGGCAAATATATAACTGATAAACGGATATACAAACTTTGTAAATGTTAAATGTTTTTAATTATTCCCTCTTTCCTTAAGAAAAGTACAATGTATCTAACTGCATCCATCAAGTGATTGTTTTTGTCTTCAGGTTCTTCTAATACTACACCGTAACGATCAATGACTCTACTGTAGTTCTTTTGCTCGTTGTCGATGTTCTTTGAGTCTTGGGTGTAATACACTTCTAAGCCGTTAAGTATGTCTATACCGTCTAGTATGCTTCCTTTTGTCTTGGTTGCTCTTAGTGCGTAATCAAAACCCATTGACCTTAATGCTTTGATCTTCTCTACTCGGTTATTATCGCAAATTATAGGTCGGTTTTTGTTGATGTCTTTTTGTGCGAATAACCATTTTATTAGGCCCTCTTCTTGGTCTTGTAGTTTCTTATTCATCGCGGTGTCGAGACCTTCCCTTATTTGGTTCTCAGACTTATAATTAAGTTCTCTAAGATATAGTCTACCATCAGTGTATTTGGCTTCTATCATTGCCAGAGGGTCTACAGTACCCCAGTCTACGCCATAGTAAATAGGTGCGGTTAATTCTTGATAAGCTTCAACCGTACAACTATTCCAAAAGAAGATCCTGTTTGGATTAGAACCGATCTTACCAAGTCCGTAGATTTGCCATTTGTTTTGATAGTACTTTGATTTTACGTTGTTAACTATATCTAGGTTAGGAAGTTCTAAATTAATGTAAGCCTTAGACCGGTTAATCTCTATTTCTTTTACTTCTGTAGGATTTAAATATTCGTTGTCCTTGTAAGTAAGAATAATAAATTCTGAATCGTCTCTATCTAGTATCTCAGTATGTACCCAAAATTCACTATTAGGGTTATAGTCTAGGATAACTTGTTTAGCTCGTGAGGTTAGTTCTCTGTAAGTCTCAAAGGTTGTCTTGTTTGCTTCGTTTAAGAATATAAGATCAGAACGTAAACCTTTTCCAATGTCCTCTTTATCTAGGCCAATAAATGTAATCTTTGATTTGTTCCTAAACTCGTATTCTTTTCCGCCCTTCCAACTGTTGCGGTCAAATATTCCAAACAGTCGCATGATCTTAACAAAGTCCTTTATGACTGTAATACGCATCTTAGAAAGTTCTGCTGATGCAATGTAAATGTCAAGACCTTCGTTACTGCTTGCATGATTAATGATGAGCATTAGTATGCTAAAGGTCTTGCCAGCACCTTGACCGCCTTGAATAACTTTAATCCGCTTAGTCATAGCGGCTATCTTTCTAAGTGCTGTGGTTGGGTTAATCAAAGGCTATTTTTATAATAATTTCAATTCTTTTATTACTAAATTTAAGAAATCAATAGATTCACCTTTCTTAGCTGGCCATAAGTCGTAAAGAAATATTTTTCTTTTTAAATGATTTATCGCACATCTTTTGGCTTGGTGATGTTCTTCTTTATTTGGTTCAGTAAATAAATTAAAAATTCCGTAAAGTTTAATTGCTTTTTCATTTGGTGTCATAGCTTTAATTTTATTTTAAGTTTGTAATGTTTATAATTCTGTCAATCTATTAGTCATAACATCCCATTTATATTTGCCGTCAACTGTTACGGTTGTGTAAAGTTTTTTAGGTGTCTGACTCACTACTGTTACTTCATTACTATTTGCAAAATCTTTGTCTAGTCTTACAATTTGTCCAGAAAATAACAATTTACGCAGATTACTTGTTTCTTTCATAATTTTAGGTTTGTACTGTTTATAAGGGTTTAGTGCTACCTCTCCACACGTGGGAGACTAATATTTATCAATTAAATGTAATAATACAGTTATAACCGCCCAGCTAATGAAAGCGTATAACGAAACTAACATTCCTTTTAATATGTAATCTACTATTTTATCTATTTTCATAATGTTTTATTTATTTTGATTCTTTTATTTTAAGTGGGTCTAGGTTCATTAATGGAGTGTTTAAGCTCTTGCCGTCTGTGGTATGGTCGATCTGTTGTCTATCGCTGTACTTCTTAGGCATCATCTTAGACATTAGCCACTTGCGTGTGTCTACTCTTAGTCGGTCTCTCTGAATAACGTTGTGATTGGTTATCTCTTTGCCGTCTTGATCTAGCATTATATCGTTTTCAAAGGCGTCACATATTTCTAGTATGTCTTCAGCCATTGCTTCAGCTCTTATCTCGGTTGCGCGCGCGTATTGTTTCGCTTTGTCTTCATCGTCATCTAACCAGATGTAAAACGTAGAGAAAGATATATTCTCTTTTTTAATCGCATTACGTACCGCTTGACCTTGTGTTATGGCGTCAAAAATGTTGTTTAGTATATTGTCTTTGTCTTCTTTAGTGTATGATGCCATTTTTTTTATTTTTTAATAAAGGGCCTGTCGATGAACTCTTATCTTCGTCTTTAATCTTTGGTAATTTCTAAACCCAAAGTATCGTGCTAGACCCCTATTAATTTAATACAAATATACAAAACTTTAGTTTATTGTTTTGGTGGTTCTGGTAGGTGTCTCCAATGTGTTACTTCTTCATTTTTTAATGTTTGCGCATCGCTTTCCCAAAATCCCCTATGAGTAAATCCTATTAATATTAATCCTAGTGAATAATAAATTAAAACATTTTCACTAAATCTATGTTCGCTTTCTTCTGGCATTCTATCGGTTACACTTATCCAGTCGCTTTCTTCTTTATCCTCTAGCTTATCCTTTTCGCTTTTATAATGTATTGTGCTGTCTTGAGTTTTTAAATATTCCGAAGCTTGCTCAAGAGCTTCACGCAATGTTCCGTTAGGCTCTCCAAATTGTCCCCATCTTTCTCCATTAGATGAGCCAATATATTCTTTATTTATATTATTGTTACCTACTTTTATTTCATCTTCTGTTTCAATAATCTCAGCAACCATTTTAATTGCTAGTTTATCAGATAGTGAAAAGCCTATCTTGTTCTCTAGCCACTCTCTTACTATTGCTTTTAGTTTTTCGTTTTTTTTCATGATTGATTTGTTTTTTGCTTAATTAATTCGTCTACTAATTTGCAATACTTTTTATATGCCTTATAGTATTCGAGTATCTTTTTTAGCTTCATTGTTAGTACTCTTTTTCTTAGTTGAAAGTGTATTATAAAATATCTCATGATTCTAGTTTTTGTATCATTTCTATTATAGTAGTGTACATTTCAAGATCGCTCTTATTGTTATATACACTTTTTGGGTATCTGTTATCTATTACCCATTGTGCAATTTTTTCTTGTGTCATGATTGTAATTTTTTACGTTTTAAAATATTAACAGGCTCTTTACCTGCTTCGATTAGTCTCATGTCTACCCAGATAGCAGCTTCTCTCTCTGTTTCAAATCCTAGTTTTTTCTTTTTTTGTATCTCTCCAGAATAAGTGTCTTGTCTTCCGTTTCTTCTGTATAGATATACACCTTTGTATATTTTTGATTTACCTACATATTTATCGTGTGCCATAATTCGTGTTATTTATCTTATTTTTATTAATTCGTTGTATTACTCTTATTCTTAGCGTATAGACTTATGATAGTTTCATACTTTCCCTTATACTCAGGACTTTTTGAAAATATTTCATAGTTTTCTACTGAGTGCATTACGGTTGTTCTGTCTCTTTTTGTTTCTCTCGCTATGCTGGAATAAGTATAAGTGTCTTCATTATTAATAATATAATCAAAAATGCTTCTGGCAGCTACATTATAATCTTTTCTACTTATAATAAATAATTCTGGTATTGCAAAAACGGATTCTATAAGATATTTTAAAGATGCAAAGCTTTCGTCTTTATATTTATTTTGTTTACTCTCATATAATTTTAATACTTTTTCTTGAAATTTCTTATGTAAAACCGCTTCATCTTTCTTTAGCTGTGCTAATAGTTGTTCTATCTCTTCCATTATTTAAGTTTATTTATATCAATCGCTAGTCCTTTTTCTATTAGTCCGAATACGTCAAAATGATTCCTAATTAAATAGTCAATTTCGTTATAATCACAATTAAATATGTCTTGATTATTTTCTAAATGTTTAATTAATTGATGTGATGGAAAAAATAAATGTTCTCCTTTTTCACCTATTAAAGTTAAATCAGCTAAAGGTCTTAGTATTGGTTTAATTTTACTGTAGCCGTGTTCACTTTCTACAGTATCAAAAAAAGCATAGCTATTATCTGTATAAGCTCCGCATAATTTAGCTACTTTAATTTTTGATTGGTCAGTTAGTTGGCACATTAAACCATAAGGCAAATAAGGTGCTAAGTGTTTTAATTCTAATTTCATAGTTTTTAATTGTTTAGTTTGCTAATATGTTATTTCGAAAGCTCATAGCTCCATGCTGTGAGATGTATTCGCTGCAATTCTTATATCCTAAGTCTAGGACTTTCTGATCTAGTCTCTTCTGATTCTTGACTTGATTGCCTAATAGTTTTCTGTCTAATTGTTTTAGAGTCGTGTTTCTTTTTTGAGTTACGCTAGGTGTTCTTAGTCTCTGTGAGTTTTTGCTTTTGTAACGTCTTGTAACCTCTTGTCGGAACTCTTGCATTCCGTTTTCTTCTATTACTTTGTAGATCATTCTCCAAGAAGTCTTAGCTTGTATTCTAATGTCTTCTAGCGTCTGCCCTTGTAGTAATAGTCTTTTAATTAGTTCTAGTTTATCGTTCATGGTTTTAGTTTTTTAATTATTCTTATCCAAAATAGCCTTTGCGCCAACACGCTTCACATAATTTTAATTTATCTTTTACTTCTACACCACAATATTTGCAGTGTTCTAGTTTTTTTGTAGTTTTCTTTAGAAATCTTTTTTTTCATATTTTTTAAGCTCTATTTTTAAGGTTGGAAAACTATTGTCTATTATCTTCATTAATTCTTTAAAGTCATTTGTATTATTACTTTTTTTAATATCGTTAATAATAGAAACCGCATTTGAAAACCAATCTGGATTTTTATCTTCTAATTGTTTAATTGCTTTTGGTAATTGATGAGTCATTAATTCAACGTCAAATATGTAGTTTAACATTTTATACACGTCATCAATTTTAGTAGAAAGTCTACCGTCTCCTAAATTAAAAAATTCTTTAAGTGTTACTTTCATAATATTTAATTTTAATTTGGCTTAATTGCCTTTGTAAATATAATTATAATAAACAAATATACAAATCTTACGGATGTTAAATGTTTTTATTAAAAAGGCGGTGTATGTCGTTGAACTATTGTCTTCGTCTTTAATCTTTAGTAATTTCTAAACCTAAAGAAACGCTTTTACACTCCGCCTTTACTGTTTATGCCTTCTCTAATTTGTTTCTAATTTCTTCTGTGATATCATAATCACTTACACAAACAAACTCACCATCAATAAAACAAGCGGTTAAGATTCCAAAGTCTTTAGCGTTTAAAACCTTGCTAACTTTTCTTTTAGTCTCTAGGTTAATGATTTGGTCGATAGTTTTAAAGTCTTGTGTTGATGCTCCTGATGTGTTTACGTTAGTTGTCATAATATTTATGTTTTTAGTTATAGGCAAATATAGTTACAACAAACGGATAAACAAACAAGTCAAACGTTAAACTTTGTAAATTCTTGTTCATACAATCCGATAAACTCGTTGGCTTGGTTGCGTAACTCTATTCTGTGCTGTGCTGTATAGACTAAATCTTTCTTCTTAAGTATTAGGCGAAACTCTTTTGCCTTGCTGAATGCTTCTATGTAGTCGATCTTTGCGTGGCGTTGTTTGCTTTGTCGTAATGTCTCACAAAAGTCTGCGTATTTCTGGCCGTATTTTCT
>Ga0306866_1000075_pt1 | contig 38849 bp, 38 predicted proteins | sample AntRauTorckE5432_FD_190450 | JGI IMG/M metagenome (GOLD analysis project Ga0306866, IMG submission 190450) | Saline lake microbial communities from Rauer Islands, Antarctica - Metagenome Torckler E5 #432 (v2) (version 2) | ecosystem: Environmental > Aquatic > Non-marine Saline and Alkaline >...
TCAGGAAATGCTGCAGTTTCAACAAGTGGCTGGTACACATTTATCTATGATTTTAGGAATATAGGTGGACAATTATCTGTTGAAATGTCAGTAAGTGACACTTCTGATACAACAATTGGCTCTTGGACGAAAACAACTGCAACAGATATTATTGGTGATACAGTTGGCGGTCATCGTTACTTATGGTTCACGACAAATGATTTTGATGGACTTGCAATTGACGACACTCAATTAGCTAGTGCACCGCCTCGTCCTGAAATCGAAGAAGACGTCTTCGGTGATACTTCTGCAGGATACGGTCAAGCTGGCTGGTTATTCAACAGAGATGTTAACAACGCTACTCCAATTGAGTTCAATGAAGACGTGGCAACTCTAGGTAACGGTAGTTTATTCGTTGAGCCTATCAGTTCTACGCCAGCAGAGAAGTTTATAGGTGAGTACTTTACTGGAAATATACTTGTAGAAGATTTCATTGGACTGTCATATGACTTTCAAATAGCTGGAAATGGCGACGCAGGTGATGCAAATGAATTCTACACTAACCTACATGCTAATTTCCCAGGCAATCTAAATGCGTATGGCAACTGTAAGTATGACTATGTTCCAACTGTAGGAACAACAGGTGCATTTACAAATTTCAGTTTTAATGCAACAACTACTCCAAACCGAGTACGCGGCGCGACTTGTCCAGCTACCCTAGCTGAGATGCCTGCTGGAAGTACTATATTCTTCTTTGCCTTAAACCTTGGCGACACCAACGACACCGATACAGGTCTTGCTGGATATTTCGATAAACTAGTTCTAACTACAGTAGATGAAATAGTTACTTATGATTTCGAACCAGATGTTACAGCGCCAAACATTTCATGGCAAAAACAGCCTTTGAGTGTTTATGGATCTGGTAGTGATTTTCATGTTCGACCAATAACGAGTGAAGTTGGAACAATTAAATCAGTCTACATAGACTCAGTAGATCCAGCCAATCTTTGCTACACAAACACTAGTGACCTGAAGAACATGGATACAAAAAACACCAACTGCCAAGCATTGTGGGACAATCTTGCAGAGGGAAATCATGAGTTCATAGCAGTCTTTGAAGACTACTCAGGCAATACTACGACTAGCAGCTCTAACGTTTTTGCTATAGATAGCTCTGGGCCTGAAGTAAATGGAGTTACATTAAACACTCAGAACGTCAGTCTTGCTGATATCCGTAGTAATAACTGTGACCCTATAGCCAATTTCTACCTAGTAAATGGCCAGATAGATCTGTCAGCTAACTTAAGCGATGCTTTAAGTGACGTTGATGGTGCACAGTATAAGATTAGAAAAGTCAGCTCTAATGGATGCTCAGTTTCTAGCGTTTTCAGCTCTGGATTCATTAATATGCTTGATGCGGATGATGATAATGAATGGCAAACCGTCTCAAGTCTATTCGACACAACAACATTGCCTTCAGATGGCGAGTACACAATAATGCTACGAACAACTGATATTTTTGGAAATACTTCAACAGACTACATAGATATAGAAGTCGATAACGAAGCACCAGTCATAAGTTCAATAATCTATACTCAAAACACTGATGATGTTGAAGTATTAAGTGGCGGATTCACTAACTCAGAATTCTTTACTATAGACTTAAGACCAACAGATGATGCAGTTCGATACCAGCTTAAATATTGGAACGATATTCCAGGATCTACGTTCAAAGAATCTAGCCCCTGGTCACCGACAAATCTAGCAGCAAGTGGATTCATGTCAGATAACGGTGTGTATATCGATCGATTTAGTCAAGGCGATGGCGTACATTATTTCTCATTCAGTGCTTGCGACATTTTAGATAACTGCTCGGACTTTACTGAGCCATTTGTAGTTACTTATGACAGCATTGCACCAGTAATTGGATTTGAAGACGTACCTACAACTGACACGACGCCAGAACTTATCGGCACAGTGGATGATGCTGAAATTGTAACTGTCAGTATCAATGGTGGCTCTGGTACAGTGGCTACTATAGTTGACGGCTCATGGCAGACAACAGTACTGCTACCGCTTGCTGTTGGTGTCTACGACGTCACAGTATTAGCGACTGATGCAGCTGGCAACCAAACGACTGAAACGTTTACTAATGGACTAACAATTACTTCACCAACTCCAGTTCCGACTACTACTGCAGAAGGTGAAACTTTGGGAGCTGTGACTGGTCCTACTACTGTCGGAACTCCAGTAGTTGTCGCCAGCAACAATCAGAACGGTGGCATAGGTGGTGAAAACAATAACGGTGTGCTTAGCGCGACAGATGTTGCACAGGCAGACGAATCTGCTGAATCGGGATTATCAGAGAACGAATCTCCACAAGTACTGCAAAGTACGATAGAGAGCACCAACGATGGCGATGTTGTTGATGACGGAAGCGACACAGATGATGGTTGTTTCGAAATCTTTGGTATCTGCTGGTACTGGTATGTCATTCCTGTAATAGCAATTCTTGGATACGGTTTCTACCGCTATACACGCGACGATAAATAAATAAAAATATTGCAAAAAACAACGACCGCTAGTTTGTAAAAACTGGCGGTTTGTTTATAGCGTAAGCATGACATATAATGCACTCAATAACTAAGAAGACATCTATGGATACAGAAAACGACAGTAAACAACGACAAGATGAAAATGACCCCCTAAACCCACCAATGCCAGAAGAAGTGCGTGTTACTTCTACAGATGAGCCTCAAAATGTAGCAGATTCTGTCGCACATGAGCCTTTAGGCCGCTTTACATCAGAATCATCACAATTAGACTCAAATACTCCTTCCCTGCAGTCAAAACAACCAGAACAGACAAATACTGTGATGGCTCATGAAATGAGCACACCTGCTAGTTCAAATAAGCTCAAGTCTTTGTTTAAAAAACCATTATTCTACGTGCTAATGCTGATCTTTATTGGCCTCATTGTCGGCGTTGCTATGCTTCTTAGCTCAGATAGCGATGAAGCTGATGTAGTGATTTCTGCCCCCGTGGAAACAGCAACCCAAGAGCGTGTGACGACGTTAGGCGCCACAATTGCATTGACTGAAGGAATTGTAGAACTAAGCGATGATGGCGAAACATGGATCGAAGCTAGCGGAGGCGAGTCACTAGCTCAGTCTGATTACTTACGAACCAAAGACGATAGTCGAGCAATTATATTATTTGATGACGGTAGCGTCACAAGGCTTGATAACAACACTGAACTATGGCTTTCCTCACTCGAACTAACCGGACTTGAAGTAACACTTGTAAGCGGTCAAGTGTATAGCAGAGTTATAGAGAGTGAAAAACTAGCATTTACAGTTGTGACAGGTAATGAAAGATACGAATCACTAGGTACTGCTTACAAAACAAGCACAGACGGCCTAAACGACGTTTTAGAAGTCTACCAGAGTGAAGTTAAAGTGTCTTCTCAGGACAAGGACGTGTCTGAAGGAAATAAATACGACACAAAGACAAAAGAAATAGCTGCTATTGATTTGACCGATCTTGATAACGATGAATTTGCTCAATGGAATAAACAAAAAGATACTGAGTCAGAAGAATTTAAAGATAAGCTTGGTGTCTTAAAAGATAGAGAAGAACCTGCTCCAGCGCCAGTATCTAGTCCGTCGGTTGAAACTGGCATCTCGCTAACCGCAGCAGAAGTAAGTGACGGCGTCGCACTATCGTGGTCACTACAAGGACTTACTTCTCAGCAAGGCTTCAAAGTGGTCAGATCTTCAACAGACTCCACCCCGACATTTGGAGAAAATGACGCACAGTATGTTGGAGACCCGTTGTCTCGGTCTCGATTGTGGGTGTCGGAAAAAGGTGGCGCTCATTTTTACCGTGTGTGTATCTATTTTGAAGGAACATGTAGTAATTACAGTAATGTCGTGAAAGCAACATCACCAGCTAAAGTAGTCACTCCAGTGATTTCAGGCGGTGTGACGCTTGCTATTAACAACAAAGACATAAGTTGGTCATTGACTGGCGGAAACGCTCCTCACGGCTACAAAGTGCTATTAAGTACGTCTCCGTTGCCAGTTTATCCTGCAGATAGCATTCTATATTCGGGTGCAACATCTGCAAAGTTGCCTGAAAAACCACCAGGCACCTATTACGTTCGCATCTGTAAGTTTACGAACGGCTCTCAGGCAGAAGGATGTATTGACTATTCTAATCAAGTTGAATATATCGTTCCAGCAACATAGTCCAAGAATAAGCAATATAGCCATTGCTAAATAGTGAATTCTGTGCTATTGTTGTAGGAATTGTTTTTCTAAAATCAAAAACTATGTATATCACTTTAGTGATTAGTTCATCGGTTATAGAGGGGCAACCTCCAAGAGACTTCCCTGCGCTTTCATTGTGCATATTACTTGGATAACCAACTAATCATCATAAAGGATGTATATATATGGGAAATTATTCCTCACGTGGCACCGCGTCACGTAATTCACGATCGTCATTTGGCGGTAAAAAAAGAAGTTTCCACGGAGGCGGTAATCGCGCACGTGGTGGTAAGCGTAAGTTTGGTCAGACTATTGATCCAAAGCGTTTCGTTAAAGCTGCAAAAAATATAGAGATAGAAGAATACGTTGCAGAGCACGCGTTTAGCGATTTTGCTCTTAATGAAGTCGTACAAAACAATTTGCGTGCCAAAGGCTTCACTGCCCCGTCGCAAGTACAAGATCACGCAATCATTCCTGCACTAGAAGGAAGAGACGTTATTGGTATAGCCAATACAGGAACTGGTAAAACAGCTGCCTTTTTGTTGCCGATAATTACAAAGCTTATGGCAAATCGAGGGCAAAAAGTCCTGATAATAGCGCCTACTCGCGAACTTGCTATACAAATTCAAGAAGAATCACGAGCTTTCGCTAAAGGCGGACGATTGTATGACGCAGTCTTAATTGGTGGTGCCCCAATGGGACGACAGCTACGAGACTTGCAACGTAATCCAGAAATCATTATCGGTACTCCTGGTCGTATTAAAGATCATATAGAACGAGGAACTTTGAAGCTACAAGATGTATCGACAATCGTTCTTGACGAAGTTGATCGCATGCTTGATATGGGATTCATCAATGATATTCGTGAAATACTAGAGCAACTTGCTGATGTGAAGCAGTCTCTATTCTTTTCCGCAACACTAGAACCACGTATAGAAAGTCTGATTAAGACATTTACAAATGATCCTGTCACAATCATGGCTCGTACAGCTGAAACAAGCGACAATGTTGATCAGTCAATCATGCACTATTTTGAGAAGACAGATAAAATGGACAAGCTACACGATTTACTTAACGAAAGTCATGTCTCTAAAACACTTATTTTCTGTGAAACAAAACGTGGTTCTGAAGCATTGTCTAAAGAATTAGCTGATCGTGGATTTACATCAGATGCTATTCACGGCAATAAAAGCCAAGGACAGCGCCAACGTGCTTTAAAGAAGTTTAAAGACAGCCATGTTGATATCTTGGTAGCAACTGACGTTGCAGCCCGTGGTATTGATGTGAAAGACATTACTCACGTGATTAACTTTGATATTCCTCAAACGTATGACGACTACACACACCGTATTGGACGAACTGGTCGCGCCGGGACTACTGGATTTGCGGTAACTTTCGTAACTCATTAAAGAGCAGAAAAATACAAAGTAAAAAAGCTACTATTTAGTAGCTTTTTTACATGTATAGAACGACGCGACACTCTATATGTTGTCAGCCAGATCTTTTAGTAATGAATGTACTGCAGGAACGTCTTTCACTGCAAACATTGCCTCTGTATCTTGCACCCCTACTTTAATCGTAAATGCTTCATCTGGCAATGCTTCAAACATGTCTTCGTCTGTATAATCATCACCGATACAGAGAACAAACTCAGCATTTTCATCTTCGAAATATTTTTTAGCAACAACACCTTTATTGATATCAATAGGTTTCACCTCGATAATTTTATTTCCATGATAGACGCCTATATCTGTGTCGGTTAGTATTCGTTCAAGGTCACCAGTCAGGTTAACGTTTCTTGCATAGGCAAGCTCTGACTTGACACGACGATAATGCCATACAATTGAGTGTGTTTTTTCTTCAACTGATGCTCCAGCAGTACGCTTAGAGTATTTTTGCATTATATCGAGCAGACTTTGTTTGTGTTCTTCGAATGAGGTGTAGGATTCTTTCCAATCAGATTCTTCTTTGATCCATGCACCGTGCTCTGCAACCAGAGTAATAGCTAAATCACCAAACCAATGCTCCAGATCTTCTTTCCGGCGCCCACTAACGATACAAATCCGCGACGATGGATCTTCAGATAGTTTTTTGATGATTGAGTATATCTGACTTGTTGGTTCTGCATCTTCAGCTTTAGAGCTCTTAACAAATGATCTTAAAACGCCATCATAATCAAGCAACAACAGTCTTTTTTTAGATCGCTTGAATGCTTTTGTCATCATGCTCTGCATCTCATTTGTCAGAAGCTTACTATTAGTAACATCCTCTTTTTGAGCGGTTGCATCAAGTTGTTCCATGAAATCTGCAGCCCAGGCTTGCACGTCATAATCTTTGATCCTTTTCTGCATGACTTTAAGACGTTTGCGCTGTTCTTTGACAGGCATTTCAAGTGCTTCTTCAAGTGCACTGGCTATTGAGCGGACACTATTGGGATTAATACTGATAGCTTCTGGCAACTCATCTATCGCACCTGCCATTTCGCTTAAGATGAGCACTCCAGACGTTATTTGTTTTGTGGCAACAAATTCCTTTGCAACGAGGTTCATACCGTCACGCAATGGAGTGACAAGTGCGACTTCTGCTGAATCATACAGTGCGACGACTCGTTCAAACGGAAGATTTTTAAATTGATATGAGATAGGTGTCCAATTTACGCCAGAATAACGACCGTTGATACGGCTTATTGTGAGCTCTATGTTATCTCTGAGATCTTTGTATGTCTCTACTTCTGTTCTGGATGGCACCGCAACCATGACAAGTACAATTTTTTTATGATATTCTGGATTTTCTGATAGGAAAAGTTCATATGCTTCTAATCGCTGCAAGATACCTTTTGAATAATCGAGCCTGTCGACTGATAAAATTATTTTCATTCCTTTGTAATGTTCAGAAATCATGTCACTTTCTTTTTCGACTGCTTTGGTCGTCAAAGTCTTCGTAAATTTCTCATAATCAATACCTATCGGGAATGTGTCGGTTTGAATTTTTCGATCATTATAATGAATCACTCCGTGTTGATGCTCGGCGCCTTCAATTCTTTCTGCACTACTCAAAAAGTGTCGCGCATAATCGTAAATGTGGAATCCTATAAGGTCGCTGCCGAGCAAACCCTGCATAATTTCGTGTCGTTCTGGTAACTGTCTAAAAATTTCGTACGATGGAAAAGGAATGTGAAGAAAAAATCCTATAGTAGAATTTGGCAGGCTTTTTTTAAGCAATCCTGGGACGAGCATGAGCTGATAATCGTGTACCCAGATTTTAGCTTTTGAATCAGCAAACTTCTGGACTGCTTTTGCGAAAAGTATATTTACATCCTTGTATGACCGCCAGTATTCTTCGTTGTTTTGGACTAAAGACTGAAAATAGTGAAATAGTGGCCATAATGTATCATTTGAATAACCTTCATAATAATTTTCTATCTGGCTTTGTGTCAAAAATACAGGGACACACTTATTCTCAAAAAACTTTTCCTCGATTTGCTTCTTTTCTTTTGAAGTAAGATCATCACTCGCTATACCGGGTTGACCTATCCAAAGCCGGTTTGGGTCTTCTATAGATGACATTGCTCTTGCAAGCCCTCCGGAACTCTCAGAAAATTCTAGTTTACCGTCTTTTCTAGAAACGCTGACTGGTAACTTATTAGAAATAACAAATGAATTGTATTTTTGCATAATTGTCGTGTCTCTTCCCTTCAAACTTACTCTTGTAACACTATACACTACTGTTTTTTGGTTTCTGTGAGAAAGTTCACGAAAACTCCTTGTGCTTGTATAATAGTCCAGTATGAAAACATCAAGTAAAAATAGAAAACATAAACACACAAAAAACTGCACTGATGCCGTTCATCATCAGCACATGCGCACGAGAATGAAATCGAGGAAGTTTCAGCTAAGTATTGTCGATAAATTGGTTTTTATTGCTGGTCCAATGATCCCTGTGGCAATTATTCCCACAGCATACTCAGTATGGATACAAAATCAAGTAGAGGGTATTGCTTTGCCCACCTGGATCATCCTTTCATTCACGTCAATCATCATGGCAATATACGCAATCCTTCATAGAGAAAAAGCGCTTATATTGACTTATATTCCACTTTTTTTCTTGAACGCATCAGTCGTTATCGGGGTGTTGCTTAAGACTTGATTCAACAGCATGTATACGGTCATGGCCAAGTCCGAAATAGTGAGCGACTTCATGCCATATTGTTTTGTATATTTGTCTTTGTAATGACTTCTGATCATTAAAATGATGAGTCATTGGATGCATGAATATAGTAATAGTATCTGGCAAAATTAAATGAGTTGTTCCATTACGCCGCGGAAGAGGGACGCCTTCATAAAGCCCATACAGTGCGTCGCATGGTCGCAATCCTAATGATTGACGTTGTGCTGGGCTTGGTTCTTTTTCTGTTCTAAAAGTGACATTGTCGAGTTTGTCTCTGTAAACTGATGGTATGTTATCGATCGCTATTCTGACATATGATTCAAACTGTTCTTGTGCGATATCCATACGTACAGTATATACATATAGCACTGGTAAATCGACTTCACCGTGCTATATACTACATAGCATATGCGTGTTGTCGAACCGTCTAATTTCAAAAAAAAGCAAGAACCAAAAAGCCCGCGCCCCCGTAAGCTACTTATTTTGGTCGCAGTAGTAGTTATTGGTGTTGGTGTTTTTTTTGCTCAATCAAACCAAGTAAAATCACCAGATACTTCGCTCCTATCAGATATCGATACTGTAGACACTAATAGTACCGAGCAGGAAGAAATCTCTTCTGAAGACGATCTGGCACCCGGACAATTAAGAACATTTAGTGGAAACGAATTTAGAATATTCTATGATAACTTGCTGCAACCTAATCTTGACCAGGTCGACGTTCCTCCATCTATAAGTGGTAATGATATTGCAGATGCTCGAATAAGAGATATAGCCGAAAGGCGTGGCTATAAATTACGCAGTAATCCAACCGTGACACTGCCGAGTGTTGACGGATACCAGCTGCAGGAAGCAGTCCATCAACCTTGGTTATCTCTTAAAAAGGTTGCTGCAGAAGAAGGAATCGCAATTTCTATCGTTTCGGCCTATCGTTCAGTCGAAAACCAACGTCAATTATTTCTTGGAAGACTCCGTGCAGAAGGTGTCAACATAGTTGATGTTGAACGCGGGGTGGCAGATGCAGAAATTGACAAAGTACTCGTAACATCATCAATACCTGGCTATTCGAAACATCATACAGGCTATACTATTGATTTATTATGTGCTGGGTTTGAGTTTGAAAATTTTGAAAATTCTCCATGCAATGAATGGATAGTCGCTGATAATTATCGAATTGCGAAAGAGTTTGGTTTTATTCCTAGTTATCCTCCTGACGCAGACTTGCAGGGCCCTGCTCCAGAAGCTTGGGAGTATGTGTGGGTAGGAAAAGATCTGCTTGCTAAACAATAGTACTCTATAGTGCTGTGTCTACTTGATCTGTTATTACTAATGAGATACAGTTATATTTAACTATAGAGAAATAATGTTAATGAACAACACACACTCGGTCTTAGAGCCAATGCAAAAAAACATGCATGCCTTGAATATGAACGGTCTACATGGTCGAATGCTGAAGATCCCTTCATCTAATTATAAGAATACCCATATAATGCTTATTTACGGTCACCACGCGTCATTGGAGCGCATTTATGGTATAGCAGAAGCATTGAGTGATTTTGGTACAGTAACCGTTCCTGACTTGCCGGGGTTTGGAGGAATGGAAAGCTTTTATTCAATCGGTATGAAACCAACACTCGACACGATGGCTGATTATTTAGCTTCTTTTGTGAAGCTAAAATATAGAGGCAAAAAAGTAGCAATAGTCGGCATGTCGCTTGGATTTGTTATTGTGACGCGCATGTTACAACGCTACCCAGAACTGGTTAGTAAAGTTGATTTGCTAGTGAGTTTTGTCGGTTTTACGCATATGTATGACATGAAGTTTTCTTCTGGACGTAAGTTATTTTATCGTTCAGTTGCCGCCACTTTTTCTAAGAGAATACCGTCGATGCTGTTTTACAATTTAGCACTTCATCCTACAGCCATTAAGACTATGTATTCGAAAACCCATAATGCTAAGAAAAAACTTGCTAGCCTGTCCGCAGCAGAAAAAAAGGAAGCTTTAGAATTTGAGGTTACCTTGTGGAGAGATAACGAAGTTCGCACCTACATGAAAATGGCTACAACTATGTTCACGCTTGATAATTGTAAAGTCCAGATAGATATTCCAGTGCATCATGTTTCGATTGAAAATGATCAATATTTTGATAATAATGTCGTGGAGCAACATATGAGAGTTATCTTCACTGACTTTACTGACCACCCAGCAACTATGCCAGCTCATGCACCGTCTATACTTGCAACAAAAGAAGAAGCAAAGCCGTTTGTGCCCAAAAGTCTGGCCACATTACTGAGAAAACGAGCAAAAGCTTAAAATGAAAATAGCAATTTATTCACCATATAACATGTTAAAATCTGGCGGAGTGCAAGAGCACGTCATGATGCAAGCAAAAATCTTGAAAAAACGAGGACATAAAGTCATTATCGTTACGCCAAGGCCTCGTACACACAGCAAGTTCAAAAAAGCACCGTCTGGCTACACCTATCTGGGTGTATCGACTAGAATCAAGGCTCCACATGCAACTCACGCAGACGTTTCGATGTCTCTCGATAACGACGCTATAGATGCAGTACTTGACGACAACTACGATGTTATTCATGTCCACGAACCGCTGTCACCAATTGCGGCACGGCAATTTCTCGCAAGAGCAGAAGGAAAAGCACTGCGTGTAGGAACATTTCATGCGGCCCTGCCTGGTAACACGCTTGGTAAATCGTTCGTAAGCACCTATAAAACCTATGCCAAAGGTGTTCTGCCGTTTGTCGACGTGATTACCGCCGTGTCACCTGCTGCTGTTGGATATATCCAAAACTATACTGATCTACCAATTAACTATATTGCTAACGGAATCGATGCTTCATTATATAAGCCAAAAAAAGTTGAACGTGACAGAAACTTAGTCGTGTTTATTGGACGCCTAGAAAAACGAAAAGGTGCCAGACAACTTATACGAGCATTTTCTGTTTTGATAGAGAAAAAGCCAGATGCTCGACTGTTTATATGTGGCGACGGACCATTACGGCAATCCTTAGAGAATTATGTTGAGAATCTTGGCCTCGAAGACTCAGTAGAATTCAAAGGATTCATAAGTGACGCAACTAAACTAGAAGTGCTTAACACTTGTTCTGTGTATAGCTCCCCTGCGCTATATGGCGAAAGTTTCGGGATTGTTTTGGCAGAAGCAATGGCAATGCAAGCACCTATTGTTTGCCACCCAAACGATGGCTATAAGTGGGTCATGCAAGACACGGGAAGATTGTCACTCGTTGATTGTAAAGACCCATATGCGTACGCAGACCGCTTGCAATTACTCATGGAAGACGATTCTCTACGGGCAGCGTGGCAAACATGGGCAAAAAAATATGTCAAAAAATTTGATTATGAAAAAATTGTGACATCTTATGAAAAACTATATAAAGAATCATTATAAGTAGTATGACTGTAGGATTTGTCCTCGACGATACCCTCGACGTTACTGACGGCGTACAACAAGCCGTTTTGACAACTGGAGAAGAAATGACTCGTCGAGGTCACGATGTGCATTATATAGTCGCAGCCACTCATAGACACGAAGACTTGCAAATACACTCAATAGCTTCATTTATAGAGCTAAAATTTAATGGTAATTCGGTACGAACACCACGCGGCGCCTCGAAAAAAACTATACAAGAACTCTATGACTCACTATCATTTGACGTCTTGTATGTTCAAATGCCCTTTAGTCCCTTTTTAAGTGGTCGCGTCATTTCACTAGCACCTAAAAAAACAAAAATATTCGGAACTTTTCACATACTCCCGTATACAAATATGTCACGAATCGGTACCAGATTACTTGGTGTCGCTTTGAAAAAATCATTAAAACGATTTGACGGCTTCTTCGCTGTCTCTGAGCCCGCTTTGACGTTTATGGAGTCAGTCTTCAAGGTTAGCGGCAATGTTTTGCCTAATCCAATTGACTACGATCAATATCATATAAAACACAAAAAATCTCAATCTCACTCTGTTGTGTTTGTTGGTCGATTCGACGAAAGAAAAGGAGCTCTACAACTCGTAAATGCTATTAGTTTACTTCCAAAAAAACTTCAGCAAGAAACAAAATTCATCTTGTGCGGTAAAGGTCCTTTGCTTGAAGAGGCGAAACAACTATCAGAAGCGAACGGAACCAACATTCAGTTTCCAGGGTTTGTGTCACGTTCAGAAAAAATAGACTATTTAGCTAATGCAACTATCGCTGTTTTCCCATCAATTAGTGGTGAAAGCTTTGGGATTGTGTTGGCAGAAGCTATGTCTGCAGGAGCCGACGTCACTATTGGTGGAAATAATCCTGGATACGAAAGTGTTATCGGACGATGGCCAGAAACCTTATTCAAAGGTAGAGACCCAGTTGCTATTGCTGCAATAGTGACAGAATTTCTAAATAATAAAAAATTACGAAACTCAATTGGTAAAGAACAACATTTACATGTTAAAACTTATGATGTCAAACAAATTGTCGATGAAATGGAAAAGCAATATAGTTGCTCTATTGAGCATAAAAAGAGATAATGATTATATATGTTTAATATGAAAAAAAATAGCAATGAATTGACCATTTCAAATAGGACGATAATGAGACTTATTGCCTTTGTTTTAGGTGCTATTTTAATAGTCGAATTTTTTGAAAGTATTGCACATCCATTGACTCTCATATTCATGTCCTTTTTCTTGGCTTTAGCGCTTAATCCAGCTGTAGCTGGTGTTTCTAAGCGTCTTAAGAGTAAAAGCAGAACCAGAGCAACTGCCATTGCTTACGTGTCCGTTGTCACAGTACTGGTTGCATTTTTGTCCCTTATACTTCCATCTCTTATAAGCCAGACGACGGATTTTTTAAGTGATATACCTCAAACTCTCCGTGATTTGAGAGAAGATGACGGTGTTATTGGAAGTGTTATTAGAGACAATAACCTTGAAGAACAAGTTGGCCAGTTGGCTAATAGATATGCACAAGACTTTTCGAGCTCAGGGACGCAAGCGGTTTCGCTAGCAAGTAGGATAATATCTAATCTTATATCAATCATAACCGTCATGATCTTGACATTTATGATGCTTATAGAAGGCCCGAGATGGCTAAAAGCATTTTGGTCTCAGTTTCCAAAAGACAAGCGTAAGCGGACAAAAGAAGTTGTTCATGAAATGTATCTTGTAGTGACTAATTACGTGTATGGCCAAGTAGTTGTAGCTGCAATAGGGGCAGGTTTTGCTATAGCTACTCTCTTTATTATGACTGCGATATTTGATGTTTCTACTGTCAATGCTATTGCGCTAGGTGGAGTCGTCTTCCTCTTTAGCCTGATTCCTATGTTCGGCGCATCGATTGCTGCACTAATTGTTGTGCTTTTCAGTCTGTTTGCAAGCGTGCCACTCGCAGTGTTTATGGCAGTCTACTTTATTGTGTACCAACAAATAGAAAATGCGACCATACAACCATATATTCAATCTAAGGGTAATGAGCTAACGCCTATGCTGGTATTTATTGCTGCTATATTAGGTGTAGGATTTGGTGGGATACTAGGTGCTTTCATCGCTATACCCGTCGCTGGTTGTTTGAAAATACTAGCAGACGATTATTTTGAAGCAAGAGAATCACAATCTGCTCCTAACGAAAAAAACAAGTAGAACTGCTCGACTCAGGCGACTCGTAACTTCCTAAAAGTAATTTTTAAGAGCGAGACCAAATCTGCCCGGTTTTGGCATCTTTGATTGCTAGTGAGTGTTTTTCTTGTAATTCATCTCGTAATTCATCAGATAACGACCAGTTCTTTGCTTCACGTGCTATGTGTCGTTTTCGCATAAGTTCTTTGGAGCTGTCTGGAATATCGACACCAAATAAATCTATACCCAATAAGACTTCTATTGCTGTCAATGATTCTAAGCTCGGTGATTGGTCATTAGCTATAACCTCGTCAAAATACCTATCTATAGACTGCAGTGCTTGCGGAGTCGCCATGTTAGACTGAAGCTCACGTGCTATGTTCTGGCTGATATCTTGCTTATTTAGTGGCAGCTGAAATTGCCTATCAGCTACTGATTGCCAGTTGCGTAAACGATTTTGGGCTGCTGCTAGTATATCCCAGCTAAAATGAGACTCACTATGGTAATGGCTTTCTAGCACCATGAGTCTAAATGATTGTGCGCTGAAGCCTTTTTCTTCTATATCGCGCAGTGTATAAAAATTACCTGCACTCTTCGCCATTTTTTTTCCATCAACGAGGATATGATTATTATGCATAAAATAATGTGCGAATTCATCTGCCCCAGCTCCAATACTCTGAGCTATTTCATTTTCATGATGCGGAAACTTAAGATCTATACCGCCAGTGTGTATGTCGAAAGGTAGTCCAAGAGTCTTTTGGCTCATTGCTGAACATTCAATATGCCATCCTGGACGACCTGGCATGTTTGTTTCCATGAGATCTTCACTAAACGTAGCTTCCCATGATGGCTCCCCAGCTACTACTCTTTTCCACAATGCAAAATCACTAGCATTTCCTTTATCGTATTCATCATTAACAATTCTTGCTTGTGATTGCTGGGTAGCAATTTTCTGAAGCACTCCATAGTGATGACCAGATTGATAGTATTTTGTGATTGAAAAATAGACGCCATCATCTGCTATGTAAGCGATTTTGTTGTCGAGTAGTTTTTGAGTCAATGCGATCATTTCAGGAATTGTCTCTACGGCTGAAATAAAAGTGAACGAGTCTACGTCATTTCCTGTTAAGCGGAGGTCTCTCATAAAAACGTCACTATAAGTATCAGTAAGCTTTTTTAAAGCACTATGTGGCTCTTCATTTGGATATTGTGCAATGCTGTCTCTAATAGTTTTGTCATCGACATCAGTAATATTCATGACGTGCTTGACGTTGTATCCTTCAGAAATCAATGATCGACGGAGCATATCTGCATAAATAAATGCCGATAAATTACCGATGTGTAGGTTGTTGTAAACTGTCGGCCCACAGCTGTAGATACTGATCTCACCATCATTGATTGGGGTTATTAGCTCATGTTTTTTAGTTATAGAGTTACGAAGTATCATGCTAGCTTTCATTTTCTTTCAGCAACTCTATGACGTGCGATTCAACATCTTTTTTAATTGTCTCAAGCGATGTCCCATCGAGAATTTTGAAGCCTGAAGCATACGGGTGTCCACCGCCACCAAATTGAGAAGCTAATTTGTCTGCAATGCTTGAGCCATAGTTGCAACGTATTTTCGCTGTAATTTTTCCATCCGCGTACACTTTATACCCGACAACTACCTTGACACCTTCAGTCATACGTAAATCATCCATGACAAGCATAGTTGGATTATATAGTGGACTATATTGCTCAATCTCTCGCCAAGGAATAACGACGCTCGCTAATTGTCCCCTAGCCGTTAGTTCTGCACGTTTAAGAAGATCTCCTTTATAGGGTAATAATACTGGATCCTTTTTCATAAGTTCACGTCTGGCTGCATCTAATTCTGCGATATTGACACCCCGTTCGACTAAATCTCCTACGACCCTAAAGCTGTCGGGTGTCGTACTAGAAGTGGTTAGCCCAAGCGAGTCAGACATGATGCTCATGACCATCATATTGCATGCATCAATAGGCAGAGGCCAGTTGAGATCAATCGCAACTTTATGAATAAGCTCGCTTGTCGCCACAACCGGTTCTACAACACTGACTGTTGCAAAAGAAAGCCCAGAGGTGTTGATGTGATGATCAAGCACGATGACAGGTTTTGTTTTTATCCAGCTGAATCCAGTTTTACTATTTTCAAAGAGTGTTTCAGTGCTCGTGTCTACTATTACTGTCGCATCAAATGATTGAGGAATATCTTTTATAACCCTATCCCAGCCTGGAAGATGACGCAGATAGCTAGGCATATCAACATTGCATACCAGTGTGACTTGCTTACCCATATCAGAAAAAATAGCTTCAAGTGCCAAAGCACTTCCGAGCGAATCACCATCAGGATTATCTGCTTGCAGAACTAGTATATGTTTTGCATCAGAAATAATAGTATTAATTTCTGTATATATCATCTTGTTTACAGTATAAACCACTGACACTCTAAATGCGCTATAACGATCGTCGATCCTCTAGAGCCCTGCCTAATGTGATTTGATCAGCATATTCTAAATCAACTCCTATTGATAAACCTCTTGCTAATCTAGTGATGATAACGTCTAGATTTTCAAGTTGCTGTTGTATGAATAATGCCGTTGTTTCGCCTTCAACGCTTGCATTGACTGCAAGAATTATCTCTTTTACGTCGTCTTCTTTAATGCGCTGTATGAGTTCATTGGTATGCAGTTGTTCTGGCCCTATGCCATCTAATGGAGATATTAACCCTCCAAGAACATGGTATGTGCCACGAAAAAGTGATGTTTTCTCTAAGGCAATAATATCAAAGGGTTCAGCCACCAATGCAATAATCTTTTTATCTCGTTTTGGATCATTGTATAGTGGTGATACGTCCTGAGTGCTATCAATAAGTGCGAAAGTTTTTGGGCACTGTTTGACATTCTTATGTAAAACCGCAAGTGATGATGCGATTTTACCAGATTTTTCTTCATCAGCTTTTAAGAGATACTGCGCATAGCGCTCCGCCGAACGTGGACCAACTCCAGGTAGTTGAGATAACGCTTCTATCACATTTTCAAGTGCTTTTGGTAAATAGTTCACATTAAATAATCAGAAACCGCTACAGTCCGAGATTTCCAAGTCCACCCATCATAGGCTGCATCTTTTCAGCTGCCATCTTTTGAGAATTCGATATAGCAGCTTTTACTGCTTCTTCGATCCAATTTTCTAGCTGACCAATATCTTCAAGATCTACTGCCTCAGGATCTATTTTAATACTTCTGATCTTCATTTCGCCATTTACTTCTACAATAACAGCGCCGTCGCCAGCTTCCGCACGAACGACTTCTTTCTGTAGATCTTTTTGTACTTTTCGCATTTTCATTAACATTTTTGCTTGATCAAATTTCCCGCTCATTGTTTGGTCATCCTTTTCTGATAGATTTTAGATTAATAATGTCTGCTACCACATAACGTTTAACTAGTGTCAGCATGTTTTCGCTTATTTTTCTTTACTCATCATAATTGTATCGCACTTCCCTGTACACCCGGAAACAAACTACCATTATCTTCAATTTTCAGATAAAATTCTCGACTGGTTATATTCTTGTCTTGTTTCTGGAGTTTGGGGCCATACAATCAAAAACCTATTTAATTGGTAGTAGACACTAAATGACAGCATGACGACAACTGCGAGAAGCCCGAAGCTACGTGCAAACGGGTTTTGTGGAAATACTTTATACCATTCATCCAGCAAGAGGCTAATACCTGCTGCAATGACTGCATACGCAAAAGGTATCATGAGTATGAATCCTGCAGTTACTTGTCCTAGGGCACCCAATAAAATAGCAAATAATGCAGATAGCACCATGATGCGGACACGCTCTAACTTGTAATTCTTGTAATAGCTGAATAGTCCTAGTAAAAATAACCCTCCAGATGCAACATCTAATATTGGGAGCCTGCCAACATTGATAAGGGGGTTCACTGGAGCTCTATATATAAAGGCAGAAGGGACACGTAAGATGTTTTTAGGGATATCTCCCCATACAATAGAATTAGGAATGAGTAACCATTCTCTAAGAACAGCGACGTTTTGAATCATACTGTAGAAAAGTGGGGCGACTACTAGCAACGCAAAAAATACACAAATCAGGAGTGTGTTCCTTGAGGACGAACGAAAAATTGTTTTGTATCTGTTGCCGAATAATACAAGAAGGAGCAAAAAGAAATACGGTGCGCCAGGTATATAAAATAGCAGTGCTCCAACTAACGCAAGACTGACAGGTGCTACTTTACGAGATTTGCCGTATTGTAGCCACAGCAAAATAGAAAGTATGATCGACCACGAAAATAGTAGCACGAGCGGCGTACCAAGTCTTGCGATAGCTAGCACGGTCGCGTTAGTTGCAAAGAGTGCCGTGGCAAACATAGCTATTTTTTGACTATGCCACCTATGTAGTATTTTGAATAAGGCAAAGATACTTAGACTAAAGACAATAACTGACAAAGCTCGCATGCTACGTACGCTTGGTGATATTTCTACAAGGGCACTTGCTACTAGCTTGTACGGAAGAGATAGCGGATTAGAAACGATTTCACTCAATGACGATGCAGAATAGTAATAATCAACTTCAGTCAATGAGGCTCCTGTTGGGATCAGCGATGCATAAAATAAAACAAAAACAGTAGCGAGGGAAAATACCATAGGAAATATAATTTTGCCCTGAATTGAAGAGCTATGTAGTAAGTCCCTACTGACAAAGAATTTTTTTATAGAATCTAGTCTCATATTGTGCTTTCGCTTAGTCAAAATTATACAGAATTATCAATCGAATGGCGATTCGGATTGTGTATCAAGGTTTAGCATTTTTTGTTTTTCTCTATCGAAGTATAACTCAACTCGGCCTGTCGGACCGTTACGGTGTTTGCTAATTATGACGTCTAGAATGTTTGGCTTTTCTGAAGTGTCGGGATTATAGTAGTCGTCTCTATAGAGAAACATGACGACGTCAGCATCTTGCTCAATAGTTCCAGACTCTCGTAAGTCAGATAGCTGAGGAATTTGAGGACTTCTGCTTTCAACTGATCGGCTCAACTGAGAGAGTGCAATAACAGGCACATTCATTTCTCTTGCAATTAGTTTCAATCCACGAGATATTTCTGAGACTTCTTGGACACGATTGTTAGATCCGGCAAATTTAGCACCGCCACTCATTAATTGCAAATAATCAACTATGATGAGTCCAAGATCGTGTTTATGTGCTTCACGGCGAGCTTTGGTGCGCATTTCACTGACGGTTATACCAGGAGTATCGTCAATATACAGTTTTGCTTCCGATAACGAGCCCATAGCGTGACCAATTTTTTCAAAATCACTATCAGACATATTTCCTGTGCGTAGATTCCAAGAGTTCACTCCGGCTTCAGATGCAAGCATACGATCAACAAGCTGTTCTTTACTCATTTCAAGTGAGAACAGCAGTACAGGTTGCCCTGCTTTAACTGCAACATTCTGAGCTAAATTCAACGCCATAGCAGTTTTGCCCATGGCAGGTCGCGCAGCTAGAATCAAAAGATCACTTTTCTGTAACCCAGCTAACTTATTATCCAAATCTTTGAATCCTGTAGAGACTCCTCTGATGGAGCCTTTATCTTTATGGAGTGCGTCAAGCCTGTCAAAACTAGATGCCAAAATACTTTCCATGCTAGAAATGTCATTTTTGATATGTCGCTGACTTACTTCAAATAGTTTTGCTTCTGCTTCTTCTACTAATTCTGCAATTGTACGTTTTTCATCATGCCCTATTTGTGCTATTTCGTTACTTGCGTTTATAAGTCTTCGACGTATAGATTTTGTCGCAACAATTGCAGCATACTGTTCTGCGTTTGAACTTGTTGGAACAGTATTAGTGAGTTGTGTCAGGTATGAGCCACCCCCTGCATCTTGTAGTAATCCTTCAGCACGCAGATCTTCACTAACAGTCAAGACATCAATTGCTGATTGACCTTCGTAGAGCCGTAAACAAGATTCATATATTTGCCTGTGTCTCTGATCATAAAAATCAATCGGTCGTAGCACATCAGCAACTTTAACAATGGCATCGGCGTCTATAAGCAGTGCACCTAGGACACTGGCTTCAATATCGACGCTTTGTGGGAGTTGTTGTGGATTCATATACTCAGTCTAGCAATTCTGCTCCACCAAAAATATTGCTTATGTCTTCCATGAGAGCATCTTTTGGCTGTGAAGTTGATTTAATTTTCTTTTCTGCTGCCGATTTGTTGACTAGCATGATTATTTCTAGTTTTTTGCCGTAAGTTTGATTGACTATTTCTTGAAATATTTTCATATTTTTTACTTGTGTCAGCTGTTTTTTATGAAAATCAAACTTAAAGTTCATTGTTAGCTCGTTATTATTAAGCTTAACTGTTGCCATTCTCAAGACGCCATACAGAGTATTGTAATTTGTTTTCATCTTACTCAAAACGACGCTCCAAGAATCATCAGAGTCTGTACTCACTATTGCAGCTTCTTCTTTTGTTGTTTCTGTATCAAGTGGAGCATTGATACCCACCTCTAATTTGTTTTTATTTTTTGGAGTAATTTCTATCGTAGGATTAGCTTTTGAAGGAATTGGTATTTCTGCAGGTTCTGTTGTAGGTTGAGAGTTTGTTTTTTGTTGTATTGCTTTAGTTTCAGATTGGGCTTGTATGTCATTGTTATTGACGTGAGAGCTAGTTGTTTCGTGTATATTTATTGCGCCTAATAGCGTCACTTCTAGAAGCTCAAAGGTTGCATTGCCAGCCGTCAAAGGGAGTAAATCTTTCATGACTCTCACTGTCCAATTATAAGGAAGTGATTGCATGTCTGTCGTAAGCTTTGTTCTAAGTAGCGACACTATAGATTGAGCTATCTTGGAAGGATTGCCGCCTGTTTCAGGGAGAACTTGCATAGAATCAAATAACTTTTCGACATTGTTCGATGTGAGTGCATCAAGTATTTGTTCTAAAATGTCATTATTTGGTACCCCAAGCAGTCTCGCGACGTCTTGACCGGTAATCATGTCTAAGTCAAATCCCGTTAGCTGATCAAGCATGCTTATACTGTCCCTAAAACTACCATTGCCATGCACGGCAAGTAACTTTAAAGCGGAATCATCAATAGACATCTTTTCTTTATCGGCAATAGTTCTCAAATGAGTAACCGCTTCGTCTTCAGTGACTGGCTTGAAACTAAACTGTTGTGAGCGGCTTATGATCGTATCTGGCACTTTATGTGCTTCAGTTGTCGCAAGAATGAAGACGGCGTGCTCAGGTGGCTCTTCGAGTGTTTTTAGTAGGGCATTGAAAGCTTCTCTTGTTAACATATGCACTTCGTCAATAATATAGACTTTATATTTCGAGCTTGTTGGCGCTATGTGTACTTTATCGCGTAAATCACGAATTTCATCAATTCGTCTATTGCTAGCAGCGTCTATTTCAATAATATCTAGATGTGTTGAGTCGTCAGTATAATCAATATCATTAATTCTATGCGCTAATATCCGAGCAACAGATGTCTTTCCGACACCTCGTGGACCTGTAAATAGATAAGCGTGTGAAATAGCGCCCTTTTTTATAGCGTGCTCAAGCGTGTCGGTAATATGTGATTGCCCTTTGACATCGCTTAGTGCGAGCGGTCTGTGTTCACGGTATAAAGCTTTCCCCATAATCTCTACAGTATGACTGATGAACCTATTAAAAGTAAGTTTTTAATACACAACAAATAATCGATGTTTATAGCAAGTAGAGATTTGAATCAATAATTCTGCCAACACACATTAAGCCTGTCTGTACAGTTCCTTCAGGAAGCGGTATGTAACTAGAACTCACAAAATCGTTTTTTTGTCCAAGCAGGTAACTGTACCTAACCGACTCGGGAATATCAGACCCACATACGTATTCTTCTTTTTGATCTAATCTTATAATAGTAAGAGTAAAGATAAAAAGTACCGAAGCGCAAGAAATTAAAAGTATCTTACGAATTTTTTCACTATCTACAGTGCAGCTTCGAGAGCGGCCCACTCGACGTCGACTGAATCATCATCCGGAATGTTGATACTGACTTGATCGCCTGGTTTTGCCTTGAAGTATGTAACGCTCGCTAGCAGGACTCGGTACTCTTTGGTGCCGACAGTCACTATGTAGCTGCCTTCTCGTTGTGTCAATGATCCAACAACTTGTTTACGTGGAATCGGCCCAATCTGTTTGTACAAGAATGATCCATCTTCGGCAATCGTGAGTTTCAATATGTCGCCTTGAACCAATTTAGATTTTGATGCATAATTGGCAGGCACCGGATACATTTTACCGTCGCCACCAGCCATGTTCTGGCCGTCAAAGACACCCTCTATGACTTTGCCGATATTTTCATCAGTTTGTGCTCGAGTCACGACTGGATCGTCGCCCACTAGACTTATTAATAATTCTTTTGCTGCTGCTAAAGAAGTCTCTGCTTCTTCAATTAAAGATTTTAATCTTTTTGCTTGTTTGTCCGGTAACTCCGACATGTCTCGCCTCTGTCTTTGTTTCTTTTTTAATCTCTGAACTTATTATATTCCATTTGACAGTATCACGCTAGATTAAACATGTCAAAGTTCTTGCATAAAACTGTGGATAAGTAGAACGCTAATACTATTCATTATTTAAGTTCCTTGCGTGGTTTGTTTTTGCCATAATCTATAGTAACGTCCCTTTTTAGAAATAAGCTCTTTATGTGTACCTTGTTCCTCTATTTTGCCATCATGCATGACAACTATTCTATCTAGTCCAGCAACTGTACTCAGTCTGTGAGCGATAATTATAGCTGTATGTTTGCCGATTATTTGTGGCAATGCCTGTTGAATAATGTGTTCACTTTCACTGTCAAGCGCACTTGTTGCTTCATCAAAAAGCATTATAGGTGCATTTTTAAGCACTGCTCTTGCAATGACTATTCGCTGTTTTTGACCACCACTAAGTTTAATACCCCGTTCTCCAACCATAGTGTCGTAGCCTTTAGGTAATTTTATTACGAAATTATGAGCATGAGCTGCTTTGGCTGCATTAATGACATCTTCATCTTCAACTTCAGTATTCATGTAGCCAATATTCTGTCTTATAGTCTGATGAAACAATAGTGGTTCTTGAGGGACATACGCAATTGCGTTTCGTAAATCTTTTTGCGTGACACGTCTAATATCTGTTCCATCTATTGAGATTGACCCAGACGTAACATCGTCAAAACGCATGAGAAGACTTGCTAACGTGCTTTTACCTGCGCCACTTAATCCAACTATTCCAACAGTTTCTCCTGCTGCTATGTGCAAATTAAATTTATCAAGGACGTTTTCACCGATTGCATCATCATATGAAAAACTCACTTTATCTAGGTTTATTGATCCACCGGAAACGTGTAATTCCTTGGGTGTTAAAGGATCTTTTATGTTTTCGTATGAATCTTCCAATATTTTTAAAGTTGGAGCAATTTTAGTGACCGTATCATCGTGTCGACCTACTAATTCTGGGATTTCAGCAACACTACCTAGAATCCGAAACGTGTAAAACAATGTCAAAACAAGAATACCGACAGCTTCAGCAGAGTTAGAAGTAGTATCTAGTGCCACAAGAAATGTAAATCCTACCATAGCAGATGTTATTACTGTTCTCGGTAAGTCGAGGAGAATAGTCGTCTTTCTTCGTAGCCAAAATGCTCTAGTTTCTTCTTTGCTTCTCTTCTCAATGTGTTTGTAAGACCTATTTTCGTTGGAAGCAGACTTAAACGCAACGATATTGGTTATATCATCGTTAACTTCACCTGATATTTTTCTATATATCTCACTCGTAATAATTCTATATTTCTGTGCTTTTGAAGATGACCATAAAATGTATATGATCTGAACGGCTATGACTAAAAGCATAATAAGGCCTACACGTGGTACTGCTAAAAGCAGAATAATGACTGGGGCAGTTAGAGTTATAAATGTTTTTAATATTTCTGATCTGAACGACCTTGCCATTAAGATACTACCGTCCAAATACTGTCTAAACGCAGTTGTGAGATATCCAGAGTGGGCATTTTTGTAATATGACATATCTTTATTAATGAGTTTTCTATAAAATTGGTTCATCGACACTTCGTAAGATTGATTCTCAACTTTATAACCAATCATTTCTGCAAACGATCCAATAATTCCAGCTAATAGTAAAATTGCAATATAAAGAACAATTTTATATCTAGCCTGTTCAAAATCTCCTGCAGCAACTGCAGACGTAACATCAGCAAATAGAACGACTACATACACTCTGTCTATCAGAGTGCGAGTAGCTTCCAAAGTAAAAGATACCCAATAGAGTTTTTTATTTAAATAGTTCTTTAGCAGGTGTCTGTAGACGTCTCTGTTCATGCCAGCTTAAATTCTACCATAAAAAAGAGACTCACTATGGGAGCCTCTTTAGTGAATTAAAATTAGCCTTAGACTAATTCTACAGTTGCGCCAGCTTCTTCAAGCTTTTTCTTTGCTTCGTCAGCTTCTTCTTTTGTCGCTTTTTCTTTGACTGCTTTTGGAGCACCGTCAACGATTGCTTTTGCTTCACCAAGACCAAGTCCTGTGATTTCTTTTACAGCCTTAATAACTGCAACTTTTTGTGCGCCTGCATCCTTCAACATAACGTCAAATTCACTTTGCTCGTCAGCTGCGGCTTCGCCACCTGCTGCTGGGCCTGCAACTACTGCTGCAGCTGCTGCTGGTTCGATGTTATATTCATCTTTTAGGATTGTTTGTAATTCATTTACTTCCAAAACAGTTAGTCCAACTAATTGTTCTGCAAATTTCTTTAGATCTGCCATTGATTTATTCCTTCTTTAATTAAGCGGCTTGCGCCTTAACTGCATCTAGTAAACCATGTAGGTTTCCTGCTAGACCACTTGTCACATTTGTCACCGGCGCTTTCAAAGTATTGATAACTGTTGCAATCATTACTTCTCTGCTTGGTAGCTGTGCAAGTGCTTTTACTTCTTCTGTGCTAAGGCGATTGCCGTCTGCGTCAAATGCTCCGATGAATTCAATTTGTTTTTCAGTCTTAGCCATCTCGTGTAATACCTGAGCTGGTGCGACTTCGTCATCTGCATTAAATGCATACATAAGCATACCTGTGAGGTCTGATGTGTCTGCGTTTTTATGAGATTCAGTTGATTCAAGTGCTTTTTGTACGAGTCGGTTCTTGATTACCTTTACGGTTGTGCCGTTTTCTTCTGCCTGACGGCGAAGTTCCTGCATAGCCTTGACAGTAGTACCTTCGTACTTTGCGATGACGGTCATTTTAGAACTAGCGAGTAATTCACCTAGTTCTGCAACGATTTCGTCTTTTTTTGCTTTTGTTAATGCCATGTAGTTTCCTTATAGGTCATTAGTTTTGTACTGAATAGTATCGACCAGATTATCAGTGTTTGTTACCGAGAATTAAAAAACGTCTCCCAGAATTCCAGAAGACGCGCTATAATGCTCGAACACAATAGACGTTAGTCTAATTGCCTCGGTGACGCTATTAAGAATATTTCTACTCAGTCACTGTCTTCGGTAACAGTAAAATTATAGCAAATATATTATAATTCCTCAAGTCTAGGCAATGGTAACTCGTGACCCGCTCTTAAATATTGTGCTACAGCACCTCCTGCATGTTGCCTTATAGCTCGTCTGGTTCCACATATTGCTTGAATCGCAAAATCGACTTCACCAGTTCCAGTTACTGCCTCCATTATGCTACGTTCTCTAACATCACTCATTCCTATACTGTGTTTTCTACGATTTTTACTTCCCATTAGAATCCCCTTGAGCTGCAAACAAAGTTGCAGCACTTCCAGTTTGTATAACTTGCTCAACCGCACGCGCCATAAAAGTGTCAATTCCTTTACCTCGTGCGTCTAAAACATCCATTCCCGTGCAAAATCCAGGATCTTTAGTCATTGAACCTTCAGCTCCGGAAGCTATGCCAGCAACACTGTGTCCATTTGATTTACTCATTTGTCTTATCTCCGTAATTTGTAAATAGTATAATAATTATCTGAAAGATACAACCACATGTTCAGTTGTTGTACTCAATGCTAAGTTTGCAATGCCTAGATGTGCGGCAACCGCACTCAACTCTTCAGCTATAGTACCGAATATTGACGCCTCAACGGCTTCATTAGCTAATCCAGTATCCTCGAGTTGCATTAAACGTCTAAGTTCCGGATCTCTACTTATGGGATCTACTATTTTCGCCACTGACATTTTTTTCTCCTGTTTCAAATTAAAAAAGCTTCGATTGGATCGAAGCTTGTGTGTTGTCGGCTGTGCGTGGTTATGTTTGTTTAGCTTCGATCCAAATACATAGCACAGCCTCGTCCCAGAATGACGACTGACAGATTGCGCTTTGTTGAATAGCTAGATATAAACATCACACTTAAAAAGTACTATATGTTACGTCGTAGGTCAAGTTTACATCAAATATAATTGTAAATTTGTAATAAATGTGATATTATAAAATATGATAAGATATTATGCAAGACTTATTAATACAACAAGGAATGGACCACGCTTCTCCTGAAGCAATTGAAGCAGTACAAAATTTTAGTGCTACTTTTGATGATCCAGCTATAAGAAAACGAACCGTTGAGCATTCAGCAAGAGTAGCTGGATACGTCAATGGCTTTGCTGGGAAACAGGTAGACGATCTAGTCTACGATGTTGCTATTGTGCATGACCTAGTAGATAGAATGGAGAGTCATCCTAACCAAATCATAAGAGAATCAGCTAAAAACTCGCTCTCTAACTATATGGAAACTCGCTCTGACTACCATGGTATGTATGTGTGCTGTCTTTTAGGAGGTCTTTCAATTGTAGAAGCAACGGCTGAAAACTACAGACATGGGCCAGCTATTGATTTATTAGAAGGGGCATCTACTTGGTCTTCTGGAGATTTCGAAGATGGCTTTATTCCAGCAAGTTACTGGGAAATACCATCACCAATGCCCGATATAGAATCTATGGCGGACTTAGGTGAAGAGGTCAACCTAGAGACCCTACTAGTGCATGGCTCGGAAATGATAGATAAGCTAAATATTCCTCCAGTAAATGAGATGGCTCAATTTAAAGATGCGATTGAAGGTCTGTCGTTTAGTGCGCCATTCTTTGAAATAGTGGGATACGATGGAATAGCAATGGCTATTCGAGATCCTGCATTGCAAACTCGGTTTAGAAAATTAGGCAAGACTGCACAGTTAGATCAAGCAAAACGTCTCCACAGCGATGCCCGTAAAATGAGTGTTGATCAGATGTTTGAAGTCATGATTGGGAGCGGCAAATATGATATCGATAATGTCGTCGAGCAGTCTCTGCTTGATATTGGTGATTTTCGATTTACTGATCAAGCAAATAGGTGCGCAGAGGGCAAGTTTCGTATAAAAAGTATTGGTTCACTTGCAGCAAAGATTGATAGATATGATGGCGAAGACCCTATGGATACTTTTGCAGCAACAATTATCGAAGATGATATAGTTGCAAGTTCAGAAGCATTTGCTAGCATGGCGATTAAAATGAAATTACTAGAAAGTAGAGGAGTTGTGAAATTACTTCCAGCTCATAGTAAGAAAAAAGCAATTTATGCACAAGGCGATGAGCAATACTTGCAACAAGTTAGAAAAGCTCTCATTGAAGCTGGATTGGACCCAGATGAGTATTTAGATGCTGTTCCAAAAGATCCTGATGCTTATCAAGTCGCCAAAATAACTTTTATTATTATGCACGACGGCGTCGAAACACCTTCAGAAGTGCAATTTGTAACAAAAGAAATCAGGCACGAAGCGCGTTTGGGCAGACTGGCACATGGTGCGGCGTATAAGTCTGGCTCAAAATATGTAAACATTGCGGCACTCAACAGAATATATGACCGAAAATCACGTATGACGAACGATCCTCAATCGCCTGACTACTTAAGAGTAAATGGCCAGTCTCTTGAGAGAGGTAAAAGTTTGATGCACAGTATTAGATCTTAGGTGTAACCTTATTTTAAATTTTGTAACTTAAATTGAGTATAGCGCTCTGCTGCAAGTCGGGTTAAAGCTGGGTCTTCATCTTGATTCACAAATTTAATTGCTTGTGCAATAAGTGGGTGCTTTTCGGCTACTTTTTCGTGCATTTCACGGACTAGCTTGCGATAGCCTGGATGACCTTGCGGCGTGGTGCGTAATTCATGAAAGTGGAAAGCTTGGCGTGCGTTATACATTATTTTCCAGCGCATCTTGTGTCCAAGCAGTGTTGCATACTGTGCTTCGTCTTCTAGTCCAGATTCTATCAAAATACTATGAAGTTTTAATGATAAGTCAAAACAATGCTGAAACTTGTCGGTTAATCCCGCTTCTTCGACCAAATCTGGTACGTCGTAGCCATAGCGTGGCGTGAGTTGTTGCCATGTCAGATCGTCTACCATACGGTGGCGCTGCAAGTCGCGGAATATGCCGTAATCGCAGACCAAATCCCACGCATAATGTGCTTTTTCCATTGCCCGACCTGGTTTATGTCGTCTATTTAATCTCTCACCAATATAGGTGTTAAATACATCTTCTTTTTTACTATAGTCCCAAGCGTCGACTTCTTGCTTTATTGTGCGAAGCGGAAGATCACTGTGTTCATAGAGCATATCAGCTACCAAGTCGAGTTCGTTAGCTGGCCAGTGGTCAACAAGATCAACGGCTTTTGGCTCGTCTGCAGCGTATGTTTTAGCCAAATTGTCTTTGGCTAGCTTCTTGACGGCTTCTCTAGTATTAGACCGGTAAGCAATCGCTGCACCACCGCGTTCTGGTTTGTCGGCTCTCTCCAAGAAAGTGGCCAATACTTTGCGAGATTCGTCGAGCATTTTCTGGCCAGTTTCACGCGATTCGACAAGTTCATCGCTGAGCAAGTGCATAATGAGACTTTCAAGCGCTTGTCCCGACGCGAATATACCAACGGTAGATTTTGTAGCAACTGGCAGCACTGTGCGGATAGCATCACATGCCTGGGCCCTAGTCGCACCCTTCCATGCACCATCTTGCTCTGCTGCGGGAGTCGATGAGTTACTTCTGACATATGCGGTGAGTTCACGCACCATTGATGAATAGGTATCAAAAATTTCGTCTATAATCTTTTCATATGTTTTTCTTGTTTCTCCAGTAATAGAGCTAGGTGTCACATATTTGTATTTACCTGTTTCATCTTTTTGGTCAAAAAATATATATCGTGTTGACTGTTCAAGATATGATGCAAGTCTTCCCCATTCAAGTTTTTTTGTCAGCAAGTTGCTGGCACCTTCAACCACAATATGCTGTCCAACTAGTTGCTGCACCGAATCATCTCCGTAGGCAGTAATAACGCGGCGCAATAAACCCTCATCTTTTTTGGCTTCAGAACTAGAGAACTCATCTAATATCGTGACACGCATATCATCTGCGCGCCTAGATAGACGTGCCATGGCTGCTGCAATAGTAATAGGGCTCATTTGATCGCTAAATGCGTAGACATTCGACTCTGTGTTAGTTACGGCGTCTTCTAAGTACTTTTTGCCAGCAGTAGTCATGACAGTCGCACCGTTTTCTAGCTTCTCTACTAATGGTTGCTCTGCTTTTTCAATAGTTTTCTGTGCTTGAGCAGCATCATGTTCGTACCTTTTGACGCTTCCTTTACCGCTTGTATTTGGACTTGGTAATAGCGGCTCTATCTGTGCCCATACGAGATCGTGAATCTGCTCGCGCTTTAGAAGTGTGTTATTGCGGACACAATCAATGCGAATGTAGTCTTTTGGGAATAGCGTTGTGAGATCATCATATACTGTGACAGACTCTTCAATGTGCTTTGGGTCGGCTTCTAGGATGTCTTTCTTGCGATTATCTGTCTTCGAGCGTAACTCTAAAAGCTGCTGGATTGTTTGTGGATCAACACGCAGTACTATGTTTGCTGTCGGTCGAGGAATTTGTAGCATCTGAAACTCTAAGCTGTCATTCCAGATAAAGAAGCCCCGGCGTTCCTCCTTGTTGGTGAATTTTGTCCCTTGGTGAGCCATATTGCTACCAGTGTAGCGATTTGATATAACTATTTTTCCTTCATATAAAGCTTCCTTGATTTTGCTTGATGCTGCAAACCGGTCTAGAGCATAAAATACTGATGCTTTGTATGGGCCGACTTGATCGGCGTTGCCATAGTTACCGCTCAAATACTCACGTACAAAATAGCTAGACTCATCTTGGTAGCGTGGAAAGTCAAACAATGCGACATCATAGCCAGCATCGACAAGATGCTTAATTAATAAATCTGCCTGCGTTTTTTTACCTGACGCGTCGGTGCCTTCAATGACGAAAAATTTACCGTCTGTGGTGGTGACTTCCTCAGGATTCATCGTGCTTTTAAACCCACAATATCTCCCGGCAATTGACGTTGATCCTTGAATGCTCGTGGCAACATCTGTTCTGGCCCCCATGTAGCAATGATAGCTTGCAAATCAGTACCCTGCTGATACTTGCCACTTATTCCGTTATCACGTCCCTCGCCGTAGCTTCCCTCAACTTCACCAGTTGTCAAAAACACAGCTTGGGCTATTCGTTCACCAACTGGTAGCAAAACAGTTTCGTGCTCGTTCAGGTTATAAATTTCTAGTGTTAAGCGATTGATATAGCCAGGATCCACCCATCCAGCATCAAAACAGACTGAAACTCCATTACGACCCCAACTAGAACGTGCTTTCACCATGTAGGCTCCAGGTGGTTTAATGCCGAAAAATTCGTGTGTGTGAGCTAGTATTCTTTCTCCAGGTCGCAAAGGTATTACTGGATGCTCCGGTGGAATATTATCAAACATTTGCACGCCATTCTCTGCGCACCAATCTTTATGGATGACTGCTTGTTGAGTCTTGCCAAAGTACCTGTCGACGTCCTTTGCGCTGAACGGGTTATAGATATAGCCACGTTTTGCTTGGCCAGTGCGGTAGTAATAATAGCCAAGAGTCACGTCTAAGCTAGCATGTGCGACGTGCTCGGCATTGTATGGCTGGCACACAATGTGCCCATCGGCTATAGCAGCTTTAATCTGCGTGTTGCTGTAAACACCTTGTCCACTCGGCGGCAAAAACGATCGTTTTGATGTACCCTCACTCATAAGATCAATTGTAATTGATTAACCTGTCAACAAACAACCATAAGCACAATGATTAATGCCGTGTTTTTTACATATACTTATCAAAAATCCACTCAATTATTGTTCGAGTGTCGAGATACATATCGTTAGATTCATGCAGGGAAACAGCTTGCTGTAGAGTCAACCAGTCAATTGCAGATGCACCATCTGGACTTTCTGTTATTTTTTTAGTCTTAGATTTTGCTAAATAGCATATATCTATATGTTTATGTGGGCCTTTGCCGTCCCAAAAGTGTTCATTTATATAAAATGGTAGCGGTAATACTGTGTTTGAAGCAGATTCCCCAACAGGCTTTGGACCATCTGCTGGCTCAATGATTTCATAGTCTTTCGGCTTGAGTCCAGTTTCTTCTTCTAATTCGTGATGAAGCGCTTGAATTGGGTTTTCATGAAGTTCAATATGTCCACCCGGTTGTAGCCATTTTCCAATCTTTTTGTGCTTAAGTAGCAAAATTTTTGGCTCTGAAGGGTGCATTATAAATGCACTTGTTGTGTAGTCAATAAGTTCATGTATGTGTGGCATGGTTTCATCATACACCAAAAAACTCGCTACTTAATGTAATAAGGTAGCGAGTTTTACTCAGATTAGAATGTTATTAGTTAAGTTCGCTTGGAAGCACTTTAATGCTTGGGCCCATAGTTGTCGTGAAGTAGATAGTGTTCACGTAGTTGCCTTTGAGCGAAGATGGTTTTGCTCCCTTTAAGCTTGCGTAGACCGCTTGGACGTTTTGCATTAGCTTATCTGCGCCAAATGACACTTTGCCAGCTCCAAGATGGACAATTCCTGTTTCGTCGACGCGGAACTCTACTTTACCAGCTTTAGCTTGTTCGATTGCTTTAGCAACATCTTTAGTGACTGTTCCTGACTTCGGGTTAGGCATGAGTCCTTTAGGGCCTAGTACTCTTGCGTACTTACCAAGTTTTGCCATAACCATAGGGGTCGCGATCAAGACATCGAAATCAATAACTCCTTTGTCTAATTGTTGCAAGAATTCTTCTGCGCCTGCGACATCTGCGCCAGCTTTTTTAGCAGCAGTCACGTCATCTGCTTCTCCAAATACAGCAACTCGAACATCTTTACCTGATCCTGCAGGCAATACAATATTTTCACGAATGTTTTGATCAGCTTGTCTAGGATCAACACCAAGACGGAAATGAAGTTCTAAGGTTGAATCAAAAGAAGTAGTTGTCGTTTTGATTGCAAGTTCGATAGCTTCTTTTGTCGTATATTCTTTGCCTTTTTCAACCATTTCATGAGCTATGCGGTATTTCTTACCTGATCGTTCAACTTTAGATCTGAAGTTTTGCTTGACAACTGGTTTTTTGACTTCTTCATCGTCTGAATCTGTCTCTTTGCGTTCTTCTTTTGCAGCTTTTTCTTCTGCTTCTGCTAGAGCTTTTGCGCTTCTTTTACCAGCTTTAGCAAGTTTAGGTTCTTCAAGTTCAACTTCTTGATCAGCTTGATCTGCTACTGCGTCAACAGTTTCTATTGCAGCAGTGATTTCTGCAATAGTATTTTTTTCGTTAAGTTCTAGTCCAAGCTCTGCTGCTTGAGATAGTAGTTCAGCTTTTTTAGCCATAGTTATGTGTCCTTTCGTGGTGCATTCGATGTGTTAACATCTCCCACAAATTATTTAATTCACTTTATTATATCATTATTGAGTGTTTCCCGCTTGTTCATTTCGTTGTATAGCCAACTCAATTACATGAATAATGCGCCCACTTTCGTTTAGCATTTCTTCAACTGAGCCGTTTCTTTCAACTGCTTCTGCAGTTAGGGCTCGCTCTTCGTCAGTAACTCTTAAAAATTCTTCACCCATAGTGTCTTCTTTTAATTTGTCTTCGTTTCGTTATTAACGCCATCATCGTCATCTTCATCGTCCGAAATTTGAGTTACACCAAAACCCATTGCATGAATTGCTCCACGTGCTGATTGTGTGCCTTCATCTATGACGTCGACGACACTTTTTTCTAGCTTCATGAGATTTTCTTTAATACGCTCGGCTTTATTATAGTCGGATTCTTTTTTAGCTTCACGCTTTTCTTGATTCTTATCTGGAAATGATTCTTTCATAGCCACTATTTATGAATACTCATCTGTAGCATCAATTAACTTTCTCGCTAGATGCAGAGCTTCAACAACTCTTTCTGCCTTTTCTCCAAAGAAAGGATCGGTGCTGGTATCTCTTTCACGGGATAACTCATCAAGCTCAGCTATTACATGCGGTCGTGAATCTAAGGCACCCGTTAATGCTTCAGCAGCTTCTATGATAGTATTAGCAACCTGCATTGTTGGTTGTGTATGGGTATCAACTTCTTTTGCTCGTACAATTTCCATAGTCGTTTAATACCTCAGTAAGTTTAAGCTAATTCGATGCCCATGCTACGTGCAGTACCAGCAACCATCTTTTTGACGCTATCAACGCGTTCTGTGTTCATATCTTTTGCTTTTGCTTCTGCAATTGATGTTAACTGTGCGTCAGTAAGCTTTTGTGGCAATTTTTCTGTATTAGGTCGTCCAGATCCTTTTTTGATCCCAAGTTCTTTAAGGATCATGACATCTGTTGGAACTCCGACAACTCGAAAGTCCATGCTCTTATCCTCATAGACTACAATATGTGCAGTCACGTCTTGGCCCATCAGATCTTTGGTCGCGTCGTTAAACGGACCAACGAAGTCCATCATGTTGACACCGTACTGTCCTAGTGTTGAACCCACTGGAGGAGCAGCAGAAGCTTGTCCACCTTTAAGTTTCATTTTTAAATTTGCTTTAATTTTCTTCGCCATAATATAGATTCCTTATGTATAGTTGATCTGTTTGAAGTAGAAGCTTTCAATTAGATCTAAAATAATAGGTTGTAACTTGTAAATTATACTACATCTTCACGTTAATGTATAGTCTACTATCCACCGTTTCCGGGTCTTTGATAAATCCGTATTTCTTCGCATGATGCTGTTTCTATAAACGGGTGAGCATTATCATAGTTCGGGTCGAGTGTTGTTATCACAAAATCAGATGTTTCTGGTGGAAAATAACCTACAACAGCTGCTATTGCGGTATAGCCAGTGTAATCTCCTCGTTCTTTTCTTCTTCTTGCTTCATCAAGTAATTTCATGCTTCTTTCGTATGCTTCTACTTGATAGCAATTTTTTTTATTTAATACTCCTTCCCTCAAAACAGGATCATTCAGATCTAATCCAGCATACAGACATAAATTTGCAGCTGCTTCTATAACGCCACGATTTCCGTAAACTCTCACATAAGCGAGTCTATTAACGAACTCTAGCTCTTGCTGTTTACTTATATTTTTTTCGCGAAGAGCAGAAGCTCTTCTCCCGTCTTTTTGTCCAAACCGAAATTCACCGCTTGGTTCGTGTGTTCTTTCAGGTTCATAGCCGGCATAACCACTCATATTAATATGATAGTACTGATATGGATTAGCAACAAAGTCTTAATAACAACTAAAAAGACTCGTCAAATGACGAGTCTTTTTAGTTTGCAAAAAGCTTCGTTAACTTGTTTTCTTCACTTGTAGTCCGTCAAGTTCTACAGGAGTTTCACGACCAAACATGTTGACTAGCACTTTAAGCTTGCCCTTGGCTTCATCTATTTCGTTAATTGCGCCGTCAAAGCCCTTGAACGGTCCATCAACAATATTAACCACTTCGCCAACCTTGAAGTCGATTTTATGTTTTGGATCATCTTTGCCCATTCTCTTCAAGATTTTGTCGATTTCTGCTTGGCTGACAGGTGATGGTTCATCACCTGTTCCAACAAATCCGGTCACAGATGGGGTATTGCGTACAATGTACCATGCATCTTCAGACAGTTTAAGCTCAACAAATACGTAGCCTTGAAATATTTTCTTCTCCACTACTTTACGTTTACCGTTTTTGATTTCGATCATCTTTTCTTTCGGGACAAGTACCTGAAATATTTTGTCTTTCATATCAAGACTTTCTGCACGCTGTCTGATAGACTCTGCTACTTTTTCTTCATAACCACTGTAAGTATGAATTGCATACCAGCTTCTTGACTCGTTATATCGTTTGCTCATAATATTTTTCGCTTCGCTATTTGAAGACAACCTACGGTTTTCCTCAACGCGCGGGACGACGGAATGAATCCGATCGTTCCGGCTGCTCTTTTCCCTGAGCTACAAGCGTTCTCCTTTCGAAAGTTTAATTGTAAAATTTAATATCATTTTTAAAGAATCACTTCTCTTAGTAGTTTTTCTAGTCCATAATCAAGTGCCGCAATAGTTGCTCCCATAAGAATCGCAAATATAAATACTGCAAATACTAAGCGCCATGTTTCTTTGCGACCGGTCCATGTCACCAATCGAAGCTCTTTCCATGCGTTCTTGAAGTAAGTTGGTGTCAATGAACGACTTTTTGAAAAAAACTTCTCTTCGTGCTTTTCTGTACGTTCATTCAAATGGTATTGAGTTGTCAAAGCTTTGCCAACTGCGCTTACTGGTTTAGTTGCTGCATCAGCTGCTTTTCTCACTCTTTTAGGCTTCGCAGCATTTGCACGTGATTTTGCAGATGCTTGACGCATTGTTTTAGCTGGCTTTATAGCGTCAGCTTTTTTTGCTTTTGATTTTTTCTTCTTATCTTCAGCCACTTCAGCTCCTTGGTTACGTCTCTGTTACTGTCCCTGTAATTAAAAAAGCCTGAGCTTTCTCAGACGTCAATAGGTCAATTATACACTGTTTTACTGAATTGGGTCAAACTTACTTGGCAGGATTGCATCACCCAGTCTGTAAAGTGCTGAATAACGTCGTTGCGGTGCGTCTAATTGCTCAGCTGATTGAGCAGTTTCAATAGAGAATTCTGCAATTTTTCTTACTACCACTCCAGGCTGTGAGTCATTTGTGGTATGAAACTCTGCAATACCATCGCATATTTCCGTATCTTTGAGCCACTCTACCACTTGAGACGCATTATCATACACTCGCTTCCGTGTAATAGTTGATCTTGGATAAAGTGGAAGCACTTCAGTAACAGCTCTCTCTGTTTCTAACTCTAGATCGCTGATACCTAGCAACATAAAATAAAATTTATATAGCCTTTTCCCAGGTCGAGAGTGTGTAGAATTTAAAAAATCAGTTTTATATACTGGAAAAGTTTCTATTCCGCCACCACCTCTTTTTATAATAGCCTGCTGGTCAAAGTCGGCAATAAGCTCTAGGCTACCATGGATTGAATTTTTGTTCGTCATTAGAATTAATACTTTACTGCCAAAACATGTCTCAGGCAAGCAGTAGCACTTCGTCGCTAAATTGTGTCATGATCACTGAATTCCTTAGACAAATCAGTAGCCACGAAGTTTTAAAAGTATTTTTGGAATAAATGTATTAGTAAATGCTTTAGTTTGAACATTACTTGCATGTTGCCGCAGGGCCATCGCGTAGGTTGGGTAGGCTTGAATCGGTTGAGCAAGACTATCCAACTTCTTTCCTGCCCCCATTATGTAGGCGTAGTAGCCGATTAGCTCTCCTGCATTTTCGCCTATAATAGTTGCACCAAGTATTTTTCGCTTCTTGTCGAGAAGTATCGTTACTTTGCCCTCGTGATGTTCGGCTATCGCTTTATCTATTTGGTCATAATTTAATATTTCAGTTTCGTAGCCTCTATTGCTTGAGAGTAATTCTGACTCACTTGCACCAACATGTGCTACTTCTGGAGTCGTGAAGAATACCCAAGGTAGTACGCTCCAATTGACTTTTCTCTTTGATCCGAATAGTCCATGAACGAGTGCTGTTGCACCCTGTTCTCCTGCCAGGTGTGTGAAATATGGTCCGCCCTTGCAGTCTCCTACGGCGTAGGTATTCTTGCTTGTTGTTCTAAACTTGTCGTCTACTTCGATTCCTTTGCGCTCGTCAAACACAATATCGGCTTGCTCTAGCCCCAACCCAGAAGTATTAGGGGTGCGACCGATAGCAGCCAGTACTTTGTCTGCGACATACATTTCTGTCTTATCACCTGCTTTTATACTCAGTTTTAATTCAGTTTCTTCGCGCACTTCTTCTATGCTTGCGTTAAGCAATACATTGACACCAGATTCTTTTAAGCCTTTCATGACAGCTTCACTGACCTCTTGATCGAATCTCCCGAGTAGCTTATCACTACGCTCTAGTACCGTGACTCTTGAACCTAACATGGCGAATGCTTGCCCTAGCTCTAGCCCAATAGGCCCACCACCAACAATTACCAAATGCTTCGGCAGTTTATTCAAAGACCAGATAGTGTCAGATGTCACGATGTGTTCTTGTTTTAATCCGTCTATATTCAGCTTATTTGGCGATGATCCACTAGCAATAATACATTTCTTGAATGTGTATTCTTCTCCAGAAGCACTTCGTAATGTCGATTTGTTGGTAAATGTTACTGCTTCTTCAATAACATCAACTCCAGCTTCTTCTAATACTTTTCGGCTGTCTTCGTGTTCTCTAATATGATGAATACTACTGTGTATATGGTTGCGCACAGCCTGAAAATCTAGCTTTACTGTTGCTTTCACCCCGTATTTTTGCAAATTCTGTGCCTTATAGACATCTCGTGCTGCCGTAATAAGACTTTTGGATGGCACACACCCAGTGTAGAGACAATCACCACCTATGCGGTGCTTTTCAAACAGCACGACCGACACACCAAATTTAGCTGCCAGCCTTGCAGCAGTCAATCCGGCAGACCCTGCCCCAATAACTGCAACATCATAATTCTTCATTACGTCTAAGTATACCTTGAATGGACAATATGTTAACATTGACAAATATCAATCAAGTATTATAATATATTTATATATGCCAGATGAAATAAATCCACAACCACACGATCCATGGTCTATTGATGTGGAAGCTACTGTAAAGGGCTTTATGGCACAGGTTGATTCATATGAAACAGATGTTTCTATCGAAGAAAATGATGCTGAATTAGTGTTGCGTTTAAAAGCCGATAGGGATCGTGTAAACACAGAGCTCGCTCATCTGTATGCTGAGGATATTGCTCCTCGAGAATCTTTGAGTCCTCAAGAACTTTTAGAAAATTTCGATGAACACAGAAATGCTAAAGAGCAAGATAAAGTATCCTCCAAAAGAGAGCTGACTTTGAATTTGGCTTCTTTTCTTTATCAAAACGATCTAATTAGTGATGATCAGAAGTGCGACATGCAGCCAGAAGATATCCATAAACCTATTTCGAAAAAAAGAAGGTTTATCGGTTCAGTTCTACTCGATAAGTATAATCTATTGCAAGGCATAAGCTTTGGCGTATTTGCAGGTTCTATGTACGATTTAGCAAACAAACAACTAAATGAAGGTGGTATTGTGCCAATAGAGTCACCTAGGAATGCAGCTTTAACCGCACTTGGCGTTGCTGCGGCAATAGCTACACGTAATTTTAGCAAGAAAGCCAACGATAGCACAGCTTCTACAGTCGACGAGATACGTACCGAAACAGTACTAGAAATCGGGGTTATAGGCAATATCGTGGAGGTTTTGGCATCTCAGTCCGACTATAAAGATACCAATTAACGAGCACCATTTGGTGCTCGTTTTTCATGCCTCTGTGTAGCTTGAGCTTGGTTCTAATCGG
>Ga0306866_1000076_pt1 | contig 38690 bp, 58 predicted proteins | sample AntRauTorckE5432_FD_190450 | JGI IMG/M metagenome (GOLD analysis project Ga0306866, IMG submission 190450) | Saline lake microbial communities from Rauer Islands, Antarctica - Metagenome Torckler E5 #432 (v2) (version 2) | ecosystem: Environmental > Aquatic > Non-marine Saline and Alkaline >...
ACTCAACGCCAGAAACGCAAGAAAGAACGTTAGATTTAGCGGCACGAGCAGCCATTAAAACAATAAGAGGTTAAAGAATTATGAATTTTAAAAAAGGAAATGAATTCTGGAAGCAAAGAACAAAACACGGAAGGGATCAAATATTTAAAGATCCTGAATTATTAAAAGAAGCATGTGAAGAATACTTTGAATGGGTACATAATAACCCCTTAGAGGAAGAAAGGATATTTTGCTCTAAAGGTGATATATGTCATGGGAAAGTAAACAAGATGCGAGCTATGACAATTGAGGGGATGTGTACCTTTCTTGATATAAGTATCTCTACGTGGTATGAGTGGAAAGATAAAAAAGCCTATGGTTTATCGGAAGTCGTAGCGTGGGCGGGTGCGATAATGCGGAACCAAAAGCTTACAGGGGCTGCTGCTGATATGTTAAATGCAAGCATTATAGCTAGGGAACTAAGCCTTGTGGATAGTAGCGAGGTGAGGCGAATAGATACAATAGAGGAGCCAGAAGAAATTGATGATGATGCCCTTGACGCTTTAACAGATGAAGAATTTGAAGAATATGAAAGACTTGTTGCCAAAATTAAACCCAAAAGAAAAGAAGATTCATCAAGCGAAAGCTAGAAGAAACTTCTGGACGTTTAGAACTAGGATAAATAAAAAGCTCAAGGTTGGCTGGTGGCAACTAGAAATTGCTGAAGAATTGCAGCAGCTCCTGAAAGATATGATTGCTGGAACAAAGCCCATCTTAATTATACAAGCACCACCTCAACATGGTAAGTCAGTTCAAATAATCGACTTCATAGCGTGGGCTATTGGAAAGTATCCACATTTACAACATATATTTGCTTCATTTTCCAAAAGGCTTGGAGTACGTGCAAACTTGCGACTTCAAAGAATAATAAACTCTGAAGAGTATAAAGAAATATTTCCTAAATTCCGTTTACCGACACGAAAAGATGAGGGTTACACCAAAAATATGGAGCTTATAGAATTTTTCGGTGAAGAGGGTTCTTTTAGAAATACAACAGTAGGCGGTTCGGTTACTGGTGAATCTCTTGATTTTGGTGTTATTGACGATCCGATGAAAGGACGGGAGGCAGCAAACAGCGACCTTATAAAGGATAAAACGTGGGAATGGTTCACTGATGATTTCTTTACACGCTTTTCAGAGCTTGCCGGACTTCTTATAATTGGAACCAGATGGAGTATAGATGATCCAATAGGTAGGTTAATAAAAGGCAATCCTGATAATTTAAGGCTATTGAAATATGAAGCTATTGCATCTAAAGATGAAAAGCATAGAAAAAAAGGAGAAGTTCTTTTTCCTGAATTAAAATCATTAGAGTTCATTCTTGCAAGGAAAAAATTACAGGGCATTGCAAACTTTGAAGCCTTATATCAACAAAACCCGCAGGAGGAAGGTGGATCAATATTTAAAGAAGAAGATTTTGGATGGTATAGTCATTACAGAAAATATAAAAGAATTGTTATTTCATGGGACACTGCAAGCAAAGCAAATCAATTAAACGATCCAACAGTTGCAACGGTATGGGGTGAGCATGAAGCCGGCTATGATTTGCTGGAAGTAGTAAGAGATAAAATGCTATATCCAAGGTTAAGGCGTGAGTGCAAAAAGTTAGCGGAAAAGTGGAAAGGTAAAGATGAAGTTTACAAGGCACACAAATTATTGACCAATTTAATAGAAGATAAATCAAGTGGAATTTCTTTAATTCAAGACATGAAAAATGATACAATGTTTAATATAGTAGCTATTGAGCCAGAAAGTGATAAGGTTACAAGGGCTTCCACATGCAGTCCACTAGTTGAAGATGGTAAGATTTTTCTAAAAAAGGGTGCGCCTTGGGTTCAAGATTACATTGATGAAATGGTTCTTTTTCCAAACGCACCACATGATGATCAGGTTGATTCAACTTCGCAGTTTTTAAATTGGGTTGGTGGTGGTGTAGCTAAAATGAATGCAAGTTTTTTTGACGATTAAATTAGGTAGTAGATATGGCTGTTAAGGATGTGATAAATAGAATTTTAGGTAAAGATGCCCCTTCACCTAAACACTTCAAAGAAGAAGGCTCAACAGGTATTGAGATATTTTCCGGCATATACAACGAAGAATATCTTGATAAGTTTGTATCAATGCCGGAAGGGATGGATGTTTTCGATAAAATGAGGCGTTCGGATTATCAAGTCCAAATGCTTTTATCTGCTGTAAAGAATCCTATTATTTCAGCAAGCTGGGGGGTTGTAGCGGTTGATGATTCTGATGAAGAAGTAGAAATTGCGGAGTTTATAAGGTTTGCCCTATTTGAAGATATTTCCTATCCTGATGAATCGAAAAGAAAGACATTTAGAGAGTTTTTAACAGAAGCATTAACTTCTATAGAGTTTGGCTATTCTTTGTTTGAGCCTGTCTATAAGGTGGTTATGAATCATCCTAAATACGGAAATTATACTGGCTTAAAAGATATCGGTTACAGATCCCAGAAAACCATATATGAATGGAATTTAAACCGCAACGGATCAATTAAAGATGTAAGGCAACTTGTCAATGGTGATTTAGCGGTTGATGTTCATATAGAAGGCAAACATTTAATGCCTATTACCTTTAAAAAAGAAGGTGACAATTACGAAGGCACAAGCATGTTGCGCCCAATTTACGGCAACTATATTAGGAAAGATTTTTATTTAAAAATATATGGGATGGGTATTGAGAGAAACGCAACAGGCGTTTTGGTTGGAACCGTTCCGACTTCTTCTCAAGAAGACGAAGAGCAAATGACCTTATTTAAAAAAATGCTGAAGTTCTACACGTCCCATCAAAGCACTTATTTACTAAAGCCCGAAGGCTTTGAAATTGACGTGACAAAAATTGACTTTGACGCAAAAGATGTACTTGATGGCATAAAGTTTGAGGATCAAGCAATGGCGAAAGCTTTCCTTGCGGGCTTTTTAGAGCTCGGCATGGGCGGGCAGGCAGGCAGTCAGTCATTAGGGCAAGACTTATCAACATTGTTTTTGAACGGCATTGAAATATATTCTGAAACCATAGCGGACGCATTAAAAAATCATATTGTTAAGAAGTTGGTTGATGCGAAATATGGAAAGCGAGTCCAATATCCACAAATAAAAGCTGCTGACGTAAACAACAAAAACGGAAAAGAACGTGCTGAAATTGCGGTTATGTTGAAGAATGCTGGCATAACAAGAGAATCTGACCAGTTAGAAGATGAAATGAATCGTGCATATGATTTCCCTGTAATAACGCAAAAACAGAAAGATGCAGATGAAGCTGCTGGAAAAGGCAGAAAGGCAACAGGAAAGATTAACCCTAACGAAGATTCAAAAGACGAAGAAGAGCCAAAAGAAAAGCCTGTAAAAAAAAAGCTAAATGATATAGCAAAATTTGCTGATGCAGATAATGCCTCTTTGTTTATTAAGCAGCGTGCAAAAGCTGTTCACGTCTTAATGCAAACACAATTAGAAGAAAGAGTTGCAAAATATTTAACGAAAATAACCAAATCATTTAAAGCAGAAGATAACATTGCCAAAAGAAGAAAAATATTAAGTGAAACCGAGATTCCTTCAAAGACACAATATAAAAAAGAACTACGTTTAGAAATGGCTCAACTTTCAGAAGTTGCGACAAAAAACGTTTTGAAGGAAGTTAACAAAGAAAATCTAAAGTTTGATGAATACACAGATTTGTTAAAAACATTGCCAAAAGCTTTAAGGGATCAATTAACCTCAAATATTGATGAACTGGTAAAGGATCAAGATGTAGAATTAAGAAAACGTATGTTCTTTATTGCCTCGCAGAAACTCGATACAACAGATAGCGTGGCAGCCTTGATTGCCGATATGGACAAAGCCGCAGCATCATATACAGCAACAGGAGTTCTACAAACAACGGCAACAAATGTAACGTCAAGCGCAGTAAATAGCGCAAGAAATGCAGTGTTTCAAACGCCTGAGGTTTTTGAAGAAATAGAATCTTTTGTAATTGTAAACCCTTCACCTGATGCGGCTATATGTAAAGAGCTAACAGGGCGTGTATTTAGCAAGGCTCAATATGACACTGAAGATTTACCGCCTTATCATCATAACTGTGAAACTACGGTTCGAGCGCAGCTAATAGGGCAAAAGAATATAAAACCTATAGATCCAATAGGATTAAGACCAACTGGATCTAGCGAAGAAATAGAAAAAATACTTAAAAGTAAAACTTTCTAATTAGAGCTAACTTTTCCTAATTAAAGAATCCGTACATTCAAATTGATATCTTATTTTGAATGTACGGATTTCCATATTTCATAAGTAGCGTTAATTTTATCAACAACGTCTGGCTTCATTTTATGTTGCCCTGTAGCCCAACGCCTTACAGTTGACTTATTTACTCCTAACATATTTGCGAGGGTGCTTTTCCAATGCAGCATCCCCCATAAATCTATAGCTTGTTCTTGCCACGTCATAATCTTTTCTGTCTTGTTCTTGTTTAAGTGATAAAGTGTGTAAAACTATAAAGTGTTAAGCACATTGTTAACATAAACAATGTGGAAACAATAAAAACTTGTAACATAGTGTAAGCCTCCGTTTATGTAATAGTATGGCTAATCAGTTCGATTAATTTCTTTGCTGGTGCGGTTCGAGCAGCATTATAAGCACGAGAAGCAGCACGAGAAGCACGGGAAGCATCATAAACATCGGCACGATCAGCATAAGCACAAACAGCATAAGTATAAGCAGCATCAGCCGCACAAGCAGCATCATAAACATCGGCACGAGCAACATAAGCATAAGCAGCATTATAAGCGGTATAAGCAGCATCACGAGCAACAGAAGCATAATCAGCGGTACGAGCTGCACGAGCAACTTCTTGCCACTCACTTCTTTCGACAGTTTCACCGTTTATTTTTCTTTGATATAAATCAGCCACATCTTGAACAACTTTCTTGTTCTTGGTGAATTTAATTACTCCATGTTCAGGGTCAACAAGTAACCAGTGAACAAATTTATCTGTTACACCTGACAAATCAGAACCCACGTTTACAGCGTTTAGGAAATCAAGGGGAAACTGTTTTGCCTCTTGATGTGGTAAAGCCTCAAAAATAGAATCTTTTAATCTAGCTAGGGACTCAGGTATCCCAAGCTCAGTCTCATAAGCTTTATGATCATCGGAATGTAAAGTACAACCGACTGCACACCCTTTTCCGTTCTCCCAATACGCACCTTTGATTATCTCGTCCGCATCGTAATGAGCTTTTAGACGCTTTACGTATTTATCTTTAATCTTTTGATCGTTGTGAAAAGTTTTCATGTTTTAATCCTTGTTTGTGTTTTTATAGAACCCCTCAAGCCTCTTCATATGCTCAACCCGAGGGGTCACTTTTTATTTATGAAATTCTTGATAAACTGTGTCACACAAAACATCTGCAACCTGTGAGTGAGTTCTTAAACCCTGACGCATAATAGTATCGTTAACTTTGTTTAAATGCGCTAAACTAGCCTCTATTGCCTCTTCAAGAGTTAATTCATGCCTAATAACTTTTTTCAGAAATTTTTCTTTTAAGATAGTAGCCACTGAGCCAGTAAAATCTGTAAAATCAGCGTTTGTCATTTGTAATTCTTTTTGTAAATCCATAATCTTATTCTCGATATTTCCAGCGGCTTAATTGCCTGCCTGATACAATTGTAATCTATTAACGCCCATAAGTAAAGGCGTTTATTGTTTTATTTTGCACTTTTAATCTACAACTAATAGCTGTGATTAATTTTAATGTACAATTCTGTTCTGTTAATATACTATATATAGTAGTTACTATTTAAGATGCTGGTAATATTTAGGGTATATTTACATGTCAAAAAACATTCATTTCGCTTTACAAGAGGTAACAGAAGATAATCTTGAATGGGTTGAAATAATCCGTAAAGGCAAATTTAATCATAGTTTTTTTGGCAAGTTCGATATTAATGAAGATGTTTTAAAACAGTTTAAAGCTAACTTTGATAACAAGGCGATGCGTGTAGATATAGCAATTGATTATTTTCACGATGCCTATGCAGAAGCAGCGGGGTGGTTTAAAGAAATAAAACTTGAAGATGATGGAAAAAAGCTTTTCGCACGTATTGAGTGGACAGATAAAGCAAAGGCAAAGATCAAAGCAAAAGAAATAAAATACATATCTGCTGAATTTACTCTTGATTATCAAGACTCAGAAACAGGCAAAGAATACGGCGCTGCATTATTTGGCGCTGGGATAACGAATAGACCGCATGTGAAAGACATGCAGCCTATATTTTCAGAAACAATTTTTAACAATAAAGACAGGGTAAATAATATGGCTGACTTAAAAGACGTTCTAAAATCTATTGCTACTTTTACAGACGCAGAAAAAACAAAAATAGGTGAAGCATTGGGTTTGAAAGCAAATATCGAAGCTGAAACCAAAACACTTTCAGACGCAAAAGCACTAGCTGATACAAAGCTTGCAGATAAAACTGCTGATGTAATTCTTTTAACAGATACGGTTAAAAAGCTTTCTACGGAAATTAAGACTTTGACGGAATCAAATGCAAAGCAAGTAAAAGAAGCTACGTTCAACGCAATGTTTACAAATGGCAAAGTCGTAGAAGCGCAGCGTGTTTCTTTCATGGAGAACGACTTTGCTACTTTTGCAGAAAAAGCGGTAGCCGGTATTAATTTAGAAGGTGCGGGAAGTGGTGAAAATCCAGCAGATGCAGAAGCAGATATTGCAGCTAAATCATTTTCTGAAAAGTGTAGTGCTTTAGTAAAGTCTGATGGAATATCATTTTCAGAAGCCGCAAAGATCGTAACTAACTAAGACTAACTAATAATAGTTAACTATTTTTAACATAAATTAAGGATTTAAGGATATGGCTTCTACAGCAACCCTTTCAAGAATTTTAAATCTAGCAGCTGGATCTGATCTTTCTGCTAAACAATACAAAGCCGTTATATTATCAGCAGACGGCGCAGTTGATGTTGCCGGTGCTAACGCTTCTATTGTTGGTTTTGTGCAAAACTTGCCAGCCGCAGGAAAATCCGCAGAAATTGCTTCTGCTGCTGGTGGTGCAACTGCCATAGCTGGCGGAACAATTACAGCTGGCGATCTACTTAAAACTGATTCAGCGGGTGACGTTGTAACGGCTTCAAGTGGTGATAACTATTGTGCAATGGCGCTATCAAACGCAGTCGATAACGATCAATTTAGTGTGTTAGTGATACAACCAACTTCAACAGCAACTAACGTTCAGGCGTTAACAGCTTCGGGCGCGGTTTCTTCTGGCATTCAATCGGTTGAATTGGCTCACAACACAGTTGTTATTGCTGCCACTATAGCGGATTTCGCAAACCATAAAGGACTCTTTGTTGCGAAAGACACAAGCGCATCAGGAACGGCTTCTCATACACTAACGTTGGCTTCTGGCACATTTGACGGAACAAACAACATTGCAACTTTTAACGCACCAGATGAAGCCTTAGCGGTTTATGTAGATGTTAGTGGTAACGGCTTTATTCTTGCGAATGTTGGAAGTGTAGGACTAAGCACGTAGTACAATATAAATTTTTTTAATTATAAAAACGAGGGTTTTTAAAATGGGTTCACAACAGACTGCACAAGTCGATAAACTTTTAACGGAAGTATCAAATAAAATAGTTCCTGATGGGTTTGTTTCAGAAGAAATTTTGCCGATGGTAAAAGTAAAGCAATCATCTGGCAAGCTAGGGTCTTATGGTTCTGGTCACATGCGCATAGTGACTACGTTAACTGGTGGAAAAAACCAATATCCACAAGTTGACACACGCCATTATTCAACCGACACATATAGTGTTGATAAGCATGGTTTGAAAGACATTATTACAGAAGAAGAGTTTGCTAACGTAGATAAGCCCTTTGACGCACAAGTTGATACAACTGATGAACTAACTGGTTTATTATTACTATCGAAAGAAAAAGGGTTAGCAGATACATTATCTGATACAGCTATTTTGACAAATAATGTAACACTTTCAGGAACTGATCAATATAATGATTATGCCAATTCAGATCCAATAGGTGATTTTAAAACCGCAAGAGCTGCAACTTATAACAAGGTTGGTATGGCTCCCGATACTGTTATTTTACCTTGGGCTGTATGGGACACTTTGCGTTATCACCCAAAGATCTTAGAAGTAGGTTATAAATATAACCGCTCCGGACAGCTAACCACTGAAGATTTAGCACATGTGCTAGATGTTAAAAGGGTTCTAGTTGCTAAGGCGATTTACGAAGCTGCCAAGCAAGGGCAAACTTCTAACATATTGCCTGTATGGGGAAAGCATATTGTATTTTGTGTTGCTCCTCAAAAAGCTTCAAAGCGTCAAGTTTCACTAGGTTATAGATTTCAACAATTTGCTGATTCTCGTAGAGTGTTTAAGCATGAGGTTAAAGATCCTGTAAATGCAATGAAAATAATGGTTGATGATAGTTATGATCAACTGATTGCAAATCCAGACGCTGGATATCTAATTAAAGATGCGATTCAATAAAAAAAAGGGGTAGGGCTTTGGCTTTACCCCAACTTTTTAAATTCTAAACTAGGTAATGAAATGACTAAAAAAACAGACGCAGAAGCAAAACAACTAGCACAAGAAAAAGAAGAAAAAGCAGCTAAAGTTCAAGAAGACGCCGCATTACTTGCAGAAATGGAAGCAGAAGACGCAAAAGCAATAGAGGCTGAAGAAGAAGCTTCAAAACTAGATGAAGAACATGAAGCTGCTACAGAAGCAAGTGAATCAGATATTGCAGAATTGGATGTAGAGCAAAAAGATATTAAAATAACTGGTAAATGTTGGGTGCTAAAACAGAATCTAAAAAGAAACGGTTTATTTTATGCTAAAGGTAAAGCTTGCCCTGAAAGTAAACTTACAGAATTTGGCAAACTTGGATTCATTAAGGAAGTTTAAGATATGACCTATGCGCTGGAATCCGATATTATAGAAGAAATGAAAGGAATTGCTTTTGGCTCAGCGGGGCAAGTTACGTCTGATGCTATAGCGGGTTTTTTAGATCAAGCTGATGCACAAATAAACATGTATTTAGGCAAGCGTTACGATACACCTATAACCGGAGCTTCCAGCCTTTTAATCGTGAAGAAAATAGCGGTTGATTTAGTAGTATACCGAGCCTCTAAAATATTAAATCTAAAAAAATCAGTTCCTATTCCTGATAGCAATATTCCGCAAGAAATGACAGCAGGCAGCGCATACCGTGAAAGCATAAAGACACTAACCATGCTGCGAGATAATAAACTTGATTTACCTGATGAAACAGAAATTGACAGTGTTAGTGGGCTTTCTTCTTTTCATACCGAATCGGGCAATGCTGGGATAGTTCCTTTTTTTGAAAAAGGGGTTGATCAATGGTAGGTCAAGTTTCTTATAAAATAGAGAATGATATACAGTTTAAAGCTAATCTTGATTCAGCAATTAAATCTGTTGGAGATTTGCGTTTTGTCATGGGCGAGATATCAAGAGATATATTCAAAACGACAAAGCAAAACTTTATTTTAAAAGGCGATGGTCAATATCCGTCGTTAAGCAAAGCCTATGCAAAACGCAAAGCTGCGACACTTGGAAGTTTGCCTATTCTTGTATCAAGCGGTGCGTTAAGGGATTCAGTAACAGGTCGTGGAAATAGCGACACAATACGTCATATCGGCAGGCAATCACTTGTTCAAGGTACAAATGTTAAATATAGCGGGTATATCCAAAGAGGCACAAAGAAGATGCCAGCAAGGAAATATTTATTTATTGATGACGCTCAATCTTTAAGGTTCCAAAGGTTGATAGCTGATTTTGTTGCCTCAAAATTGGAGGTGCTCGGACGTGTCAAATAAATACGATATAGAAAGTTATTTAGCTGATATTTTAGCAAAGATGCAATCAAAATTGCCAGCGAAAATAACAGAAATAAACGCTGAAAAAGCCGACTCTATTCAATTATTGCCTGTTGCGAATGAAAGTTATTTTAATAACGCAAACGATCAAGTCTTTAATGTTGATCCTTTTATTTATTACGGAATTGTTGACTTAACAGCTAATGCCAGCGGCAACAAAACGGCATTACAGATAAGCGTAAACTTTGAAGTTGTTTTTAATAACTCAAATTGTGAAGGCACATTAACTAAAGTTTTACGTTATTCACGTTGTTTAAGAGAGGTCGTGCAAGAGAGTTTTAAAAGTGGCAGGCATACGAATCTAAAAGTAACGGAATTGCTCCCAGCGAACGCATCATTGAACGAAGGCGCAGACTTTAAAGTAGGCGGTATAACGGTAGTTTCAACAATAATAGGATAAGCTTATGGCAGATAAAAAAACAGAACCAAGAAACGATAAAATCATTGCAAAGAAAGATTTCTTAATCGTTCAGAATCACGAGCGTTATGAGATAAAAAAAGGCGATGATATAATAAGCTTAAAAATACCTAAAAGATTTCACACCAATTTAACAACAGAGCAAGTAATTTAAGGAGCTTCTAAAAATGACAGAATCACAACCGAATGCCATTTTCGGCATCCACACGCTAACAGCGTACAATGTAACAACTGGAAACTACTTAGGTCGGGCAAGAGTTGATGCTTCTGCTGAAGTATCGTCTGAAGGGGAGCTTTTTCCTTTAAACGGCGGCTCTTCAAAATATGCTTGGAAAGTTGAACGTGGTTTAATTACTGCGGAAGTTTCCTTAACATTAAGAGAATATCCGTCTTTCTTGTTTGAAACTTTACTTGGAAAAGCAATGACAATAAACGCAGCTGAAACTTCTGGAAATGTAAGCACTCTTACAAATAAAAACGGAGCTTCTGTTGTTGCCGCAACTGGTGTAGCGACTGCAACCGCTGAATCTGGTGAAGAAGCCAGTTTGAAGTTTAGTAAATTCGTAGTTGTCGCAGCCTCTTCAACAACAGTTGATGTTTATGCGGGAAATGATGTCGATTTTGCTAATGGCGATGATCTTGTTTATCAAAACGATTTACTGAAAATAACAGCTTCACCATTAACAATAACTTCTTCCACGGCGGTGACTATTCCAAACACAGGCGTTGAATTAACTGGTGGATCTGGAACTATAGCATTAGTGACAGGCGATACCGCTACTTTTGACACAAGACCGATTAATACAGGAAGCCGTGAAGTAACAGTTGGCGGTTCAACTGATGTATTTAATGACTTTGGATTGATTATATCTTCAGGTCGCCAAGGTGATGGCACTATGTCAGAGCTTGATTGCTTTAGGTGTGCGGGTGCGGGACTTCCGATAAACTTTACCGAAAACGCCTTTTCTGAAGCTTCCATAACTATCTCCATGTATAGAGATATCGCTAAAAATGGAATTATGAAATATCGTGATATAATAGCGAGTTAATATGAAAAATTGCGTAGTTAAAGACAAAAAGCTATCAATTGTTTGTTCGGGTGCGGTTGTTAATTTAACAATCGTACCTATGACTTTTGGAAAGCTTATTGACATCAATGCAGCCCTTCCAAAAGGGAAAGATTTATCTTCTGTAATGCAAGAGCCTACACCTTTAGACTTGGCTATAACTACTTATTGTTTACTTGATGAAGAAAGCAAGAAAACAATTGATAGTATGACGGTCGAAATTGATGGAGAGGTTGAGCCAACTTCTAATGCACATAAATTATATTGCATGATGTGCGAAAGCAATGTTACGGATGGAATTCAAAATAATAATAAGATTTTATCTGTAATAGTTGATCAAGTAAAAGATAGCACCAGCCAACAAGAAACGAAAAAAAAAACACTGGCGATTCGGTTGTTTATGATGTTGAAGAAATTTACGACAAGATCGGCTCGAACTATCCATACACCTATGAATTGTTCTTAGATAAAGTAACTCCAAAATTAGCGAACAGACTTATAGAAATTATTGATATAAGAGAAAACAATTCATTTTGTTACGATGCTATGCTTCATGGTCACGATAAACGAAAAGACATAATAAAACCAAAAAGAGCCCCTACATCAAAGCCTTTAACAGAAGAAGAAAGGCTTGAAATTGAAGCGGGCATAGATCACAGGCTAGGGAGGCACAGAATTAATGGCAGATGATAGATCAGTTGTTATTAAGATTGAAGGGAACTCTAAGGCATTAAGAGACGAATTTGATCGTATAAAAGGGCAAACAAAGAACCTTGATGATACCTTAAAAAGTGTTGCTAAAGGCTCAACAATAGCCTTTGCAGCACTCGCAACAACGATAGGCTTAACCGTTAAGTCATTTGCTATTTATGAAACAGGGCTTATTGGCGTAGGTAAAACAGCGGATTTAACAGGAAAAAGCCTTACTGATTTTGGTAAGGATATTCAGAAGTTATCTACACGGCTTCCTTTTGCAACAAAAGAACTATTGGCAATAGCTCAAGCAGCGGGTCAATTAGGGGTTAAAGGAAAAGATAACCTTATAAAATTTACTGAAACAATAGCAAAACTTGGAACCGCCTCAGATCTTTCAGGTGAGGAAGCCGCAACAACTTTAACAAGAATATTGAATATCACTAGGGAAGGAACTGGTGATATAGATAAGTTTGCATCTGTAATAGTCGCACTGGGGAACAGCTTTGCAGCTTCGGAGCGGGAAATAGCCGCCGTTACTACACGAGTTGCAAGGGCTACGACTCAATTCGGGGTTTCTTCTGCTGAGGCTGCGGCTTTTGGTGCCGCATTGAAGTCAGTAGGGATAGAAGCTGAAGGAGGTGGCTCGGCTGTTGGCAGATCCTTTCAGGCGATAGATGAAGCTATTCGAGGTGGTGGCGAATCTTTTAAACAACTTCAAAAGATCACAGGATTAACAGGGGACGCTTTAAAAAAGACTTTTCAAGATGATGCTGCTGTTGTGTTCCAAAAGTTTGTAGAAGGGCTGTCACGAGCCGGAGAAACCACAAAAGGTGTAGCCGCAACCCTTGCTGATTTCGGGCTAGCAGGCACAGAAATATTAAATGTATTGCCGGTTTTGGCAAAAAACAGTGATGAATTAGGGCGGGCGTTAAGAATTGCAGGCACAGAAGTGCAAAACGCAACGGCATTAGAAAAAGAGTTTGCCGCGCAATCTAAAACTTTAGATAACGAAACAAAGAAGTTATCAAATACTATTGGGGTTATTTCAACTCAAATAGGCGGCTTCTTTACTCCTACGGTAAAAAATGCCATTAAAAGCACAAGGGAGTTTATAGAAAAATTCCTTGATCTTGATGAAAGCACTAAAAAAACCGCTGCAACCATATTAGGAATTGTTACGGCAATGACAGGGTTAATTGCGGTTATAGCAGCGGGTGGTGCTGCATTTATCGGAATAACAGCGGCTTTAACAGCAATCGGAATAGCGGCGGCTCCTGTTGTGATTGGATTTGTAGCAATCACGGCTGCAACCGCTGCAATAATAACAAACTTTGATGCTTTGAGTGCTTCAGCAACCGCTATTCAGGCTGGGTTTAGGTTGTTAGTAAGTCAAATAATTATAGGGTTTAATAATGCGGAAATAGCAACAAACAGCCTTTTAATCTCAATGAAAGAATTAAGTGTTGCAGCCCTAGAGGCGATTCCAACAGGCAAATTTGCCGCACTAGTCGAATCAATGAAGGCAAATATAAGTTCATTAAAAGATGCAAATCAAGAATTGATTGAAAATAATAATGCAGTTGGTCAAAGTTTTGCAGAAATTTATGATGAAATTGATGCTGAAAAAATGCGTGAAAAGATTGAAGCAGAATCTGCCGCTGCATTAGAAGCAAGAACCATAGCAGCACAAGCAGAAGCGGATAGAAAACGTGTTGCAGATGAAAATAAAATTATAGCGGAAGGAGAAACAAAGGCTAGGCTTCAAGAGCAAAATATTTCTGCAGCAGCAGCTGTTGATGCTTTAAAATCATTAGAGTTATTGTTACTAGAAGCCCAAACTAAAAAGTTTAATAAAGCTGAAATTGTAAATCTAAAGAAACAGATTCTGGACAAGAAAAACCTTTTAACAAAAGGTTTCACTGAAAAAGAAAAAACCACGTTTAAACATCTTGATGATGTGGCAAAGGCAGAAAGAGAAGATGAAAAATCAAGGCTGGAATTTAAAAAGTCATTCGCACAAGATACATTAAATTCAGCAGTTTCTTTAGGAAAGGGACTTGTAAAAGAGGGTTCATCAGCACAGAAAGCTTTGTTCTTGATAGATAAAGCAAGTGCATTTGCTTCTGCTACTATAAACACAGCAAAAGCAATATCAATAGCACTTGCTTCAGCACCACCACCATTTAATGCAGCCCTAGCAGCAGCAGCAGCTGTTGCCGGTGGTATACAGATTGCAGCAATTGCATCTAGTGCAATCGGACTTGAAAAGGGCGGGATGGTTGGCGCAAGTGGCGCATCAAGGTCAGGAGATAGACACAGGGCATTGCTTGCAGATGGTGAAATAGTAGCACCTCGCAAGAACTTTGAACAGGTGGTTGAAGGAACGGCACGACAAAGGGGATTTGTAAAAGAAGATGAATCTGAAGGTGGTGGATCTGTCGCAAGAATTGAAATAAGCTTTACTGATGATGCTGCTGAATTTATCACGGCTAGACAACTTGAAAATACAACACTAGGGACGGATAGGGGATAAAATGACAATTTCAGGCGGTATAAAAGTTCTTGAAAAAAGTTCAAGTTTATTTAAAGACGGTGGTAATGCAACGGCTTCTTCGGCGGATGGCTCTATTGATAACATACTATCTATGAATCGGTTTACAAGGTGGGACTCGGTAGGCTCTGATGATACGACTGCTGAAACCATCGCTATTACATTTGCAAGCGCCACAATAAGTAGAATTTTCATTGTCGATCATAACCTGAAAGATTTTGCTATCACATATGGAGCAGGGGCTTCTTCTTTTGCGAATGTGGTTGGTGTTGATGGTAGTAAATCTGGCATTGTTGAAACGGTCTTTGCTGAGAATACTTCTTATTATGAATTTGATTCTGTCACGACAACGCAAATAAATATAACAGCCACAAAAACACAAAGTGTTGACGCTCAAAAATATATAACAATATTTGTTACAACTGATGAAATAGGAACTTTTGAAGGATTTGTTGACGTTAAACCCGCAACTGATGCCAATGAAAAAAGGTCACAAGTCCTTACAGGCAAATATATAACGCAAAAGAATTTTGAAACCTTTCAAGCTCAACTCAAACTTCAGCATACTGAGCAAGGTGATATTAATATAATTGAGTCGATGTATGAAAGCCAAGATCCTTTTTTAATTTGGCTTTGTGGTGGAAAATATGGAACAGATAATTTTTCTGTGGACTTTAAAAACTGGCGTTTGAAAGATTTATATCAGGTGCAAACTTATAACGACATCAAAACCACTTGGAGAAATAATAGCTATATTGGTTCTCCGATAACAAGTATAAAATTTGCTGAGGAAGTGTAATTAATGAGTATTGCGTTTTATACAATTTTAGTAACACCACTACAAACAAACACTACTTATGGTGATCAAGTAGATATTTCTGATTTTGTAATTGTTAGAAAGTTTAATAAAATAAAACAATCGGTTGATTCTGGATCGTATGATATAGGCATATATACCTATGCGGATTTAAGCCTGACACTAACTAATTATGATGGTCGGTTTAATGATGAAACAGATTCTTCAAGTATGTTTTATTTTACCAGAGATAGGGCAAAGATACAGGTCAAGTACACTAATGATGCTGGTGTTGTTAGCGTGATTTATAATGGCTTGATAAATGATGAAGCAACGCTTCAGGATTTTGAAAAGGATACTGTAAAACTTCGGGTATTATCGCAAGATTCTATATTTCGGAAAGTTAAAGTTATTGGTGGTTTAATCAATGATGGAATAACTTTTTCTGCTGCTATTAAGGCTGTTTTAAACCGCCCGAAAATAACGGCACTTCTGGGTTACGATGCCGCAAAAGTCACAGTTGGCTACGATGGAACAATTGACGATTCAGCGGCGTTTTCACAAAAGGATTCTCGAACCGTTTTAGAGCAACTCTTAAACGCATCGGGTAGTGTTTTTTATATCGACGACTCTGGTGATATGGTCGTTTCAGATAGATCGGTTTCAGGTGGGGCAAGCTTGGAGTTGTTTGGCGCTGGCGATTCTTTGCAAAGAGATAATATAACAAGAATCATAAACTATAACAATGGGTTGCAACGAACTTTTAACACTATAACGGTTAACGATATAACATCAACTGATGAAACTTTTGTTGAACGATATGGAATCGGTTTAAAAACATACACATTTGAATTTATTACAAACACCCTTACAGCAACAGCTATAGCGGATTATTACCTTGCACAATTCAAAGTTCCGAAAGCAGAACTAAAGGTTTACATTACAACTGATATTTCCACTGGAACGAATATTCTAGATCCGGTTTCGGTTGATTATCGTAAACGCCATAAACAATACAAAACAAATAAAATACCGTTAGCAGGCTCAAGTATTGCGGGAAGTGAGAAAACGCCATATATTGTAGGTGGCGTAAAAATATCACCTAATGTAGTATGGAAAGTGGTTGGCATTGAATACGAAACAAAAACATTTTTAACCGCACTACGATTAAGAGAGGCATAGTATAATGGGAACAACAAATATTTCAGCGGTTAAAAGTTCCGGTGATGTCCAAGATGAAAGTTGGTATAATGATTTCAGAAGTGCATTAATCGGTGCCGTAGTCGGGCGCAATCCCTCAACCGGTGTTGTGGCTTCTGGTCAAGATATAGGTAGTGCCGTTACGCCGTGGGGAGCTTTATACGCAACTAGCCTAGTTATAGGCGGTTCTACAGTGGATTTAGGAAATTTAACTGGCGCAGAAAATGCTATTTTATCTGGACAAACAGTAAGCACCAGCATAAGACCTGATTTCTTACGTGCTGCCGGATCAGCAGCAACCGTAACAGTTGAAGGAGCTTCGACAAGCTTAGTTTTAAATATAGATGGAACAAGCACCACAATTGCAGCAGACCTTGCAGAAACAAGCCTTACAGTTGCACCATCTTCAAATAATACAGCATTAGTTGATGATACAGCTCTTACAGGGCAAGAATCTAGTAAATGGCAGGGTGAAGATGGTACTATAATTACAATTGACACTGTTGGAACTGAAATATCTAATCGTGTTGGACAATATGCAGTTTTCAAAACCTCAACTGAATATTTACTTGCTTACATTGAATCAGCAACCGAGCTATCAAATGTATATAGGGGATATTTCTTAAATAGCTCTGGTGCGCCTATTGAACGTGTAGCACTAACAAATAATGATACTCTGACAATTATGAGTGGTGGCTGGGTGTTTGTTGAAGATGATAGCCTTACAGTAGATGTAACATACACTTCGCCTATTTATTCAGTAACAGAACCTTCTTCCCCTGCAACTGGTGATTATTGGTTCGATCTGGTGGCTGGAAAGTGGAAGCGTTATGGAGGCTCGGCATTTGCGGAAGTAAATAGAATACCTATAGGAATAGCAGTTGTTGATGAAACAAATTGTATAGCTTCACGATCTTTTGATCTAAATAAAGTGTTCAATTCTGATAATCCTATATCGTCAAAATACATAAGCACAACCGTTTTAGCCGCAAAGGATTTTGACTTTGATATAAGTGTTTACGGAATTGCAGTAAATTCTAGAAGCAGTAAATTAGAATGGGATATTGCAACAGATCTTGAAACTGGTGTATCTGAAGGAGCGTCTACAACGTATTTTGCTTACATTACAGAAACAGGAAAAGCGGTTTTAAGTGATAAAAAACCTTATGACCTACGAGGTACATTAAAAGGCTGGTATCATCCGTATAACAGTTGGAGGGCAATCGGTTATATTTTTAACGATGGTTCAAGTGACTTTGAAGCAACAACACTATTTAATTACTATGCTGAAAATGTTCTTAATATGTCAGAACAAGGCATAAGTAATATAAGGGCGCAAGATGGATTGACACCAGCATCTGATAAATTGTTTTATTTTACAAGTGCTATCGCTGGTGCATTAACAACTCTTACAAGCTTTGCAAGAACCTTGCTAGATGATTCTAGTGCATCAGCAATGCGGGACACTTTGGGAGTGCAAAATAATTCCCAAACTTTTACAGCATCTGGAACGTGGACAAAGCCAGCCAGCGGAACATTTGCAAAGATTCAGGTGTGGGGCGGTGGCGGTGGCGGTTCTGGTTCTACTGGGTTTGGCGCAACTGGCGGTGGTGGTGGGTCATATAAAGAAATGACGGTTCTCTTGTCATCTTTGGGATCAACCGAAGCGGTAACAGTCGGGGCTGGTGGAGCAGGCGGTTCAACTGGTGCAAAGGGTGGAAATGGAGGAATTTCTTCTGTCGGATCACATGTAACGTCATACGGAGGTGTCGGAGGTAATTACACAGCTCCGAATGCTATTATTGCTGGCGTTGCTGGTGGCGGGGTTCAATCTACATCAGCTGCTGGATCTCAATTTAATGATATGTCTGATGGTGTTGAATATATGGAAGGTACAGGTGCAAAGGCAGGATCTGCTGAAGTAGGCTTTTCTGGTGTTATGCTGGGCGGTGGTAGTGGTGGCGGGTTAACTAGTTCATCTCTGGCATCTGCTGGCGGTGGCTCTGTTTATGGTGGCGGTGGTGGTACTGGTGGCGGTGCAAATCCCTTAGCTGGTGGCGTATCTACTTTTGGAGGAAATGGAGGGGCAAACGGTGGAGCTGGTGGAGCTGGTTCAGCACCTTCTGGTGGCGGTGGTGCTGGTGTAGGTGGTGCTGGTGGTGCTGGTGGTCGGGGTGAAGTAAGAGTATTTGTTTGGTAAGGCTATGTGATACTTCGTGCAGCACTAGAAAGACCAACATAAATAGAATTAGATTAACAGTAACAAGCTTAACTGGCTCAATGTCCACCGGAACGATACAATACTTAGCTATAAAATAGAATTTACTAATTAATAATTTTTTGTTACTATAATATGCAATTTAAAAAAAGGTAATATCATGTCTAAATCAAACGCTTTCGAGAACTCACTTCTTCTTTTAATATTTAATGCTATTGCAATAGCTGACATAGCGGAAAACGATACAACATCACCCGCCACAACAATAACTGTTGCGTTGCACACATCTGATCCCGGCGAAGCTGGCGATATGTCAACTAACGAGGCGACTTACACAAGTTATGTTCGTAAAACTATTGCAAGGACTTCAGGTGGTTGGACAGTAACAGACAACAGTGTTTCGCCAGCAGCTAATATTGAGTTCGCAGCCGCAACGGGCGGTAGCGAAACAATTACACATTTTAGCGTAGGCAGTGGGGTTAGCGATGATATGAAGTATTCGGGAACTGTTACACCGAACATAGTTGTTTCAAGTGGTGTAACACCGATATTAACAACTGCATCCGCAATAATAGAATTATAAAATAACTTTCTCCGAAGTTGTTTGGCGGCATGGGGGGAACTTCATGCCGTTTTTGTTTAAAAAGATTAAAAGGAGTTAAAACATGTCTATCTCTTGGACACCAGACTTTGCAAAACATTTGACACTTCACATTAGTGGTACTACTGAGTCAGGCGGTTATTCTTGGAATGTTTGCAAGAAAGTTATCAACAGTAAAACAGGTGAGGTTTTTACAGGCAAAGAAGCCCAATCGTTAAATAATAAAATCCAAAAGGCTGGGATTCAAAAGGAGCAAAAGATAAGACCTTTGCTACGTGCGGAAAATCCCGAACTTGAGGGTAAAGATAACACCAACGATGATGCAGATTTTACCATAGATGAGAACCTTGAATTAGTTGTAAAATTTAAAGGTGATTTAGATTCCAAAAAGAAAGCTAAATTTGAGGCTATTGCCACAGAAAATAAAAAGTTTAAAGGCTAATTATGGCTGAAATGATTTTAACAGCGGGGCGTGACTTTCTTAGTCAAGCATCCTCAAGTGTTTTTGCTGGTTTGGGCGACAATGCCGGAGACCTTGGTAATCCCAACTTAACTGGCACTGAGGCGTATACAGCAACTACTGTACGGGCAGCAGGTACAGCCACAGCAATATATACCACATTAACGTCCAATTCTCGGACGACAACAACCGTATTGACGCTGCGTAAAAACTCTACTGACACCGATTTGATTATTTCTATCGGGTCTGGTGTTACAGGTAACTTGTCAGACACGGGTTCGGCTGATTTTGCAGACGGTGATACGTTAGGGGTTGAGTTTGCGACGGGCACAGGAACACAATCTATCACATGTCAAAACATATCGGTTGTGTATGATACTGATAGTGGTTCAGCTCGGCAGGTTTGTACTACTAGGGATATAGGTTTCGGTGGCACAGGTTCTTTAACCCGCTACGCATCGCCATTAGGGGAGACTTTTTTAACCAGTACAGAAGTAAATGAGCATTGCGTTGCACCAGTAGCGACAACGTTATCAAATTTACAGGTATATGTTAGAGATAACGGTAGAAGTACAGCCAGCGTTTTTACGGTTCGCAATAACGGAAGCGATGGCAATCAATCAGTAAGTTTTGGCTCAGGCGTGACAGGCTTGTTAGAGGATACTAGTAACACTGACTCGGTAAGCGCAGGAAATACGTTTAACCTAAAGTTTGAGCGTGGCACTGGAACTGGAAACTTTACCATTGTTCGCATGGGTGTAATGCAGACTACGGATGGTAGCGGTTTTCCCATATCCTCAGCAGGAAGTGGTGGCTTTACAACTAGCTCCACAGCTTATTCTCAGTTTTGGGGGGATTGCGACAACTTTAGCTCTGAAAGCGACACAGACCATTTAGTACCTATCGCACTAGACTTGAACAACTTGTCTGTAAACGTAGCTTCGAATTCAAGCACCTCTACGACTACTTGGCAGCTTAGGATTAACGGTGTAGATGGTAATCAATCGGTAGCTTATGGTTCGGGTGTCACAGGGGTTTTACAAGACACAAGTAACACAGATTCAATAAGCGCAAACGATTTAGTTAATTATAAGTGTTCGGGGCAAAATGCAAATATTAAGGTGTCTGGAACCTCAATATTTGCAACGCCTGCGGGTGGTGGTGGCTCCGAGGCAGTAGCATCGGCAACAGGAACAAGCACATCCGTATCAGTAGGTTCAAGCCAGTTTAAAGCCGTTGCAAGCTCTACTGGAACATCAGAAGCAGTGGCGGCGGGACAGGCGACTATCTCAGCGGTTGGTGCAACAAGTGGTACATCCTCGGCGTTGGGGGTAGGTGAAAGTGTTTTCTCCGGAGTTGCAACTTCAGAAGGAGATTCAACGACAGCCGCAACAGGTTCAAGCGAGTTTGCAGCACTAGCATCGTCAACAGGAACATCAACCTCAACCGCTACTGGTGCTAGTAAGTTTGCAGCGATTGCATCGTCAACTGGGGAAAGCTCCGCAGCAGCAACAGGTGATTCCACAACAGCAGGAACGGAAGCGGTAGCAAGCTCAGTAGGCACGTCAGAAGCTCTTGCAGTTGGAGCAAGTGCGTTTAAAGCCGTGGCGGTCACGAGCGGCACTTCCACGGTCACAGGTGTTTCATTTGTTAGTGGATCGGTTGCAAACGCAGCAGGAAGTTCTACAACTTTAGGTGTTGGGGGTGCTGACTTCCATGCTGTTGCAGCAAGTAACGGAACTTCAACAACTTCCGCAATAGGGGTGTCAAAATTCTTAGGTGTAGCAAGTTCATCAGGATCAAGCACGTCAAGCGGAGTTGGTACGGCTGCTATCAAGTCGGTTGGTGCTTCAACTGGTGCATCGGCGGTAAGTGGAATAGGTTCAAGCAAATTCGCTGCAACAGCCGCAGCGGTTGGGTTATCAACAGTCGCAGCGGTTGGAAGATCTAAGTTTAAATCCTTGGCAAGCTCTACAGGATTGTCAACCGTAATAGGAATAAGTGACTCAACAGGCATCATAACTTTAGATACGCTTGATCTCCAGTTGCAAATAACCTTGCTAAATAACAGTTTAAACATTAGCATAGTAAAAGAATTAGAACTGATAGTATCAACAAAATAAGCGTGGCAAAAGTGAACAAACTAGCAATTTTTCAAGGTGATTCTAGCGATACGATACAAGTTAAAGTTTTATCGAATGGCGCTCAAGTTACGGGATTAATAGCGGCTGGGTACACCGGCACATTTAGTATTGTGGCATCCCTTGGATCCACGCCATTGGTAACAAAAACACTAACCGAGGTTACAAATACATTCCGTTCAACTTTGTTACCGGCTGATACGGCGGGAATAATAGCGGGATTTTACAAAGGAATTGTTCAGGTTATCAATAGTGGGTTAGATTATAAAAAAGAATACCATTTGGATGTAAGAATAAATGAACAGGGGTTCGTCGAATAATGAATGAAATTCTATGAAAAATATATGGCAAACATTATTTCAATGGTCGATTGCTATCATAGCATCGCTATGTACTTTCTTTGTCAATGATATGCGCACCGATGTAAAAGAGGTTGCTAACGCATTAAACCATCAAAATGTAGTTGTCCAAGATTTACTTATTGGTTTAAGAGAGAATGAGACTAAGATATATTACAATGAAAAACGGATTGCAAGGCTAGAAAACAGTCGAGATAGGAGTGAATGAATGGAGTTAATACTAAAAAGAACTTATTTCAATGATGCGACAATCGGCACTTTGTCTATTTTAGATGAAGACAATCCGATTTGGCACACTTTAGAGTTGCCTAATTTGGGTAATCAGAAAAAAATAAGCTGCATACCAGAGGGTGTGTATTCTGTTATTACGCACGAATCGCCAACGCATAAGAACGTTTGGAAAGTAGAAAATGTAGAAGATAGGACGGATATATTATTCCATATAGGCAATTGGGCATCTGATACTAAGGGTTGCATTTTGGTGGGTATGTCTGGCGGATATATACATCAAAACGGAAAGCCTGCAAAAGCAGTGCATCAAAGTCGGAGTGCATTTAGAAATATGAAAAACGTACTGGGTTATCCTAGTTCCTTCCAACTTTTAATTACGAGTTAATTATGGCAAGATTGATAAAAGATAAAGATTATGAGCAGGTGGGTTTTAGGTCATACAGGCTTTTGCAGAATCAATCTTATCAAACTAGTATATTTGACCAAGATATCCGTACCAAGTTTGGACACTTAAACCCTGATGGTATGTTAACATTATTCGCAGGGTTTTGGTGGGATGGTGCAACAGGGGCAATAGATACACCTTCTATTATGCGTGCCTCATTATTTCACGATTGGGTATGTACAAACGTCTTAAATAGCATCCTACCACTATCTTATAGGCGCAAGGGTGATGATATGTTTTATCTTATCTGTATAGAAGATGATATGCCACGAATACGTGCTGAATATGCACATACTGCTGTTGTGGCATATGGCAAGTTAGTTGTTGAAATCATAGAAAGTAAGAATTAGTAGAATCAATTTGATGTTACAAAAAAGCTGCGCTGGGAGTGGACGGATGCCCCTTGTTATCATGCGCCCGTACAAAACTTGCAGTTTTCAAGCCGTTAATATTACATTGTTGTAACGGGGAAAAAGTGCTTTAGAGCAATGCGTTTCTTTTATGATTTGTTCACGATATTGATTTCGCTGACATGTTATTTTGCATGATATAACAGCACCTTAGCTATTTGATTGTGTTTTGATTAGTGCCTTAATGCTAATCGGCAATAAGTAATTTTAAAAAGTTTTTCATGTTAATACAATCCCTCAGCTTGCAATATATCTAAAATCTTAGGCATTTGCTTTGCAGCACTTTTATCTTGTTTTAAAATATCTTCATCGCCATAAGCATCAGTAATAATTTCATTTATTTCTTTAAATAGCTGCTGTGTTTCTGGTTGCAAAATTAAAGCCTCACTAGCATTTAAAGCCGCTGCTAGATAGCTTAAAACCATAATTGATTTTCTAATTATATAATCGTTATCGCTCCAATATTTCACTACTTTCTTTTCTATCCGTTCTGCCCTTCTCAAAAGCTGCCTTGAATTAAGATCTTGTATATATCCTTTTCTAAGAATATTTAAAGCATCTGCATAAAGCTTTTCATTTTGTGGGCGTTGCTTTATTTGAGCGAAAAGCAAGCCTTCTAAAATGAATGGAATAATGGAATCTTCTATTCTATGTAAGTCTTTTTTATACACGGCGTAACACATCCTTTATTTGCAACGCGGCTATTTTTTGCGAAACCATATTGTTATAAAGTGGGGCGGATAATTTTTTAGAAGTTTCTTTTAAGGCTGATCTTCGGTATTCCCGTGTTCCGCCCGTTGCCATTGCTTTATATTCGGCTGCATGAGCTAGCAGTTCTTCATAATATCGAAAGCTTATATCATTAAGATAGTTATACCACCACCGATCAGCATCTTCTTTGGTTTTACCTTGCCTGATAAGATGTGTTTTTTCATGCTCTATGATTGCCTGAGATAAAGGCTTTTTTGATGGAACGTATATTTTACCATTGTAAGCAAACACAATATCCTTGCTTATAGCTTTTGGGAAAACTGCAAGAATTTCATCAAAATTAGGTGGGCGGGTGTGTATAATTTCCATCTTATTTTAATTCCTTAAATTTTTTGCAGCAGAAAGCAGAACAAAAAGAGTTGTTATGATCGTGCGATTTCCCATAATTTAAACAAATTTTTATAGCTTGTTTATGGCGGCTTTTAAATATTCTTTGCTCTTTGTTTAAAACGCCAGTTGCAATTAAAAGAGGTAAAATTCCAGAAAACATTTTCCTTTTTTCCTATTAGTTTTAAAAGTTTAGGGTGTAGGGATGGATAAGAAACCTACACCCAAAGACCGAAGCCTTATCTTCTGCCGCGGCTGCTGGGGTACTCATTAACCACGCTTATGTTTTCCTTCGTAAAGCACTTATCCGGTGCAACACCTTCAATTTGACAGTGTGCGGAAGTAACAGCTCCAAAAGAAATTAATGTAATCATAATTAGTGCAAACATTTTATAAACTCCTAGTTTATTATTAAAAAATTGAGCCTTTTAAAGCTTACTCAGGCTATTCTTTAGAATCTCTACTTGATCATCCATCTATTTAACCATTTCACGGATTACATTTATCACTAGAATTTTATTTTCTGGTGATAACCTTTTCCATAAACACAGAGCATCATTATCAATCTTATGAAGATCAAGAAATTCTTCAGGTATTATTTCAAGAAAATCAATGTCAAGAGCGTTTGCAAGCTCAACCAATTTTCCAGATGAAATACGGTTTTCACCGGTCTCATATTTGCAAAGCTGCTGTGATGTCACATTTAAAACTTCAGAAACTTGCCTTCTGCTTTTGCCAGCCTTTTTCCTGATGGCTCTTACTTTTTCACCAAACAATATATCTTTTTCTGTTGATTTACTTGCCATTTGATTTTCCCTTATGACTAATGGTTTGTTGGGGGGGGAAAGGTATTAAACCACCCCCCGCCTTCAGGCGTTCTTTATTATTCCTCGGCTATGCTTACAACTTCTGGATCTATATCTTCAGTTACATTATTCCAACTGGTAACTAATTCCAAAGCCTTTTGTTCAGCTTCATCATCACTATCAGCGTATATTGTAAGGCTCTTTTTATACTTTGCGTAGTATTCTACATCAATATTAAACTTTGCCATTTTTAAGCCTTTTTAGTTTCTGATTTATTTTCTTTGATTGCCGGATTATCATCTTCATCAAATAAATCTGGTGACATTCCCAACGCTTTTTTATATGTATATAAAAGATATTCTCGTGCTTCTAAATCGCTTGCTTCAATTTTTCGTATCTTTAATATTTCACGAAGCGTTTTAACATCAAATCCAGCACCTTTTGATTCTGCTAGAACCTCGTTGATGTCATTGGTTACGTTGCTTTTTTCTTCTTGCAAGCGTTCTAGGCGTTCTATAAACTGCTTTAAATGTTCAGCAGATAGACCGCCATAAAATGCGCCTGAATTATGTCCTTTTGCCATGTTATACCTATATTAAGTGTTAAAAAGTGGTTTTGGTTTATCATCTTCAGTTGTGGTTTCAATCATAAGATCAGCTTCAGCTGCTAGTGAACGAACTTCTGCCTGAAAATCTTTTGTGCTTAGTTTTCCTATAATGGCTTTATCATTTAATTGTAAAGATCTCATAAAACCATCAAGGGCAACAGAGCCTGTAAGGGCAACATCTTTGCATTCCCTCATTAAGTTTCTTAGTCTCATATCAACCGCTTCACCACTTTCAGACCATTCACGAAGCTTTACACCTATATCTTTAGTAATAAGAGCTTGTTCACCATTGAAAAGATGCCTTAGTGGTTTAGGGCATTTTGTTATAATTGGTTTTCCCGCAACATTTTCATCCATCATCATTGATAAAGTCATTTCATACATAAAGTTTTTTTCTTGAATTGGCTGTGTACCACAATCAACAACTTCGGTTTTACCTGTTTCGGGATTTTTTATAGGCTTGCTTTTTTCTCTTGCTCTTAGGCAAAAGATAATGTGCATGGGGCATTGTGTTAAAAGATTGATCAATTTCTTATGTGCCATTTTAGCCATTGCCCAGTTAGGCATTCCACGCAATTTATTATTTTCGGCTATATCCTGACAACCGCCGGAACCTTCCCATTCATGCGAGGCTGAATCAATAATTAAAACAGTCATTTTTTCTTTGATCGCCTCTTGAATTGCAAGAACATATCTTAGAGGCGTAAACGGTTCAGTTAAAGCTTGCCTGTAATATTGTCCATTAGGCATAGCAGATATTATATCTGGATCATCTGCATACATGCTACCACGTCCGGCTTCTGTGTCTATAAAAGCCACCTTGCCACCATCAACGCCCTCAGCAATACCACCAGCAATCTGTAATGCACTGTACGTTTTACCGGTTCCTGATTTTCCTGATAGTGATATTAATAAGGGTACAGCTTCCCTTTTTGCTATTTCATACGCCATAACTTAAAACCCGTCCTTTTTTGTTAATACACTATTATTACCACTATAGATTATAAAAGCAAGCTTTAATTTATAACTTATGGTATTAAATTTTTACAAGGGAGGGCAATAAACCAAAACGGCTATAACTCAAGTGTCAGTTAAGAACGCCCTCCCCCGATAGCACTTTCGCTATTCTTGTTTGTTTATAATATCCATAGGCACAAGCTCGCTATTCCACTTGCTCAATGTTTTTGTTACCTCGCTATGCTTCATTATTTTTAGCATAAGTGGCACGATTTGCTCCCGAACTTTACGCTTTGAAACCTCATCATCTTCGCCACCGTCAACAGTCATTCTTGAGACACGCTCCTTGTATTCGTATTCTAGTTCTTCTATATCCATTTAATTCCTGCTCAAGATATCGGCATATTGTTTTTCTACTGGGTTTTCCCAGTTTTGATATTCTTTATATAGTAATTTGAATTTATCTTGTGCAATTTGCGAGGTTGCAAGTTCCGAGCGTGAATATATTTTGCAAGTATTACATATAACAAATTTCGCTAGTTCTTCGGTATATGGGTTTTTAGGGTCTACTTGAAACGTAATCTTTTTGGTATAGCAAAACTCCTGAAACTTCACGTTTTTACAAAGCATAACGGCTCTTATTCTGATTTTTTCACCAGTAGTTTTTTCTGTCATACGATCCTCTTAATTTGTTGTTTAGTCCATTCAATCATATTATCTTGTGTGGTATATAGAGCTTCAAAAGACTTGGTTCCTTTGTGAACTGCATATCCAAAAGGCAATGGTGTTTGCGCTGAATGGTGGTTAACACACAAACCTATTGTCAAATAATGGCTTGCCCTTAGTGCCATGCCGCACCCTGTTTTGTGGTGAACTTCTATTTTATAAGAACAATCTTTTTTGTGTTCCGGGTAGTGATTGCCAATATAACAACCCAAATCAGCTACCTTTCCCATGTATTCAGATTCTTCTTTTGTGGGCGGTTTTTTATTTACCATGTCTTTCTTCAAATCGTCTACGGTTTTCAGAGTGCCAAGCCATAACATTTGTTACAAATTCTATATCTTGTTTAGTGTGGTTTAAATCAATTATATAGCTTTGCTTTCCTCCAATATCTGCAACAAAAACAAATCCATTTTTATCTAATAGTCGCTTGCTTGCAACATTATCAGGGGTTACAAGGGCAAGCATTTTATTATAACCATCTCTAGCAATCATCTTTAAATATTTAGGTAGCTCTTTACTCATAACGCCTTTATTCCAGCATTCTTCATTAAGCTTATATTCAAGATGTGGAATAGATCCCTTTCTGAAATATTCCACTAGTTGCAAATATCCTATAACCTCCCGCCCTTCTTTTATTTCGTGGGTATAAAAAGGCTTTGGATTCTGTTTTTCTATATATTTACTGTTACGGCTTGGTAGTTCTGGCGTTGGCACGTGCATCTTAAAACCTATTATTGATTATTATATAATGGGAAGTGTGCGGCTATACCTACGTTAAATAACCACCTACGACACACCCCCATAAAGTTAATAGTTAAAACTCACATGTGGAATTTTACCACTAACAATAGCTTCAATTACTCCCGACGCTAATCTATGCGAAAACCCCTCAACCGCCACAAGAGCGTTTTCAGCTTCAAGAATCACATTCTTTTTATGTTCTTCATCGGCTTCACGTTTTGCTATTACAGCCAAATCCGCAGCCCTTTTATCATCAGCTTGCTTTTGCAAATCAGCAACAACTTTTAATCTATCGACCTCCCTTTGGTCAGCAGCCTTTTTTTCAGCGGCAATTACAGCGGCTGCATTAATAGCCTTTGTTTCGATAGCCAGTTGTTTAGCAGCCTCTGCTTGTTCATCAGCAAGGGCTTTCTGTTTTACAAGGGCTTCCGCAGCTTCAGCAGCTTGTTTAATAGCAAGAGCCTTATCAACAATGGCTTGTTTTTTAGCTTCTTCAGCGGCTATCACAGCAGCTTTTCTTTCTGATTCTGCTTTGTCCTTATCCTGTTGAGCCTTTAAAAGTACAGCGGCGGCTTCAGAACGTGCCGCTTCTGCTTTTGCCGCCTCTGCTATGCGCTCTTGTTCCGCTTGCGCTTCTGCCTCTTGTTTTGCAGCTTCAGCAGCTTTTAAAGCAATAGCATCATCACGTTCTTTTTGTAATCTGTCGGATTCGGCTTTTTGCAAACGTTCAAATTCTAATTTATCATCAGCTTGCTTTTTGCGCTTGGCAATGGTGGATTCAATAGCTTCAATAGCTTGCTTCTTTACACCCTCCGCTTTAAAAGAAAATTCTTGCCAATCCCTATCATCACTCTTTAATTGCAATGTAAAATTATCAATTTCTACAGTATCAATGATATCCCATCGTGATTGAATTGATAAAGATGTTTGCTGGATGGCTGCAATAGCGTCTTGATGCCCCTTAATCCTAGCGTTCCAATCGGTAAGAGGCTGTTTAACGTTATCTTGAATTTCTTGCAGGGCATTCTTTGCCTTTTTGCCTTTTGCGTTGTTTTTATTAATTTGCGCTTGGTGGCTTTCATTTTCTTCAAGTCTTAGTCTTTCAACTAGGCTTTTTGCATTGCTGACTTTGTAAGCAAGGGAACTTATAGCTTTGCGCCCTTTTTCAGTAGTTACATCAGCTTCAAATTCTTCTGCAACTTTCCTAATGTTTTCAATGAACGGATCTAAACCATCGCCATTAAAAAGGGTGACTGCATTTGCATCTTTTTCTTCATATAAAATTACTTCTGTATTTTTAGTCATTTTCGTTTTCCTAGTTTAAATTATAATAAATTGGCAAGGTAATCAGATCTTACTTGATCCCTATGGTTATCTTCTGCTTGAATTTCTTCAATTTCATTCTGAAAATCAACTTCACATGATTCTGTAAACTCTACAATTCCAATAGTAGATAAAGTTGATCTAGCACTATGTGCATTTTCATAATAAACAAGGTTTATAGAAGGTAAATCTTGCATATTTTCAGCGTAATGATTGGCAATAGTCCATGAAAGATCATCTAAAGTTTTTGCTTCAAAGCCTCCTGAATTATCTGTATCTGCATTCCACATGTTTAAACCGTCCTTTTTGATTGTGTTAGTTACTTGTAGTTGAGAATAGAAAGATAGTCAACCTTTATCAAAAGAAATGTTGTTATAAAGCTTAAATATCCACTGTTTGATAGATAATATTAGGAATATGCTCATCAGCTAAAATAGTAACTTCGTCTTCATCAATCCACCTAGATGTTCCGAACCTCTCATAACAAGCTTGCAATTTGGTTATAGCAGTTCTCCAAAGAAGCTCTCCTTGCTCAAAATAGGCATTTGAAGTTGCATCAGGCACACAGGATTTTTCTAGCTCGTAGGTTTTGCATTGATAGGGCGCTTGTGTTCTGAAAAACATAATGAAGAATTGTTTGTTTGAGTTTTTAAGAAACTCTTTTAACCAAGCATTATCAACCTCACCAAAAACTTTTGCTTTTCCAGCGTTTATTTTTTTGATGATGGTTTTTAAGGCTTGGCTGTAAACATAAAATTGATGATTGTATTTTCTATACCGAATATCATTTAGCATGGTACGCTCTAACGGCAAGTTGTAGTCTTGAACAGAAAAAGACTTAACTTCACCTATTGCCTCAGGTCGCACAGCGTCAATCATGCACTTGCACATGATGCCAGTTTCTTCATCTTTCCATATAATCACAACTTCAGACATTGAGTTTTCCAAGATAGTTGGAATGCGTTTTTTTCTTTTTAGAGATGTTTTTATTCCCTCTAAAATTTCAACATCTCCACTTGATAAAATTCGTTTACCCGTCTTTTCAACGTCATAATTAAAATCATTTATGACTTCATCCCAGATAATGTGTGTCTTTGGGTTAAGATATCCTAATGCCCTTTCTATTAAATCTTCTTTTTTGCCCGTTATATTTTCTCCAACTAAAGTAAGAAATGCTTTTATATCTTTAGATGTTTCTAATATTTCCTTTCCATGATAATCAGAAGGAGTGGGGGGTTGTGCGTATAAAGATTTAAACTTAATCGGCTCTAGTAACATACTATGGATTGCTGTTCCTAGCTCCATCGCCGGTGTTGTTTTTTGCGGCTTGCAGTTCGGATTCATAGCGGAATCTTCCCAGAATTGTTCAACGCTAAAAAGCAGCTTATCGGCTCCTGATCTGCTGAAATAAGGAATCTTAAAATATTCGGCTTCAGGCATATTAAAATATAAACCTTCTTTGTATGGCGTAGATGAATTTTCTTCTGTTGGTTTTTTTTCTTGGATTAATTCACACATTTTTCACGTCCTTTTTATGTGGTTATTTCTTTTCGGCTAGTTTCTTCATATCTGCCATCGCATCCTCGTTACTACCGTAAAATTTTGCAGGGTTTATTCGATACCCCGATTCTCGATAAATTAATTGTGCTGCAAGAGCTGTATTAAAGTATTCTTCTAACTCCAAACCCTCTTTACCTGCTAAAGTTACAACCCAGCCAGCCCGACAATGCGTAGTACTGCATGTATGCCAATCCTGCATATCTAGCGCATCTGGCTTATTAGCCGCAGCGTAAACAACTTTGTGTATATTCTTTATCGAGGGTATTTTTGGCTTTTCTCCTTCTTTATTTACGTCTGAGCTGCAAGATCTGCAATAGATGCAAGATCTACAAGAGCTACAATGTCTGCAAAAGATGCAATAGCGGCAAGAGACGCAAGAGCTGGAAGAGCAGCAAGAGACGCAATCGATGCAAGAGACGCAATCGATGCAATTAACGCAGTTCTTGCAATCAACAAGGCTATCTAGTGCCGCCTGTGCTTTCTCTTTAGTTCCGAAATACTCAACTGAGCATCTGTTGCCGTCCTTGTCTTTAATCCATGTGGTCATTTTCACGTCCTTTTATGTGGTTATTTCTTCATTTTACATTCAATTTGCAAAGTTGTAATAGCATCTTCTAGTTCAATTATATTATTAAGTTGGGGGCAAATAGTAGCAGCTTTTTTTCTGTCAAACAGTCCAGCGTGTGACAAATAAGGAGAATATCCATTACTGCCATCTTTCCAGTAAGCCTTATCTTTTTTACTCCATATTAAAACTTTATCACCCATTTCAGCACTCCCAGCTTCAAGGGGTTTATCTCTTTGTTTTAAGTATTCGTCTGCGACTTGGAATGCATCTGTAACTACTGGCATATAATCACCGTCATCAACCCATGGATTACTTGGACCGTTTCCATTTGCCAAAAACCCCTGTATTGCAGCTATTGCCACTTTATCTCTTAAATCAGTTTGTTTTTGCATTGCAATTATTGTTTGTTTATCGTTCATATTATTTACCTTGGGTTAAGTAGAAAAATGCCGTTAAAGCTGCGAATAGAGCCACCAAAAGAGCAAGCAATACAATCTTAAAGCTTATATATGCGAGTATAAACCATATGCCCATTATAGTTAGGTAGAACATGGTGAATAGATAAGCCGTTACGGTAATTGCCTTTAATAATCTTTTAATCATTTTTTACCTCGCTTAATAATTGATCTCGAATCTTTAACTTTTCAACAAGCGGTTTATCCGCCATTTCTAAATTGATTTCTTTAGCGCAAAGAACAAGGTTATCAAGATTGTTTTTACCGCCTTTTGAAACTGGTATTAAATGTTCAATGCTCATATTTTCCGGCTTTAAAGTTACCGCTGTATAAAAACAAGATAACCCATCACGCACAATAATATTTTCTTTCATTTGGTTATCAAATCTTTTGCGCGCATTCCCAGAAACATTAATCCGCTTTTTATCCAAAAAACTATAATAGACTTTTTGAGCCTCTTCATTGCTATACGAGTAATTACCCCGTTTATTATTATAAATAACACAAACTATTTCATTCGCAACAAAGCGAAAAGCCTCATAAGGGTTAGTTTTGGGCTTCTTTTCCGCGCCTATCCAATCAAGATATATATCAAAATCTTTAAAGTGTTTTTCTACTGTTTTTTTTGCCATTATTATGACCGTCCTTTAATTAATTTAATATGGAATTAACCAAGATATTTCATAGACTATTCGGAAAGTTAGAGCCATAAGCCCTAGACCTGTAAATATAACGATTGGTACAAATAACTTTTTCATATTTCACCTATATTAATTAGATTAAAAAGCCGGGCAATAAGCCCCGACACAATCGCTATAACGAACAGCAATTAAGCCTGTTATAATAACCACTGTTAAAGTTATTGCTGCTGCTTTTATGATAGATTCTGACATTATTTACCTTCTGCTTCATTGATTGCTTTTTGAACAGCGTTACAAGCTGCATGAAATTCTTCATAATCATCAAACATGATCTTGTGCATCTTAACCCCCCTTAAAGCTTCCAGCATCTTTGGAGCTGCTTTGATTAGGTTCATATTTGCATGATCCGAATCAGAATCTGATGCTACGTTTTCGCTTTCAGAATATATTAACAGGCTTCTATCGCCTTCATCGTGTGCTGAAAAAGCTATAGCTGTTTGCGCTCCATCCATACCATGTTTTTGTTTACACAATATCCAAGGTGCGGGGGTGTGACTATTTGACATACTTAATACCTAGTTTAAGATTAAAGAAAGCCTTTTTAAAACATGCCAAGGTTCAATAGTTTATACAACCGTTACAAGATATCCTTTTTTTTGCTTTTCTGCGCATTCTGCTAATTTGACTTTTTCGCCGTCTAGGTAAATATCTTTAGGGTTGTAGCTGAATAGTGGCGTGATATACGACTTCTTACCTTCTTTAAGCAAGTTTCGTTTATGCGATTCCGCACCTGATTGCGATGGGAAAGAACGCCCTTGTTCACCATAAGCAGCATTTAATTCTGCCGGTGAAATGTGGAATTTGTGCGATTCAAATACTTTAGCTCTAATCATTTTATTACCTTAATTTTAAGTTATGGCGTTAATTGCCTGTTAAAACTTATACGGTATATTTTATAACCTGTCAACCGCCTAATCGGCAATTCTTTTGATTTGCTCGAGCTATATACACAATTAATTATTGTACATTGCATTAAAGATCAAACGATATACAATATTTAGTAGGCACTTTGTGAACTCGTCCTTCATGTGGTTGCTATGGGGTGTGTTTCTCCTAGTTTACACACCCCGACACAAATCTGATTATATTTCTATTGCAATCCCGTTTTCTTTTGTTTAAAGTCGTAGATATCAACATTTATTTTATGGACGTACACAATGACAAAGAAGAAACACGAGCTTAATCAATTTGTAAAACATGGCGTAGAGCAGTTTTCTGTTCGGCTGATTCGTGCTGGAAAAAAGAAATATGAACTTGCTGAATCCACCGGACTAAATAGCGGGACTATATCACAAATACTAGGCTTGAAGTCTAAGAATCCACACAAATCATCTTTAGAAAGTATTGAAAAGGCGTTGCAAAGTTGGGGTGTGTAAAACCACTTGAAAAACCAACAAAAGGAGAATGATTGTGACTGATGAATTAAAACAACAAATAATAGATTCTATAAACAATGAAAATTGCAATCAGTATGTTTATTTAGAGCAAGAAGACGGCGCAATAGCTCTAAAGGGTAATTATTCCGACGACGTTGGCTTGAAGTTTATGAAGGTGATGGCGATTGAAAGACCTGCTGTGTATAGGCAGTTTAAAAAATGGGATGGAAAACCACCTAGAAAACCACTTGTAAAGCCCACTGAATAGCCTATAATAATAAAACAATATCGGGGCTAGGTTAATGTTTAGCGGCATTGACGACAAAAGGAGTACCCTTACAGCACTCCTGCCCCACTCTTAAAAAGCTGTATCCGTGTAAGGAGGAATTGTGACTGGATGGATTAAATTACATAGAAGTTTATTAGATTGGGAATGGTTCGACGACCACAACACTTTCCGACTGTTCACATATATATTATTAAAAGCTAATTTTGAGCCGAAAAAATGGCATGGGATATCTATTGCCCGAGGTCAGCTTTTAACAAGTTTACCTACGCTTGCATCAGAAACTGGTTTATCACTGCAAACAATACGCACATCATTAACTAAGCTAAAATCAACAGGCGAACTAACAGACAAACCAACATCCAAAAATAGGGTGTTAACCGTTGTTAATTATAATGATTTTCAGTCAATGGAAGTAGCGTTAACAGGCAAATCAACAGACAACCTAACAGACAAGCAACAGACAACTAACAGACAACTAACATCTACTAAAGAAGTAAAGAATATAAAGAAGGAAAGAAAGAAAGAATTAAGTAGACCTAAAGTCAGCCTTGAAGAGTTATCTGTAAATCATATTGCCGACTGGTTAGCTAAAAAAAGAACTCAAGGTAAATATCTAAATCACAATGAACACGACATACTAGAAACGTTTAAGAATTACGTAGAATCAAAACAGAAAGTAGGAAAACCATTATATGAAAACTTTATCGCAGCATACAGAAACTCTTTTGAATGGGATAGAAGCCAGCCAAAAGCAGGAACTCTTAACCCAGACAAGCACCAAAGAACCCTTGAAGCAGCAACGAGAGGACACATCAGAGCAAAAAACCTTGATTTCTGATAGTGATGAGGATTCTTTAAAGTTAACACGATTGGTGACGACTTGTTACGAGGCTTTAAACGTGTACGGAAAAACACCTGAGCAGCTAGAAGCAATTATTGCAATTATGCAAATGGACTTAGAGGATTATACTTATTCGGTGGTAAGAGAAGCCTTTAAGATTTACCGAAAAACAAATTCAGCAATGCCTACGACTGCTGACATTGTAAAAATCATAGAGCCGCCACAAGAGGTGCCCAAATGGTGTGGAGCAACTTACATCCAGCTTTGCAAAAGAAAGCGTGAAAATCAATTTATGTTGCTTGAGGAGGAAAAGTACATGGCTGATTTTATTCAAGCTAGGATATCAGCGCCGGAGGAACAAAGGGGATTAATTGAAAATGCAATTAGTGATAATGCTATTGCTGATAAACGTTATTGGATAGAGGGATAGATTATGAGCCAAGCACAAACATACGGAGGTTTAAACCTTCAACAAATACAAAACTTGCCTACTTTGCAGCTACGGAAGCACATGCAAAAGTATGTAAATAAAAATTGGGGCAAGGTTATTGAGGAAGGTGAAACAAAGCAAATGTATAAAATAGAAGTGGAGTTACAACAAGATCCAACATATGAGAAATTCACTGTTCAAGCTTATTCAGAAGAGGAGGCGGAGGAATTAGCAGATTTACATGTAGAGAAACACTTTTCGTACGATGATTATGAGTTGTGCGAAATCAGGAAAGAGGAATAGAGTAATAAACGTAGCGAAAGCGAATCAAAAGTTAGAAAATAAACGGCTTTTAACCGAAAACATGTTACAATAATGAAAAAAGGTAGAAAATGAGGAACAAAATATTTAAAAGACCATTACTGATAATAGTTCAATTAACTTTGTTGGTAATATGTACAGTTAGTATAGCCCATACAACCTACACCTATATCACTTGCAAAGGTGTTGTTGTAAATTCAATAGGTGTTGTTATATGCCTTGAAAACAAAGGAGGGCAAGACATTGACTGAAGAAAATAAAATATATCTAAAAGGCGTTGAGGCTCTAGCAAGACACATTTGAACTTTAAGAATCCATGATGGATAGGGGCGGCATAATCGGCACTTAAGTTGTACAGCAAAATAGCCGCCTCTTTATGAAAATAATTTAAAATACTTGTGGACGGCGTACCGTTCTTTCTATATACTGTATTTATCGACGGCAATACAGCCGCTTTACTTAAAAGGAATATCACATGACATATTTAAACACTTATATACAACAAAAAAGCGCTATAAAAAATTCAAAGGAATGGGTCGAACATCTGACGGCGCGCGGACGAGAAAATACGAGTTGCTACATTCATAGCATAGGCGCAAACCCAAATCTTAGGATACAATATACTACAGGCGGAACAAACTATTGGGAGGCGAGTTATTGTGCTGGGGAGGAGTTTACAACCGCGTTAAATAAAGAGATAGAAAAAGATTTGCAGGTTTTATGCCAAAGAGCAATTAAGACTATGGAAAAAGAATTAGCAGAAAGCGAGGCTCTTGCGAAACGAGAGTACAAAACTTTATTTAATGAAAATATGGGGTAAAATGGAAAAAGAAGAATTTAAACAATCACGCATAGCCTTAAGACTTAGCCAACGTAAACTAGCTAAAGTTTTAGGGCGTAATGTAAGAACAATTCAGCGTTATGAATACGGAGATTGGACTGTATCAGTAGAAATAGCGGATAAAATGCAAGTTTTAGTAAAAGCTTTGCAAGAAATAAAGGAGATTGAAGATGGACAAAGATAAACTAATAGAAGCTGCAAGGGGTTTGCTAGAAGCGTGGGATGATGACGTGGTGGTATTTAACAATACCAAAAGGATTGGCACTCGTATCAAGGCTTTAAAGTTAGCGTTAGAGCCTACGGAGGCTGAAAAGAAAGCTGAGATGATTTGTTTTTTAAGAAGCTGTTTTGAGGCTTGGCGGAGTAATGGACTTTTGAAGCACGCAACTAACGCAGAGGTTATAATCAAATATATAGAGAATAGTGATGGAAGATAAACTAAAAGAAGCAGTAGAACAATTTTTAACCGCTTGGGATGGTGGGCGTGCTACAAACATAACCACAGCAATAACTCGTTTAAAGGCTGCAAATAAACCTACCAAGCAAGAGGTAGCAAGTTATTTGAGTAATGTAGAATGTTATTCAGCCGAGGATGAACAATGGATACAATACGCTATAGACTTCCTAGAGGAAGGGTTGGAAGTCTAGGTAAACAGTTTGCAGGGTGGTGAACGCAACAGCACTACCCTGCGATTAAAACAATAAGAGGTTAAATAATGAATGAACGTAAAATAAAAGCTTTAAAATATTTCAAACCCCCTTTCCATTACGACGCAATGGGGCAGACCATTTATTGCCAAAGTAAAAATGGTGATAATATGTGTTTGCAGGTGCGTGGTTGGGGGAATCTTATAGGAGGAGGGGCAGAAAACCTACCTCACAAAGAAGCGGCGGCAATACAAGATGAGTTCGGTGAGTGGGTGGTAGAGGCGTTAAATCAATTAACACCAAAGGAGAAAGAGTAATGACAGAAGAACTACTAAAACAAGCAGATGATGAAGTAGCGGTATTACTAGATGCTTCGGAAGCTTTCGATATGTTAAATATAGAGCCAAAAACTGGCAAGAGGTTAGCGGAGCTTATTAAAGCCCTTGCCGATGAATTGCGGGAGGTAAAAAGCGTTGTGAAAGAAGCGTGTGATTACCTTGACACCAACGAATTAACCACAATAGGAAGTACGTCAGCTTTACATATAAAATTTAAAAGTGTTGTAAAACCACCAAAGGAGCAAGAGTAATGACTAAAGAACTAGAACAAGTAAAGCAGGGGTTAATTTTGGCAGATGAAGCGTTCGGAGTATGGCAAACGACATGCCCCGGAGATGCAAAAGCCCAAAGAGGATTAAAAACCGCTTTAACCGCCCTAAAGGCTTATGAGGCGAGGTTAGAGTCTGATGAGTTGGTTAGCAATATAGTGGAGGTTTTAAATTGTGAGTTTGGTCTAGTTCCTTGCTCAAACTCAACGCCAGAAACGCAAG
>Ga0306866_1000077_pt1 | contig 38535 bp, 67 predicted proteins | sample AntRauTorckE5432_FD_190450 | JGI IMG/M metagenome (GOLD analysis project Ga0306866, IMG submission 190450) | Saline lake microbial communities from Rauer Islands, Antarctica - Metagenome Torckler E5 #432 (v2) (version 2) | ecosystem: Environmental > Aquatic > Non-marine Saline and Alkaline >...
CTACGTCCACGTATACTAGATCCTTTAGATAATGTTTCTAGGCTCGACCCGTTCAATAGTTCTAGATAGGATTGTTTCCATACCTTTAGTTTCGCGCTACGAATTTCCCTACTGTCTTCGTCCCTAGGTGATAGGGTCCCGTAAACTTCTTTAATCATAGGGTTTAATTCTAGTTCGATCCTTATTTTACCAATACTTATAGCACCTAACCCCGCCGAACTAATGTAGAGTATGTCCGTTCTAGGGAAGTATATAAGTTCGTGTAAAATGTTTACTAATGTCCTGGTCGTCTTACCGTGTCCCCTGGGGAATAATACTACTAAGTCTTCGTTAGCTTCGTACCGCTTATCTATTTCCAGGTGGATAGGTGGCGTTTCGTATAATATTCCGTCGTGAATTTTCCAATGCTTTAGGAACCTATCCATAAAATATTGTTTATCGTCCTTCGCCTTTGTTCTTATGTATGTATGTAGACTAGCCCTATCCAATGTATCTAGCCCGACTTCTTCCGCCCTTTTCATAGCCTGGGGCGTAAATAGTACCAGGTCGTAGGATCCCGTCCTTAGTGTTGTCGTGTTCTTCTTGTTGGCTACTAGTGACATACACCGGGGTAGATTATAAAGTAAAGCGCTATTCTAAGCCTTTTTCCACGGGGAAGGCTAACCAATATAAGTAGGATTTATTATACCGTCTTCCTTTAGTTGCTTCATAAAAGGGCTGTCTTCCGTTAGTTTCGTACTGTCTTCTATAATTTGGTCCGCGTATCCTAGTTCCTTACGTAAGTGTTCAGCTATTTCTATACTAGTACGGTGACTTATAGGCTTCTTAGCGTCTTCCCCGGTTCCTTCTTCTACTACTGCTACCAGGTGGCCTATTAGTTTGATCCTTGCGCTTTCGGCTTTAGTCATTACTTGCCTTCGCTGTACGGCTTTTGTCTTCCTGGCGTGGGTTAGTGCTTCCTGGTATGTTAGGGCTTCCTGGTCTTCCTTCTCCTTTGTTCGTCCCTTCGTGTTGTTCTCTAGCGTTGTTTTGGCCGGTTTAACCCCATTACTTCCCTGGAAGTACCCTACAATAAAAGTACTTACGTTCTTATAGTCCGATCATAAGAAAACGGCTTTAATGTATTCCCATAAGTAGCTAGTACGCTTTCCCTTGGTTATAGCGTATACTTCCCCGAAACTGTCCTTATGTTTCGTTATGGTTACTTTCGCTACCGTAGGTACTGGCTTCTTGCCCTGTTTTTTCTTACTTCCTGGCATAGGTACGTAGATTATGTAGTAAAGCCTGGTTCCCTTCTTTACCTATGTATATAAGTCCCATTTCGTATAGGAAGCGTAAACGCGAAAAAGCCCCCGCTTTCCTGGCGTGGCTCCTAAATAGTTTATACCCGAATATACCTAGTACTTGTTCCTGGTAATATTCGCTTAGTCGTTTGGTTTTAATACCGTGCATATCCTAGGTCTAAGGAATAAATACACGGTATAGCATATTAGTAAGGTTAGTCTATTCCCTTTATTCCTATTTCGCCTTCCACTATATGTAGTTCGACGTTCATACTAGATATTAGGCCTAGTACGGTTCCCATTTCTTCCACCGTGTCCGCTAGTACGTATACACTAGCTACGATAAATGGTAGGTCGTTTTCGCTACAATACTGTAGGGTTGCTTCTAACTCTTTTAGTTCGTCCTTGGTCATACGATTATAACGTTATCGGTAAAAGGTGGCTTAGTTGTTTTTCGCTTGGGTCGTACTGTCTTCCTTCGTCCTCTAAAGACTATGGATATATAATAGCTTCATACGTATAGCTTTTTACTTCGGAAGTTCCCTAGTAGTAATTCCGCTTCATACTTTACCCACGCTTCGAACGGTCTAACCTTCTTAGTTATTCCTACGTATAGTCTAGTATTACTTATAAGGTTTGTCTTAGTCATTTTCTACGGGGTTCATAGCTACGGATATTTTCATAAAGTGGTATATTCTCATAGCTTCGGCTACTTCGTTCCTATCGTATGTCGTTTCCTGGCCGTTACGTTCTAATGTTATTCCCGTTAGGCTTGCCATACTTACGCCCGCTGTTACTTCATAGGGTAACTGGCTAGTCTCCTTTAGCATAAATTCCATAGCCTGTACTAGTTCTTCTTTTTCCATTCGGTTTTATAAACAAGGTAAAGCGTTTCTATTATCTACATATCGTCGTAAGGATTTTCGGTATATAAGTTTTCGTCCGGGTAATACTGGGATACTACGCTAGTTTTCCGTCCGTCCTCGGTACTTAGTTCTAGGTGTCCTTGTACTGTTGCTTCCGTTAGTACCTTACAAGTAGATTTACTTACACCCGTTCCGTTTCCTTCGTATTCGAAGACTATTACATACTTCCCCTGGTTCAGCTTATCGGTAGTAGATTTTTCCGGTAGTTCTATATCGTAGTTCTTTTTACACCGGTGTCTAAATATCTTATACCCGTCCATTTCGTCCGGATAGTTTAGTATTACTACCTTTTCGCCTGTATGTAGTTCTTCCGCTGTTATTGGATCCCCTAAACTTAGTACTATTCTAGGGTATACTTCTACTATACGTCTTAGTGGTTCACGTGAATAGCTATAGTATTCTATTATTTGTATTTGTCTTATGAATTCCCCGTTAGTTGGATCCGTTATAGTTACGTGTAAGTGTTGTTCGTTTTCTTCATAGCTAAACATACTTACCGTAGCCTTATTCTTTTCCGTCTCCATTCCGTCCAGGATCCCTATACCGTCGTCCTTGTCTTCGATCATTTTTAACGTTATAGGTAGGTCGCTATTTTGTTCCGCTCGATCGAAGGCTATAACTTGTTTATCCATATCCCTAGGATAGTCTAAGTTCTTACACGTTGCCCCTTCCGCTACGTCTACTTTTACGTCCTTCCAGTTATAGTCGAATTCTACTATAGTTCCTTGTGGAATATTTCCGCCTTCTTGTTCTACTCTAATTTCTAGTACTAGCTTCCAGTCTTCCCCTAAGTCTTCTAACATATTTCTAGATAGTTGGTACGTTAGGATCATATCGTTACCATTGCCTTTTTGTATTAGTCTATTCTTACTATAGGTATCCTGGTGTATGTCGTAGTCTTCCCCTAGGAATTTACTAGCTACCATATCTAAGAATATTCCCGCCTGGTTCCCGTGGCCTGTATAGTCCGTAGGTACGATCCTACTTAGTGAAGGCTTACCGTTTTCAGCGCTATAGTATACGTCTTCCACGTCTTCCATATCTTTACTAGTTATTTCCGTCTTTTCTTTTTCCTTTTCCTTGTAGTCTTCTATGGACTTGTCTAGGTCTTCCTTAGCGTTCATAAGTCAATCTATAGCCTTACTTGTTTCCGCTACTCTTTTCGCTTCTTCTTCCTTCGTATAGTCTTCCCAGGAATGTATACACGCTTCTACCATTATTCTACTATGGTTCATAGCCCCGCGGTTAAATACTACGGCCTGGTTCAGTTCCGATAGTTTCTTTAGGTCCTTTCCCGCTTCCGGTGATATAGACCCTAAGTATTCCGCTACTTCTTCCAGGGACTTTATATATCCGTCCTGGGCTAGGTAACTTAGTTCTAATATAGTTTTTATAGGTACGTTCATTTAATGAAATATGAATAAATAAATAAGTATACACCGTGTAAATATTAGTCACATATTTAACCGTACTAGGATCCGTAGGAATATTTCTAATTGGCGGTTTTCCCTTCGCGCTTCCTGGCTAAACATTTATTCCGGTACTTTCTGTAGTAAAATTTCCACCGCGTCCCATTCCTGGTATACCATTCCACCGGTTAGGTATTCCTTCACTTTCCCGGATCATACGCCTATAGGATTTACCCTAACTATTGGCGCTTTAATTATAATTTTTTCTACTAGTCCTGGTATTTCTTCGTAATCTAGATCCACTACTAAAGGATCCCCCACTAGGCCGGCCTGGATTATATTATATTTCAGCCCCGTAATTCTACCTAGTGCGCCGTTTACTAACTTCTTCTTGGATCCACTTAGTAATAAGTACCCCAGGGATAAGAATAACATAGCGAATATATTACCGATCCCCTGTAGTGCTTTCCGTAGTATTTTTCCTACCTTACTTTTACTCATTCCGGAAGTGGGTTACCTTGTAAAACGTCTTCTAATTCGCGTAGTGTTCGTCCTGGGTTCTTCTTGCATACCCTGGCGAACTCTAATACGTTTTCTAATTCCTTCTTCTTTATATTTAGAATATGTTGGCGTTGCTTGTAGTGTTGGAAGTACGCCGTAGGTTTATTAGTGTATGGGTCCCTATCCGCGTTATTATATTGTACTTGTTCTATACCGTGTTGTTTATCTAGGTCCTGTATTTTCCCTAGTAGGTGCTGTATAAGTAAATCCATATCGTATGGGTAAACATATAAAAGGTTACATATTGCGCGAATAAGTCTACGTAGTACCATAACCACCGCTAACGGGATCATAAATAAGACAATTATACTTAGGACGCTTCGTACCATAGAATTACTTACCGGTATTTATAAAACTTCTTCCTACTAATTGTTCCCGTTCCTTTTCGGTATCTAATCAATTTTCTAATATAGGTGATCGTTTAATTTTTGCATACGTAAAAAGAACGTCCTGTAGGAATTTTTCCGGGACGATCTCGGTAATATAATTTATTCTATGTAGGTGCTTATATAATTTAGTGTTGTTTCTCTTTACTACCGCGTGGTCTTTTCCGTGTTGGCTTGCTAGTAGTTGGTGGTAATGTATGAACCCGTTAGTAGACCGTATTACTTCCGCTAACGCGCTTAGTACCTTACCGGTATTACCGGTAGTTAAATGTTCCGTAACTTTTCCTATATTTTGTACTATTTCGTTATCACATTGTACTAACGCTTTTTTAGGCGCTATACCCTTGTTAGTTGTCTTATATCGGTTCGCTATACTGGTAGTTATAGCTTCCACGTTTCAGCTAGTTTTCTGTTTGTTTTCTCACATAGGAAGAAGGGGAATAAATATATAAAATGTATACTTCTTTTACTTTACATTTCAAGTCATAACTTGGCCGGCTTCCTGTACCTGGATCATTCCTTTTAATTGGTCGATACGGTGATTATTTACGAATGCTAGTATAGCCCCCGCTAATACGAAGACTACTAAGAATAAGAATATAATACCGGTTACTTCGTTGGCTGTTGCTCTTTTCATAAAGTTAGTTTTATTAAAGAATTAAAGTAATTTCGTTTGTCTTACGTCTAGGTTCATTTTGTAACTATTTAGTAGACCCTTCGCTACTATAATACGTAGATCGTCTATAAGACTATCCGGTACCCATATTTCTATATATGTTTCCATATCCCCCTTACCGCTTTTATAACTCATTTTTTGTAATTCCGCCCGGTGGTTTATGTCCTGGTTGTCCAGTTGGTAGGTATCCCTTTTCTTTTCCGTGTCGCTTATAGCTTCGTCGCGCTCCTTCACTAATTCCCCTACGATCCTAGATACTTCTTTTTCCAGGTCGGCCGTATCATTTAGTAACCCGTTTTCCTTCCTGGCTCCTATCTGTATATCGTAGTCCTTAGTTACTTTATCTATTTCGTTAGCGTAATCTTTTTCTATACGCTCTATTTCGTTGTCGAACTTATCCGCGTTTATTTTCCGGGTTATATCATACTTCCCGTGGACCTCGGGTAATTTATTTCTTACCTGGATCTTTAGGATCCGGTCACCTTCCACGTCCAATAGTAACCCCTTAAATCTAAACCTATGGAATAATTTAGGTAGGTCTTCCTTCTTCGTTACTACTACGTTTTTTTTCTTGTCTTTTCACATAACTAAGTAATTTACTATAAATAAAACGATTATTCTTTTTTACTTTCCTTCGCTTCTTCGAATATTTTTACAAAAAGCGCAACTAGGCCCACTTCTTTAGTGGAACCACTATTTACAAATTTTTCTAAGCTAAACGTTCCGGCTTTCAAGTTCATAGCGAACATTTCTAAAAACATACCTAACATTTTCTTAGCAATTTCCGGGCTTAGATTTTCTACTAATTCGTTAATTTTTTCTAATTGTTTCATAATAGTAATAGAATAATAAAAGATTTAATATACTACCGTTTCTACTCGAATTCTTACCCCTGGTATTTCGTTACTTCCTTGTCCTACCGCCTGGCGTATAAGGCTTTCGTCCGGAACTAGGTATACCCTAGGGATAAGGTTAGGGTCTACTATTTCGAATTTCTTTACGTCCCTGGATCCTTTTACCTTCGTGGTTTTCGTTTCCTTCTTTAGCGCTTTTTCTTCTTCCTGGATCTTTTTTAGTTCTTCGTTTTCCGGTTCTCCTTTTAGTTCCGCTAGGTCCTTGTCGGCTTTTATTCTCCTTTTTTCCTTTTCCGCTTCGGCTTCCCCTTGTTCCTTCGCAATCTTAGCTAGGCGTTCCTTCTCCTTAGCGTCCTTTTCTTCGGCTTCCTTCTTCGCTTTCGCCTGGGCTTCTTCCTTCTTCTTACGTAGCGCGTCTTCCTTCTCCTTTTGGATCCTACGTAGTTCCCTAGCGTATTCAGCTAGTCTAGTTTTTACTAGTACCTTGGCGTCCTGGGTAGGTTTTATAATTTCCTTCCCCTTCGCTATTATTGCCTTGTGCATATCGTAGAACGGTTTACTAGCGGTTTCCCTTAGTGTAGTAATAGTCTTTTCTACGTCGCTTACTTGTTCTAGGAATAGTTCCGCGTCTTCCTTTTCTTCCTGGTTAGATACTACTAGCGTTTTCGCGGTGTCTAGTAGTTCCATTCCCGTAGCTAAATACGGTTCGAATTCTTTTAGCTGTTTGTTTTCGTCCATAGGTACGATTATTTAGAATTATTAAAATGGGTTTTTAGTTGCGCTACTATTTCTTCTACTGCTTCTTCTTTATTTTCTCTATTCGAAGCCTTGCGTATTGTCTCTATGTCTCCTATAGCTATTTTCATTCCGGACGTCTCCATACCTTCCATAATTCAATATACTATAGCTTTCAGCGTTTCGCCTATATTTCCGTCCTGGACCCCACGACTAACCATAGCGTCTATTAGTGCTTCGAATATAGAACGAATAGTACAACTGTCGCATAATTTCCCGCCGTCTACGTCCCTACTCTTAGCTTCTATAGAAACGTCTAGCGCTCCAGTATCTTTATTATACCTTCCCTGGATCTCTAGGTTATAATCTCCTTTTCTTTGACACATATTTTATATTTCTTACTAATGTAAAGCGAAGTCCCTTAGTCTTTTTTTCTTACTGGCCTGTCTATTTGCGTATACGTCGAAGTCTTCCCCGAACGCTTCCCTATACCTTTCCTGGTTTATTTTCCTTCTTTTACATACTTCCGGATCCCTAGGTAGATATAAATTATTCTTATTAAATCCGGCACGAAGACGCTTTACATTGTCTTTAGTCGGTAGTTCACCGCTTAGGTATTGTTCCACGGGTACCGACTGCCTTATACCGAAGAATATACGCCGGATCGTAACGGTTAGTAGCCTATCGTTTTCCCTAGTCACGGGGAACGTCTCTAAGATATACGCTACCTGGTCGGTTAGGTTCTTTAGTTGTGGGTGCCTATCCATTCTATTACTTTTTTATGAAATAAAAGTTAGCCCTATTATCTGTCCTATCATTATACCCATAAAATGTAGTCTCTAATTTATCCTTCGCTACGGCGTCCTGTCGAACATCATAACAATAGATAACCTGGTTTTCGTAATCCATAAAGTAAGGGCTTTCGATAAATTCTTTATGTAAATGTTTTTGTAATTGACATAGCCCTATAGAAGTTCCACCGTCACCCAGTAGGTCTAGTTTTCGCTGTCCGTTTTCCTGGTCTAAAGTGGTAACGTAATCCATTCCCCCTACCTGGTAGGCTATAGACATAGCTATATTTTTATCCCGGTCCTTTACGCTTTTATGTTCCAGTAAGACCGTGTCTTTTTGGTATTCGTTTTTAGGGTATCTAATAAAGGCCTTAAATTTATATGGGTAAGTTTCCACTAATTCGGGAACCATTATACCCGTTTCTTTTCAGCCCTGGAATAGTTCCACTTCTTCGGTTTTCGGATCCTGGACTAACCTAGTAGTAATCTTAGTTTCTAGTTCCTTACGTTGCTTTAATAAGTCTAGGTCTTCGTATAGTTCCGCTAGCTTTTCGTCGGTTTTCGTTAGTTCTTTTTCTATATCCGCTTTGTACTTCATACTTTGGATAATGTTATTTTCTACTACTGTTATTTGCTTGTTATATTTACGGTTTGTTTCACATAATAAACAATCCCCGTTAGTCCCGCGAAGGATATATAGTATTACTCATAGTGCAAGTAACACGGATCCAATAACTAAGTAACGTAAGTAGCTTTTCTTTTTCCTTCCCCTTGTAGGGCGGTCTTCTTGTGGTAAGTGTTCTAGTGCGTTGTTCATAATAAGTAAGTAAGAATAAATACTAGGTATATGTTTTAATATTCCCCAGTTGTAAAAGAAGTCTGTACGCTTTCCGGGAAGTGTCTATAGTATGAACTTTTCATAAGATCCCCGCGGTCTAGATCTTTTCAGCTTATCACGTTTACTAGTGGTCGGTCCCCTACTTCGTAGCAACGTATTAGAGTTTCTAAACATAGCTTTATTTCGTCCTGTATGATACGGTGCATTTTGCTAGAATGTTCCCGGTGTCAATGGTACGGGTACGGGTCCTTCTTTTGTACGAAGTCTAGTACCACGTCGCTAAGTACTCCATATTTTGCAAGTACTAAGGCACTATAGAACGCCATACTAAAATCATATCCCCACTTACTAACTTCCATTTCGAAGTTATAAAAGTTTATATCCGCGTCGGTTGCTTTCGCTACGTCCAGGCTTGTAGTTTTCCGGTCACGTATTAGCCCTATTATTTTATGTTTGCTAGCTAGCTTTATTCGCTTCGCCTTCCCCTGTCTTTTTATAAATTTATTTACCCACTTCACCGTATACCTTCTTTTTTCCTGGTCTATAAATATGAACCTATCTAATTTTCCACGTATAGGGATCCCGGCGTATTCCGCTTCTATTACTACCTGGGTATTATATTTCCCGAATAGATCCGCTAAGTTGTTTCCTTCCATATCCGGGCGTACTACTTCTTCATACATTCCCAGGATCATAGTACCTTCACCGGGTGTAAGTCTTATACGATAGTTCCCGTCCGGTAAGTAATATTCTTTTCTAAGTTCCGGTAGCTTCATAGCTTTAAGTCTTCTTTTTTCTTCGTATACGTCTTCCTTGCTATATTCTCCTTCTAGTTCATACCTTTTAAGTAACATTTCTTTAAGCCCCGCGGTTACTAGTCCGTCGTCTATGTAGTATTTCTTTAGGAAGTATTCCTTACCGTAACTTACTAGATCGTCGAACGCGTTACCTATTACGAAGTGTCTACCAGTTGTTCTAGGTACCGGCATTTCCTTTTCGTATTTTAGGTAATATTCTTTAGGGTTCCCGCGAAAACATTTTAATTTACTGGCGGTGATCCGTCCACGATTATATATTACGTAGTTGTCTAGTGGTATTGGCATTTTTCGGGTTTTCTACAAAAGTAAAATTATACTAGTTCCAATACTTCTAGTCTTATTTTTTTCACCTTATCCGGTGATCTGTCGAAACTTACTATAGCTTGTTCCAGGAATATTTCTTTTACGGTTCCTTCCTTTAGTAATTTGTGAACTACTCTAGATCCTTCTTTTATTCCGCCTACTTCTTCTTCCTTTATTTCTTCTACTATTTCCGCTATTTCCGGCGTTTCTTCCGTTATAATTTCCGCTTCCACTACTTCCGGTTCACCCTTCGCCTGGTCGCTTAGTTGTACTTCTTCCCCTTTTACGGTGAAGCCTTCGACTACTGTAGTAATACTTGGCGCCGGTGTTGTTGGATCCTTTACGGTTGCCGTTGGGGTTATGTCTATTACTTCCTGTTGTTCTTCCGCTATTGCAAAACCTCTCATAACTTCCGGGAAGCTAAATTTTACGATAAAACTTATAGCCCTATAACGTAACATTTGCTTAGGTACCGTATGTCGTGGTCCTTGTTTTGCTAACCGTCCCGCGCTTTTTGCTTCTTCTATAGTGAAACTTTCCGTAGCCGTTTCCTTCGTTTCTTTATGGGTTACGGTTACCGTACATTTCGTAGCTGTACTTTCGTCCCATTTTATAGCGTATCCGAAGTCCCTAAGACGTGCAAGTACGGCCGGTCCATATAAGGAAGTTTTCCCCCTTATAATTGCTATGTCTTCGGTAGCTTCCGTTACGGAAAGTCCCATATCTTTACCCGCTTGTAGTACTCTTATGTACTGTCCCGCGTTGTCTATAGAAGACGGTAAAGCGTTGTCCTTTTTTAGCACTTCTACGAAGGCTTGGATTTGTTCTAACCCGGATAGGTCGAACCTAGAACCTGGTGTAGCTAGTTGGTTTTCGTTCATTGGTATAGCATAAATATAAAGGGTGATACGTAAGGTTTATAGATTTGTTATTTACTAAGTCAAGCCTAACTTGTACTTTTCTTGTCACTAACTTTTTTTAGGTTAGGACTTCTTCTAATATTTTTATAGATAACCGTAAACCCTACCTTCTCTAATAGCTTGGCGGTCGATTGGTCTATAGACTTTCCTAGTAGTACGTTATTTACTGTAGTATGAACCAGGCCTAAACTTTCGCAAGCTGTACGGAAACCGTCTATACCTTCCTTGGCTTTATAGGCGTCTAGTTCTTCTCTAATAATATCCCCGTCGATAATTACGCCCCTTTTCCTTTGTTTCATTTCAAAATAGTATGATATAAATAAATACTTGTATACTTCTTTTACGTATAATTTCAAGCGGTAAAGTCCAGGGTATTTATTCTTTTCAGCTTTATAAATACTTCCGCCTGGTTTACTCCTTTGTCATAAGTTAAACGATCGTCACTTACTGGGCCTATATAATTATCGTTATCGTCTTCTATTATTCCGTTCAATACTAGCGCGTCTTCTAAAAATTTACGGATAAGTGCTAGGTAATTTCCCCTATCCCTTTTGGTCAATGTTCAAAAAATTAGTTTATACTTCATACAATCTATTATTATAGTTCCGTCGCCCTGGATCCCTTCCACGTACTTAGCTAACATTTTTACCCCCTCTAGGGTGTGGTATTGTTTCTTTATTTTCGCGTAGGTTTGGTAGTGTCGATTTACGCGGTTGTTTTGGCTTAGTCGATATTTCTTACCTTCGTCCGTCTTCGCTGTTATCACATATACCGGAAGTATTAGCGTTCCGCTTATTATGGTGTCTGTTATATCCTTTACTAAAAAGTTGCTTTTGTTCGCTTGTCAATGATCCATTACTTAGGTTAATTTTATAAAGCGCTATACGTTTGTGTTCGTCCTGTCTGTCGCGTCCGTGTATTAGTTGCGCGTGGCAATGCTTACATAGTAGTATAAGTCCCCTAGGATCGTTTAGGCGGTTGTCTGTATTACGTTTACCACCCCTTCCGTCTATATGGTGGACTTCCTGGTACTTCGGGATCGAAGCGTACAACGTGAATAGTTGCGCGAACCTCGGGAACTGTTTAGGGTGGAAGTATTGGTATTCGCACCGTTCACATTTACACCCGTGGAACCGGTCGGGATCGTAGCCCCTGGACTTTAGCGCCCTTACTATATAATTAGCCGGCATTTTTTACGTCTTGTTCAGCTATATAAGTATCCGGAAAATTACGGAAGTATCCTTTTTTATAATCTTTTCTACCTATATCATTTACTACGGATCTAGTATATACGGATCTACGGAAGTGCTGTATTTTTACCATTATTTTTTTTATGATCCCGAAGGGTACCTTATCGTATTTTTTTAGCGTCCGTAGTTTTTCTTCCGCTAGTCTTAGTTCGTTGGTCGCTTGTTCAGCGTCTATATATTTATCCATTACTAGAAATAATTTACTAAATATTACTATAGGTTAGCTTTTTCTTTTTCCTTTTCTTCTTCCCGTTCGCTTTCCATTACTTGGTAGTGGGTAATAATTGTTTCGTCGCTAGTTTCCCCTAGGCCTACACTTGTTTTATAGTGTAGTAGGCGTCCCTTCTTGTGATCCGTCCATAGCGTAGAATTACCTATATAGTATCCGAACCCTAGGGCTGTCTTTAATACTTCTTCCAGGCTTATAGAATTGTCCGTACGAACGGTAATAGTTTTTCTAAGTAGTGTTTTATTATCCATAGTCTTAAAATAAATTACTAAAATCCTGTCCCGCTCGTAGGTTGCCGGTCCTGGCATTTTGACATAACCCGGAAAAAAGTACCTGGCGTTTCCACTTCGTCTACTACTTCCGTTATATGTAATACTTCCTTCCTTTTTTCTTTATCCCGGATCGGAATAGCAATAACTAATAATCTTATTTTCTTTAGCACGTATTCCGCTAGGTCATGGTCTCGGTCCTCGGATACTTTTACGTACTGGTTTACTATCTTATATTCTTCCCCGTATAGGTCGAACTTCTTACCCAGTTCCTGGCGTCTTTTATCTATTATAGTTTTCTTTAGTTCGTCCTGTTGGTTTATTTTAGCTTCCGTTAGTGGCTGTATAATTATTTCCCTAAATTGCTTATGTAAGTTACTATACGGCAATCTAAAGAAGTCGAAAATTTCTTTACCTAAAGTAGGTTCTTGTTCGTACAGTTCCGCGAAGGCTTCCCTACCCAGTTCTATAGATTGGCTAGCGAAGTCGTTTAGTTCCGCTACCCTTTTTTCGTCTTCCATAGGGTGTTTTCTTTTACTTGGGTTTAGCTTTTCCATAATGTTCGGGTTTTCCGGTGGATAAAAAAAACTACTAGGCTAGTAGTTCAGCTATATTTTTTTCCCTAATTTCGAATACGTCGCTACTCCATTTTCCTAACCATACAAATAGGTAAGTATTTTCCGGGGTATACGTCGCTAGTATTTTCTTCTTGTCTTCCAGTTCGTTTACGTACGTCGAATGTCCCGAAGGGTTCGTTACGATAATAGGGTTAGTCTTGTGTTGGAAGGCTTCCTTACCGGCTCCTTCTACGTGTAGTTTTCTAAGTGGTTTTAACATTGATATAGCATAAATAATAAAGGTGTATAAGTTTTATATAACTTTTGCTTATGATTGCAAGTCATTATAATAACTAATTCTATTCGTCACGAACTCTATAGGCTTAGGCTTTACTTTAGCGTGTTTTATAATGTCGTTTTCTATTAGTCGGTTTCTTGTATCTTTGTTTTGCATATATACCAATTTTTCTACGTCCGTTTCCGGCTCTACGTAGTCCTGGATATTGTAACAATGTAGCGCGACGTCTTCGCTAGGAATTAGTACGACCTTGTTTTTATTTACGTCGTTCACGAAGTTTTTTAGATCCTTCTTTTTTATTGCGTAAGTTCTAATCGACCCGTCGAATGTTTTATAAATAATCATTACCAGGGGTACGTAGTTTTGTATAGCATAATTCATAATCGTAAGGGTTAGTAACTAAATTGGTTTTGTTCTTGTACGTCCGATCCGGCGGTATTTGCTAGTTCAGCTAAATTATTAAAGATACTTTTAGGGTTAGATATTTTCCTAATTACGTACTTGTTCGCTTTCGCTAATCATAGGATCCCGGTTAGTACTTCCTGTCGTGTATACTCGGAACTTTTTACGCCGGTGTGTTGGTTCAGCTTCGTAATAATCTTTTCGCAATAGGTAGAATTATCCAGTACGTCACCGTCTACCAGGCCGTTATTAAATTGTTCTATGATCCTGTAGCATTCTTCCCCTTCCTTGGTCCGTTTTGCTGTTGGGGTTTTTTTACGGATCCGGCTTAGGGTGGTTAAATAATAATCCTTGTATTTCTTATTTTTTTGGTAGTAGCATAATTCGCTAATAACGCTTTCCAATATATCCACGTCGTAACCTTCCACCAGTTTTAAGAATGCTTCCAGGGTAAACCGTACGACTGGTCAAAATTTAATTTTCCCCGCGCGGGTAATCTTTGTTTCCATTCCTTCTACCTGTATAGGAATATCTGCTACGGTAATTTTTTTAATTTCCAATTCAGCAACTTGTAGGTTATTAGTTTTTAGATCATTAGTTTTAGTATCATTCTTATTATTATTATATACGGGGTCGTCCTGGGTCCCGCGCGGGGTCGTTTCGGGTCCCGTTACGGGGTCGTCTGCTACCCCGTCGGGGTCGTTTGCTACCCCACTATCTACTAAATTATCTACGGGGTCGTTTTGGGTCCCGTGGTTACCTTCCCCGTCAATTACTAAGGCGAAGTCTTCATTTTCGCCGTTTCGTTCTTCTACTAGTTTTTGTTGTTCTTCCATTGACAATATAATAATTTTCTTTACCGCCTTATGGTTCAAGTAATAATAACTTCTTCGCATTGCGCCTTTTACTTTCTTCTTCTTCTTAGTCATTAGTCCCAGTTCCACTAGTTTACTAGCTAGTCTATACTGGGTCTTTTTTGGTAGGCCTATTTCTTGTTCTAGTATTTTTGGGGAAACAAAAAAACCACCTTTAGGATCCAACATATTACGGCCTAAGAAGTAGGAATATCTAGCGTACATTTCGCTAAGGTATCCGGCTACGTCTAGTCCTAGTTTCCTAGCTAGTGGTTTACTTACTTGTATATAACTTCCCCCTTGTAGTTGTTCATATAGTACGTTCATAATTTCGGGTAAAAAATAAAGCCCCCTAGACCCGAACGAACTAGAAGACTTTATTAGTTGGTGTGTGTGTAATGTTCCACCTTATCCACCCCTAGGGGCTATCGGATACCCTATACACCATAGGGACTGCACTACACACATTTCATTTAATAGATCGTTCGGGTTTTGATCTACCCTTTTACTAATCTTTTCTTTTCGAATTGCAAGCGAAAAGCGAAAACAAAAAGAAAACCCCTGGGTATACCGGGGGTTTATCCTGTATTCTAAGCGGTTTTACGGTTCTTTTACGCTACGGCTTCCTGGACGGTAGAGTAGGGGGCTATGGAATATTGGCTATCGTTTATCTTTACTAATCTCTTACCTAGTTCGTTACTGTCCTCTACACCGGCTACCATATCTACAATTTTATCTAGGTCTTTAGTCGCCAATACTCTAGCGTTGTTCGTTCCACGTTCCAGGATCTTTACACGCTCCAGGTTATCCCCGATCTTTTTTAGCCTGTCGTTAGTGATACCGAAACGTTCTTTACTTTTTGCTGTCGGTAGTCCTCATTCTTCTAACATAAATAATATTAGATCCCGAATACTTACACCGTCTATACTTCCTAATTCTTCGTTCACGGGTACGTATTTTTCTTCCGGTATTTCGTCTTCCTTCCATTGGATACTTGGAACGTATCACATAACTAAAGCTATAATATTTTCCAGGTTTACCACTAAGTACATTCCGATCATTATTTTTACACCTAGTCGGTTCGATCCCGCTATAATTTGTACGGCTCCTTCCTGGTCCACTCGGTAAACCATAGCAAGGGATAAAAAGAATAGTTTATACAAGTCTAGTAATTTTTGGATACCGCTAGTATGAAATACCCATTTATATATAGCGTCATTTATTCCGTGTAAAAAATTATACTGCATAATTATAGTGGTTAGCGAAGTAAATATATTCTTTTTCTTCCTGGGTTTCTATTGTTCTAGCTTCTTCTTGTTTTCCTAGTAATTGGTAGGTTAGTCTAATCTGTTTTTCGTTCAGCGTATGGACTTTATCCATTAGCTTAGATCGTACCTTTAATTTCCTTGTAGCGTCGCCTACGTTATTTTCCTGTAGATAGTCCACCCGAACAAGGTTAGCCCTGTCCCTTGCTTTTTGTTGTTTACGTTCTAGGGCGTTTAGGGCGTTATACGTGTCCGTAATAACTCCGGTGTAGTAAGTTTTTGTGTTTTTCATTTTGTTTGTGATAAGATTATAAAAGTAATCATAATGTAACTATAACCCTAAAACTTTATTTGTCAAATAATCTTGTACTTTTCTTGTATTAAAAAAATCCGCTAACTAGTAGCGGACTTCCCCTTACGGTTATGCTATACCGTATTCCTGGTATAGTTATCTTTTCCTTATTTACAAGTTTAGTATTTTTAGACCCACCCATTAGGGTATTCTTCTTCCAGGTCTACCGCGGTATTTAATAAACACCTCATAACCGCGACCTTATTTATAAATCTTAAATGGTGTTCAGCTACTATAATACCTTTTTCGTCCCCGTTTTCCTGGGCGTTCTTTAGACCTAAGTTATGGTTCCTACGCGTTTCCAGTAAAGGTAAGTCTTCTACATTATTATAGAAGTCTGTTAGGTCGCTAGTTGGTTCTAGTTTCATAGGTACGATAATAACGAATAAATATTACTTTGTTTTAATTGCTGTAACCACGTCGTAAATAATTTTAGCCGTACCAGTTACACTAGTTACGAATAGTATAATATTTTGTTGGCTTACTTCCGGTACGTATAAAGTGAACGCCGTATAGGCAATCCCTAGAATGATAGCTAAAGCTAACGCTACGTACTTTTGGTCTACGTTATATCTTTTTCCGATAGCGGTAATAAGAATAACGGCTAGTCCTAGTCCTACGGTTTCTAATCACATAATAACATAATCAATATATAAAAGGGTAGTATCTACAAGAATTATTTACGTTGATCCTTTACAATTATAGATCTAATAACTAGTAGTATTCCTTCTTTTCTAGTAGCTAGTTCGTCCTGGTTATCCCCATTAGTTACCCCTACCTTTATTAGTGCTTCTATTAGTTGGTGGTCCCTTGCGAAAGTCCTGGTAGCTAGTGGAACAATATAGCGCGCTAACATTATCATAGCTTCGTAACGTACTACGTTATCGTTTTCCCTTTTACCGTTCCGGATCCCGTCTATTTCTGTTTTCTCTATATATTCTTGGTAGGTTAGTTCCGTTCCGTACATATCACGACCTAACATTACGGCAAGCTGTCCCCTGGTTATATTTTCGTCCAGGTTTTCGCCGTTGGTAATTCCTTTTTCTATTGCTAGTTCGATCTGTTTATTATTTTCTTCTTCCTTTTTTCTTACCACTCGGTCCGGATCCAGGATAATAGAAATAGTACTATATAAGTATCCTAGTTCGACCTGGTAATACATAACCCGGAACGTAGGAAAGTTCTTACTACTATTCTTACACCTAAAAGCCCCTTTATTTCCTTCGCCGTCTTCGTAGTTATCGTCGTAACCACTAATAGCGTACGCGTGGCCGTTACCGTTTTCGGTATATTGGAATACCTTTTTAGGGTGGTTCCTGGTCTTCGTTCGACTTGCTTTATTTGTTCAATTATAAATAGGGTTCTTTTCGAATAGGCTTAGTTTCATTTGGTAAACTCCATAGACGCTAGCGTACCCTCTAATATATCACTTACCTAAGTAATAGTTCAGCGCACCGCGTAAACTTCGTCCGAAACTTGGCTTAAACCCGTGAATTTCCGCGCCCAGGACTTCACTAACTGGATCTAGGGTAACTCTACCTTCCTGGTCGTGCTTTACGTGTGTTTCTCCATAAATGGTACACCCGTTACGTGTTTCGTATTGGTCGTGTTGGTCAAAAATAGGCGTAACGTCTAGATCGACTTTACTAGGTAATTCTACTACGTCGTCGGCGTCTCCTACGTAAGGCCGGACTAGCTCTATTGGCATTTCGTCCGTACAAGCGTTAGGTAATAAGTCTTTATCTACCATTATATAATAGGTTAGAATTATAAAACTAATTTTGCTGGTTCTCTAGGAACCTACTAAAGTCTGTTTCGTTTCCCTGGTATCCTTCCTTTATGTCTTCCCGGTCCCGTTCGTTCTTAGAACATATTGTATATAGCGCTACCCCGTCTTCGTAAGTGAACCTAGGCCCCGCGTCTTCGAACTCTAGGTACTGGGTTAGTATTACGATAAAGATAATAGATAGGAATGCAAATACGACCCCTAGTAGCTTATGTATACTACTTATCTTTTTTCGGTCTTCCGGTTGTGGGGTCATCTAATTTAATACCTAAGATAATAAAAGCCCTATCTACTAGTAACTTTAGTCGGCGAAGGATCCCCAGGGTAATAAGATTTACGCCGTCGAATTCCGGCGCCCTTTTCCCCGTATTCAGTTCGTATAAGTTCCCTATAACGCTTATCGTTTCAGCTACCGCGAACATTCCAATAAATAAACTAATCGTAATAGAACTTTCTATATCCACGATACGAAGCATTAGCGCAAGCGTAAGGATCGTAAGAAATACCCCTAGCTTTTTCAGTAATCATATTATAGCGTTATTACTAGATATTGTTTTTATCCTGTACGACTTCATAAGACCGGTAAGGAAGTCTATAAATACTAGACCCGCGAAAACTGTTATAGCTGTTTGGTCTATTTGTAGGTATACCAATATTACTAATATATTGGCTATTACTACTTCCATAAAAAACCTTTTCATACGAAACATTTTACTAAGAATTAAATAAAACTAAGACATTCTCCTTAGTATAACTTCGCAATCCGCGTTAATTGTATTTACCGTGTAAGTTCCGTCCGCGTCCTGTACCTTCGTCCCTATTTCTATGTAGTCACCTATTGTAAGGTCTAGTTCCGTACTTATTGGCGCCCTTACTTGGGCGTTGTAGGGCGAACCTCTACTATAGTACCCCCTTTTACCTCTAGTTACTACCGTGGATCCATTGATCCTATAGAATAGATCTACGGCGAACCTAGCACTACCACCAACGGTACCGGCTACCACCGCATTTAACGAATACCTACCAGTAGCGGGGACTTCTAACCTTTGGCTATTAGTTACCGTACTATGGATAAATCCGGTATCCTTTTTAATTTCACTTTCCCAGGTAATATATTGTATAGTATTATTAGCCCCACCTATATTTTGTGTTCCTGTTTTAGCGCAATGTAGAACCCCGCTAGTTGCTGTTATATGGGCGTCTATATATGCTTTAACGGCTTTTTCTGTTGGTACCGCGCTATCACTATCACCGGCTAGGGTAGTGTCTATAGAAAATTCATTTACCCCGGTTCAGCTAGTTAGTACTACTTCGCCCGAAGTATTTATAGTTAGGTGGTTAGTCCCGCGTCTAGATAAATATAGCGCGTCGTACGTATCCAGTAATAAACTATTAGTAACCCTTTTAAGTGTCACCGCGTCCGATCCTATACCGAAACGTATTTTATGAGTACTTCCGTCATTCGTTCCTACTTCCAGGATCCTACTAGCACCTATTAGGGATAGTTTCCCGTTCGTGTCTAGTTGCATTACGGCACCACCGACGCCCTGGGTATAAAACATTATAGATTTACTGGCGCCCCTGGTTCATAACCATAAGTCCCCTTGTTCCGCCCTAACTACACCGTCCCCCGAAGCTGTCCCCGCAAAGTAGGCATTACTAGCGGTAGCTAAAGCTGTTTTTATATCATTAGTCCCGTCCGTAACTATTATACGCGGGTTAGATAAACTACTTACTATAAGTTCACCCGCTGTAAACGTTTTTATACCGCCTATACTTTCGTCCCCTGTAGTTCATACCTTCCCGGCTAGTCCGGCGTCCGTATATGTCTTTACACTACTTATACTAGGCGCGTTCACCGTACTAGGACTTCCGCCCCCTAAAGTATCGTCGTTTACTACCGTAATAGCTGTAGTAGTATTTACCACGAAGTAGGCCCCGACCGTTAAAGAGGTTCCACCGGATCCGCTTAGCGTCTTAAATATTAGTTTATCACCCTTATTAAATGTTAGCCCTTCTACTTCCTGGGTTCCGCTATTCGCTCCAGTAAGTGTAATAGTTTTCCCAGTAGATAAACCGTTTTTATATACTTCTACTTCCATAGTTACGGCCCCGTGGGTTCATAAGGTTAGTTCCACTAATTTAGCCCCGTCTACCGGAATAACTACACCACCCGCCGTAGAAGGTTCGGTACCGTTACCGTAAGAATATTGGAAACCGGAATTTTGCGCACCGTTAGCGTTTCCGTTTTCTTCCGCCCGTATGAAAAAAGTAGCGTAACCTTCACCGTCTAAACCATTAGACCCTTTTTGTAACATAGTTACGTTTATTATGTTTTCAGCTATAGAACTAGAAATACTACCAATCACGGGGACGGTAGCATTTATTACGTAGGTTTTGATTTGGGTTACAATATCTACCATTAGGTTTTAGTAACGTCTTGTAAAATGTCGAAGTAACCACTAGCTATACTATTCCTAGTACCGTCCACGTATTTAATCTGTAGGTCGTATCTATGTAGTCCTACTACGGCTAGATCCGTTCCCGCTATATCTATTACCGTTTCACCACCTACCGCGTCGGTATGGGAAGTAACTATTTTAGCTATTAGCGCGTTACTATCGTCGACGTCGTTTAGATTATTTACACGCTTTACCGTGAAGTATACAGTAGCGCCCGTAATATCTATAGCCGTACCGTTCGCGTCCTTGAAGAACACGGGTATAGTTTGATCGTCCCCCCTAATCATTTCCATTTTTGCGCTCATTTATTCTATACGTGAAAAATAAAAGTATTATTCTTTACCTGTTTCTTCCATAGGTAAAGGATCCTTTACCGGTTCTTCTCCTTCTTCTTTTACTGGGGCTTTTTTAGCTTTTCTAGCCTTCATTACTTTAGCTTCTTTTTCTTCCCTAATCGTATCCGTTTCGGTTATATGATCTACTAGGGTTTTTTCTCCTAAGACCTTTAACGAAAAAGTAATTTTCTTTAATTCCACTAAACTTATTTCGTTGTATTCTATTTTTAACTTAGCTATTTTTTCTTCCGGACTACCAGTATCACCCCCTAGAATTTTTATAGCTTCTAGTTCGTTCATTAGTCCCATTACTCTAGTAACTATTTTTTCTTTTCTTCTAGCTACTTCCTGGTCACCGCTTTCGTCCAGGTAAGAAAAGTCTAACTTTTTACCCTTTAGTACCGCCGTCATACTAGCCCTAGGTACTTTTCCTTTTTCTTCTTCCACCAGGTAAGTAATAGCCCCTTCGATATACGAAGGAACGGTAGAAGTCATTTTTACTATTTCCTGTTTTATAACTACGTACATTAGAAATATAGGTTATGCAATTAAAAGAAGCATATAATCGACGGTCGTAAGTGAATAAGAACCGGCCGTATGGGTCCAGGATAAAGTGATATTAGTATCGTCGGCACTAGCTACCTGTCGTCTACCCCTATCACTACTACTATTAGGCCCGAAACCGAATATACCAGGAAGACTATAATTATCACTATCCGCGTTATATACTTTTTGTGTTCGACTAGATCCGTCTACGTCACCGGCGAAACCACCATAAGTATTACCACCACTATAATTACCTTCCGTTTCCCCTATTGCTACCCTAGGAATAGCACCTAACCCGTGGGCTAGTACCATATCCGATTGGGCTATATCGTTATAAGTTACCGTTCCCGAAAGTACCACGGCCTTTATTCTAGTTTGCGAAGCCTTCGGGATCCTTGTAGTATCCGTTCCGGCGTCGTATTCCGCGTCTGTTGTTTGTTCTCCTATACCTTTAGTCGTTTCGTCTAGATCCGGAATAGGGATAACTGTATTATCTAAGTGGTATTTAGTTAGTAGTTCCCCGTCCGCTACCGCTTGCAATGCTACACCCGAACCAGTCTTAGTAGGAAGGTTAGTAAATGTAGTATCCCCTTCTACTTCTATGTCGTCCTTAAATGTCTTTACGCCGTTTATGTCCTGGTCGCCTGTTATATTCATAAAACGCCTAGCGCTTATATATTCCCTTTCGTCGGTAATTGTTCCACTAGTAATACTTGCTAGCTTTACAAAATTCCCCGACCCTGGATAACTTGCCCCAGTTTCTATAGTTGCTACCCCGTCCCTATCCGCCGGGACCGTAGTATAATCGTCTACGAAGGATTGCGCTAATTCTAGTCGAACCTTCTTAGTTCCCGTAGTGTCTATTACTGTATCCGCGGTAACTTCCACTTCTACGTAAAAACTTTCCCCACCGGCTCTAGTAGTTTCCACGAACGCGTAACCTTTAGCGACTTGGTTAGTCGTTACTTCTAGTCCTTCCCCCACTCCTTGGGTAGTAATTGCTTTTAACAATCTACTAAGGTGATAATCGGAATTTTGCGTACCCTTTATTAGCGCTACTAATACACTCATTTCGTAAATTTTATAAGTAAATATATTCTTATCGACTTCCTTATACGTCCACTATGTTTTTTTACAATGTCATATTATTTAGACTAGTTCTAACCTGGTGATCCTGGCGTTATATGCTTTTATGTTTTCCAGTAGGGTAGGCGTATATACGGTTCAGCTACTAACTTTCCCCGTAACGTCCTTTAGATCCATACCTTTTACCTTCTTTTCCAGGACGTATACGGATCCTGTATATAGTCCTATATCCGTACCGTTATCTATTTCCGCCTGTAGCTTGTCCCCGACCTGGCTAAAAAAGAAGTCTTCTACTATGGGTTGTATTTCCACTTGTTTTACGCTTCACTTCCTAGCGTCTAGAATGCTAGCAATACTTCCGGCTACTCCACCGTCTACCACTATATTTTCTTCGATCCTTCCGAAGGTTGTAATACTTCCTACGTCCGTCGAAAACGTGGTAGATTTTTCCGTTACCGCGTTCGCTATAGTATCCGCGTCGTATGTTACCTGGAAGTCCTTTACGTTCCTGTCTGCCGGTTCGTCGTGTCTTCGTTTCAGTAAATAGTAATCGGATCCACTAGTACGATCTACCCCTATTTCTTCCCCTACTATTAGTTCCCTATCCACTATACTAAACTGGAAACCTCTTTTAGCTAAGTTCTTTAGGGCGTTTAGTACGGTAGTATTCTTCGGTACGTCGAAGTCTATAACCGTTGTAGAACAATTCGCGGAAACTGTTATACCCGTGTCTTCCCTGGCGTTCATATCGTCTATAAGATTTTCAGCTATAGCCTTTACCGTTTGACTATTAAAATCCTTTGTATTGTCTACTAGTTTTCTTCCTAGGAAGTGTTCCCGGGTCCTTACTATTATGGTCGTTTCGTTTATTTTCCCTTCTCCTACCTTTATGTAACCGTCTATATATTGGTCTATTACCCCGTCTATTTCCCTGGTGATCCTACACCTATTAAATTCCATAAGGTTCGCATACGTTACCGCGGGGTTATCATTAGCTAGGCTAAATTCAGCTTCCCCGTAATCACTAAGTCTATTAGTACAAGAAAACCCATAGGCATTAAATACCTGGGTTAGATCGTTTCCGTCCTTGTCTTGTAGATATATCACTAGCATATTATAGGTAGTTATTTCTAAAGGTTGTCTTTACGGTAAAGTCATTTATTAGACTACTGGCCGTTAGTATTACGAAACTGGCCGTAGAAGTTACGTATAGCCGACTAGATCCGGCTTGCCTTAGACTTAGTATATCTACCCCGTTTTTTGTCGCTACGTTGTTTTCGCTGTCGAATACTAGTACGTCACCGGCTAGACCGGATACGTCGAATTTTAGATACTTATTATTATCCAGGTTTATAAGGAATAACGGCGCGGTATAGTCTACGTTGGCCGTTAGTTCGAAGTTTATAGGACTTTGTACGTTCCCGCTTACCGATACCGTGGTTAGGTTTTGGTATTCACTAAAAGTAAAGTCGAATTCCAGGGGAAAAGTAAACCCCCCACCCCGTGAACTTCCTAGGATCTTTTCTAGTTCAGCGTAGGACTTTAGTACTGGCGTCGCCGTACTTTCTAATACTATACGTCGTCTGTAGTAGGCACCCGTAAAGTTTTCGTCGTGTTCTAGTACTGTCAATGGATCCACTACTAATACGTCTATTTCCCGTTCATTATCGAAAAGGTCTTTAATTCTAAGGGTTTTCCCCTGTAGGTTGGAAGTGTCACCTTGTAGGCTAAATATTTCTTCTAAGTATCTTACCGCCGTTTCTAGGGAAGTATTACCTAGTCCGTCTATAACTCCTTCTATAGTTACTATTCTATTCCCGGCATATAGCGGGCTAGTTAGTCTTCCGTGGTTCCCCTGTAGCGTTCTACTTTCCTGGGTCGTACGAAACCTACGCCGGTCTATTTGCGTATAATATATTCAGCTACTACCGTCACGTAGTACGTCCTGGTTATCTAAGTGAAGTTCTTTTACGTCCATAGTAATAATTTCTAAGATCTAAAGCGGTTACGTTCTAGTCGTAATTCGAAGTCGAACCCGTCCGTAAAGTTTATAGGCCCTTCGTTAGTAAAGTTTCTACTATTATCTACGCTACTTGTTCCAGGTAAAGCCCCGGCTTCTCTTAGTGCTTCCTGGACTTTTTGCGCGTTTACAATGGATCCACTTTGCCCAGGTACGAATAGTTCCGTAGTTGCATTCGGTGAACCGTCCGGGTTTTCCCCTACTAGGTAAGACTGTCCCGCTGTTACCGGTCACCCGTCCACCCTTCCACTTGCTCTACTTTGGTTGTTTTGTATGTTTTGTTCAGCTATAGCGCTACGGATCGTTTCTACAAGTGTTCTATATTTCGCCGTTAGTCTGTCTACGTTTCCACTTACTGTATTGTAAAAGTTGTTTTCTAGTTGGGTAGTGTAGCTATATAGATCGTCTGCTAATCCTTTTTTCTTGTCGTTCAGTTGTATAAGTTCTATACGTTCCAGGGCTAGACGTTCCAATAGTCTAAACATATCGGTATCTAGGGCTAATATTTTTTCGTTCTCTAGTAGGTCGTTTAGTTGTTTTACGCTAGTTAGTTCGTGGTTTTGGAATACTTCTAATATCCTTTTCTTTTGTTCTAGCTTCTTTAGTTCCGCGTCCCTGGCTTGTTCAGCTTTCAATAGTTCAGCCTGGGCGTTTCTTGCTACTTCCTTTTGGGTATTTTCGAAGTCACCTAGTGCGCGTTCTTCGTCACTAAGTCCCGCCCTGTCGCGTTCTTCGTCTACTAGTTGTTGGTTCAATGTATTTAGGTTTTCCTGGATCCTTAGTAACTTAGCTTTTTCTTCGGTTATTTCTTGTTCTATTTCTAGTTGCTTTTCGGCATTCTCTAAGATTTTTTCCCTTTTCTTTTCTTCGTCTTCTTCGTCTATACGTTCGTGTTGTAGTTCCGATAATTTTTCTTCCAGGTCTAGTATGTCTTCCTTTGTTTTTGTTTCACCTTCGGCCTGGCTTCTTGCGAAGTTGCTAGCATTGTTTCCGAACAACTTACTACGACGGTCTATAATATCGTCTACCGTGGTTTTATACTTTTCGTTCACGTCTTCTATAGCGTCCCCTACGTCGCGTAGATCGTCTTTTATTGCCTTGTAGAATTTATGGTTAGCGTCCTTTAGGTCTTCGCTAGTCTCTAAATAGTCTTCGTTTGCTTTCTCCATATCTTTAGTTTGGTCTTCCAGGTCGTCTATTGCGTCTTCCAATTCTTCTACCCCGTCCTTAGCCTTTTTCGCTCCACCACCTACACCGCCTAGGTCGGCGCTAAAGTCTTCTACTGGTTTTTCCGTAGCTAATATTTCTTCCCTAAGATTTTCTATATTCTTGTCGAAGTTTATTAAATTATCGTCGGCTTCCGCTATTTCCTTTTTAGTATATTCTATGTCGCTAGTTAGTGTACGTACGTCGAAGTCCGACATAGTAGCAATAAATCCCGACTGTCCGTAGTCTTGTTGGCTATCGATCTTTTGGCGCTCCTTAGCCCCTTCTAGTTCGGTTATTTGCGCCTGTAGTAACTGGCTTTTATATTCCTTTATAGCTTTAATATTCTTTATTATTTCCGTGCGTTCTTCCTGGAATTCCGCGCTATGGGTTTCGTATGCTGTCCTAGCTAGTTCGTCCATTTCACCCCTATAGTCCGCTACGTCTTCGCTACCACCTTCTACCACCAGGTTAGCGCTTTCCTGTTGGGCTGTTAGGTTTGCTAATTGTTTTTCGTATTGCGCGCTAGTGATCGTTCAGCGTCTATATTGTTTTCTTAGCTTCTCTATTTCCTTACCTAGTTTCTTCGTTTCCTTTTTCGCCTTCTTTACTACTGGGTTAGATTTATCTAGGGATTTATTTAGCGCATATACTCACGCCGTAAGTGCGGTTACTCATAGTATAACCCGTCCTATCGGTCACGCGAAGGCCCCTAAAGTTAGTCCTAAAGTGGCTATAGATACCTTCATAACGGCCAATACCGGAAGTACGGCACCCAGGACCCCTATTAGTGCAACTAACGCCGTTACTACGATCCCTATACCTTTAGCTAGTTTAGGGTTTTCATTTACCCAGGCCCTAGCACTATCTACCATAGGTATAATAGCTTTCGTAATTGCCGTAAGTGCCGGGATAAAGATAGTACCTATAACTTCCCCTAATTGATCCGTAGCGTCACGAAGGTTAGACCGTGAACCTTGTAGGGTTTGGCTTTGGGCTTCCATAAGGTTAGCAAATTTACCACCTTCACTACTCATATTCTTAAAGGCCTGTACGACTATATCTGCACTAATTGCCCCGTCGCTTATCATTTCTTGGATTTGCGCGTTTGTTTTTCCTAGCATTCTAGCAAGTTCAGCTAGGATAGGTACACCGGCTACGGTGAAGTCTCTAAGTTCTCTACCTGTTAGTTTTCCCTGGCTTATTACTTGTCCGTAATTCAGCGCTAAACGTTCCAACGGTATAGATAACCCCGCGGATACGTCCCCTAGGCTCTTTAGTGTTGGTAGTAGATCCTTAGTACTTACCCCCATAGCTAGTAACTGTTTCGCGTTTTGTCTTACTCCAGTTAGTTCGAACGGTGTAGACTGGGCGAAGTCTGCTAATTCTCTTAGTAGTCTGTCCGCTTCTTCCGCGGATCCTAGCATAGTCTTAAATGATATACGCGCTTGTTCTAAGTTCCCCGCTAGGGTGATAATACCAGTACTTAGACGTTGGAAACCCCTAACTATTACCGCGGATCCAATAACCGTAGCTAATTGTCCTATAGCACCTTTTAGGCCGTTTACTCATTTCTTACCCCCACGTTCTATAGACTTTTCTAGGTCGGCTTCGACTGTTTTACCGGCACTACGAAAGTTCGTTATAATGTTTTGGGTAACGTTTTTTAGCCTACGGGCTACTATATCTATTTCTAACTTACCTGGCATATCGACCTATTATAAGAATTAAAGCGCTTTACTATGTCCGAATGCTTCGCCTAGTGCTTTCCTGTCTACTGTCCTACTATTTCTATTGGCGTCGTATTTATCCTTCCCCGTGATAATCCCCATATCCGCTAGCAACTTCCGGAATATTCTTATAGGTAAATTCATTATATCTAGGTTAGTATGCTTCGAAGCAAAACTTACCCATATATGGAAGTCTTCTAGGTGTTGCTTAGATTTTTCTAACCTTTTATCCTTCCTTCCTGGCTTTGTAATACCTGTTACTATGTCCCTTATAGTTGGTTTCTTTTGTCCGAACATAATACGTAAAAATCTAGTCTGCATTACCTGGGATAACTTAGGCTTCGTCTTATTAAATTCCGTTAGTAAACATTCTACGGCGTAGTGTGGATCCACCGAATACACCATATAAAGACCTACGGTTAGTTCCCCGGCTCTAAATACTTTCCCACCATAGCGGAACTTATGGACTATTCTATAGTTATGGTTCATAGTAACGCGTTTTGTAAATAAATGGTTATATATTCTAGTTGTTTCCCTGTCATTTCGTCTATTATTACTTTCAGTTCGTTAAATTGATCCAGTACGTCTACTATAATTTCCTTCCATAAATCTACTACCAGTTCGTCCGGTGTATCCTGGTTTATAATACTAAGCCTGGCTACGTAGGCTTGTTTCTGTTGTTCTTCCAGGTTACCTATAAAGTATTCGCCCTTCCCTATCATTACTACGGCGTATTCCCCCGGTACGTTTAGATCGTATAACATATAGAAGTTTTCCAATAAGTAAAAATCTAACCCCATTAGTAGGGCTAGATCTTATTTTTACAATGTCATATTATTTAGATTATACTACGCTTTGTTCGTCTTCGATACGTACCATAACGTTATTATCGTCTGGAAAAGCGGTAATAGATACCGGTACTTTCATTACTTCGTCTACCGCGTCGTCACCAACAAAACCGAAATCGAAGTTACCACCCATATAACCCTTTGGCATAATGATACGGAACTCTTTACCGTTTTCGTCTGTATTGATAAACTTCACTTCGTAGAACGTTACTAGTTTTAGTATGTCGCTCCATACGATAGTTTTAGTCGTATTCGGTGTGTATGTATAGTTTAGGAAGTAATCCGTCGCCGTACTCATAGCCCCACCGTCGATAGCTGTTACGTACCATACACCGTTTACCTTGTTTATAGAATAGTCTGTATCCTCGGTAAGTGTAGATCCACCCCCACCAGTTGCGGTAGTGATAGTAAGACTAGTTCCTTTAGAACCGTCCCCGCTATTATTTGCTATAGCTTGCGGTATATCTAGATCCGCTAGGTTTACTATTTCGTCCGTGATTGCCGTAGCCGACCCCGCCGTATTACTTAGTACACCGTGTCCGTCCAACTTAGAAATATTATCTAGGTGAACTTCGTAAAGTTCCGCCGTAAATTCTACTCCTTCCGGTTTCTTCTTTGGTGGAAGTCTACCGTTATGGGCTTTTAATTCCGATACTAACCAGGTAATAGTACCTACCGCGTTTTCCAATAGTCCGAAGTCCACGCTATCGACTACCATTTTTACTGATCCGAACCTAATACTACTAGTTTTCTGTACTGTTGTTTGCATTGTTCAATAAATAAGAAGCTAAAATATAGCATATATGTAGTCCGTCGGCTTTTTTTTACAATGTCATTTACGCCCGTACTATTTCTTCTTGTATATAAAATCTATTGTAAGGGCTACGCCGTGGGCTTTTAACGTCCTATCGTAGATCCTACTTTTAGATCTTACTACACTATTATTATAATTTACGGTTATTTTGTCCTGGAACAATTCTACCACCAGGTTAGCAATAGTTACCGCTTCTAGGTAAGTGTTCGCCCGTGCCGTTATTTGGAAGGGACTTACTAGCTTCGTATTCGTGTTTATTGTCTCCACTATCGGAATAAACGTAATAAGTGGCATAGTATCCGGGAAGTTATTTTTATCCTGGTCGTTGCTTTGTAGATATATTCTAGGCCCCACTAGGTCGGTGATCCCGCTAGTAGCTTCTAAGTCTTCCTTTACAACTTGTTCTATAATCATTGTTATTTACGTAAGAATAATCTAAAAGCGCGGTCTATTTCAGTTAGTGCCTTCTTCCTGTTTAGGTAGAAACCCCTACGAATATAACTACGTGGCGCAATTCTAACCGTCCCGTATTCCTGGTAATAGGCGTATACTTCTACTGGCGTCCCCGTGATCCCCTGGGAACGTTCTATAGCGTCTTCGGCCTGTCTTCCGGTCCCTCTTACTCATACTACATATTGTCCCAGTCCTACGCGCTTATGTCCTATAGCCCTTTTTAGATCCCCGGATACTGGGGTAGTTATGTCTTTAGGTGGCCTTCTTATGTCCCTAGGTGTAATTTCTACTATCCCGTCCACGTAGACTAAAGCGCCGGCTTCTACTGCACCGTCTACCGCTTCTTCTATAGCCTTCACGTCTAGGGTAAATTCCATTCCTAAGTTATTAAAGTTAAAATAGCTTTCCTATGATCCGTTGCGCCCGTGTGTGGATCCAAAACGTCGTAGACGTGTATTACTCTATATTGATCGTTTCCGTCCGCTATGGTGTCTTCCGCCGTGATAGAATAGGCCCTATCGTACAGTAAAAGCATATCTATTTTACTGTAGGCTATACTTATGTTCATTTTCTCGATCGATCTAAGTTGCGTACTAGAAGGCTTGGCCAATATTGCCGAAATTGCTACCGTACTTCCTGGAACTATTGTAAGTTCTCCTAACGCGTTGGTCCCGTTAGTCGTTGGTATATGATCCAGGGACTTTAGGAAGTCCGAAAATTCCGCGTATACTGTCATTATCTAGTAAGGTGAATATTAAATACTTTATATTTTTGTACGATTGCTTCATAGTGAACACTAAAAGGGTCGTCGTTTCCATACTGGGTAGATAGTTCCCCAGGGGAAAAGTACGTAACGCTTAGTCCTTCTAGTTTCTTCGTCCTTATTTTCGTAAATGGATCCTTCCCGCTTACTATATCCGTCCTTACTTGCTGTAGGGTCTTTAGATAATGTAAAAAGAAGTCTTCTAGATCCACGGGTACCGTAGCGTATCCAGTTTCGTAAGTTATTTTTACGTTCCTGGTTCAGCGTGGTAATACTGTAGTAGCATATACCGCGTATCCGTCTACGGTGTCGTCGTCCAATACTACACTAGTTCGGCTATATCATTCGTTACTAGTCAAAAATATACTAGCTACGCTATTTGGGATACGTTCTAAGTGGATCCTTTTAGACCCCTGGCCGTCTATACGCCTAGTCTTCGTAGCTGTCCCTAGATTTTCTCCTAGTTCTAGGTCCAGTAGTTCAGTACCACGGTCTATAAGTTCTTGTAATTCCGTATCCTGGCTACCGTCTAATACTCATAGGAAAGTTTTTAGGGTGGCTAGACTTGTATACTTTAGCATTCCGGTAATTTCACTAAATAAAAAAGACTAACCAGGTTCTACCCCGCTAGTCTTTTTTTACAATGTCATATAATTAGTGGGTACTATTCTTCCCCTTCTTCTTCTTCGTCTTCCGCCGGGTCGAATTCGTCCCCCGCTTCGTAACCTAGTTCGTCCGACTTAGTTAGTATAGTTTTGTCCTTCCAGTTAGCCTGGGCGTTCACCCCGCTAGTCTTTAAGAATTCTACTCTAGCTTCACGGTCGGCGTCTTCTAGTTTTACTGGATCCGCTTTACCACCTTTACCGTCGTCGGCTTTAGGTGCTGTAGCTTTCGCCTTCTTCACTTTATAAAGACTAAACCCGCTAGATAAGTAACCTTGTAAGTTGTCTTCCGATACTTCCGCTACCTGTTGGTAACCGATACCGTTATAAAGTCTTTTCTTGTTGTTAATTACTTTAATTAGTTTCTTGTTTCCCATTGTCCCATAAGGTGAATAATAAAAGAGAATGCAGAAGCCCCAGGGTAGGGGCTATAGTAGGTAATACTATCTAACTAATGAATTTTTCAATGTTACGATAGCTTCCGGATTTTCTACGTTAAAGTCAATTCTTGCTTTCCAATGTCGAATATATCCTACGTTTGGTACTCTTTCAATTTCGAAAGTAATAGCCGGTCCACCGCTTTCCGTGTTAGTTTGGATACCCATAACTAAGTTACGTGGATCCATAAGGAAGGCGTCCGATCCGTCTACCGTTACCTTAGTAACTGTTACCCCGTCCGCTACGTCGTAAGGAACTGTAGCCCCCCATTCCGCGTTAAAGTCCGCTTCAAAAGTAAAGTCGTTTGTAGATACAGTCTTTACCTTAAAGATCATTTCCGCCGTAGTTCATAGTCCAATAGCTATATAGTCACCTACGATAATTCCCGTAGCACTTGTTACCGTAATAGTTGTATCCCCTGCACTAATTGCCCCGTCTACGTCTGTAGCTGTTGCCGTTGGTACTGGTTCAGCGTTACTAATAAGTGGTACTTCGTTTAGCGCTCTACCTAGTACTTGGTTCTTTAGTTGTGTTCTAACCGTTTGGTCTGCTGTAGTGTCGTATAGTTCTTGGTAATCTATGATCGTATCCGCTCCACTTAGGAACTCGGTAAATGGACGATATTTAGTAGCTAGTGATTTAAGCATTTTCGTAAACTTGTTACGTGCTATATATCTGTCGCTAAATAGTCCGCTATCGTCGGCGTCTACTACGTTACCTTCACTATTAGCGTAGTATTTAAGACCGTTAAACATATCTAACGCGCTTAGTGGATCTTCACTAGAACTATGTCTAGTACGTCCGTAAATACCTACTTCTTCTAGTTCGTTTCCTAGTTTTCTAGTAACGATACCGATAATATGATCCGTGATAGTTTGCCCTTCTATATTGTCCGTTAGTTCTTCGTCCGTCATTTCGAACGCTCCTTTAACGATCTTTGTAGATAGGTCCCTTTGTGTAGTAGCGAACTTATCATAAGTACTACTATCCTGTTTTACTCCAGTCTTACCAGGCTTCATAAACTTACCAGTACTAATAAGTCTAGGGATAGGCATATTAGGCTTTTTCATTTTCAAGACTCTAGCCTTACCTAGTAACTTACTTTCGTTTACGATAAAGTCTACGAACGCGCTAGCTTGTTCTTCGTTCAAGTGTACGAACTTAGAGTTAAGCGCCGAAGCGTCAAATACTTTTGATAGAATTTCCTGTTGTTTTTTCATTTTGCTAATAAGTATAAATTATAAAAAAAGATAATACTAATAAGGACTAACCTAAGATCCTTCCGAAAGTTCCTTCTTTTCCTTCTTCTGCTTCTTCGCTAGTCTTGTGGACTTGTTTAGAAGTGTGGGCTTTAGATACTTTTTGGATAGCTGTAGCGTTTGCGCTTACCGCTTCCGTTACTTTAGTAATTTCACCACCTAAGAAAGTCTTTAGATCCTTCATAAGTTCGCCTAGACTGTCCGCGCTAACGTACATATCCGCATACTTAGTAATAGCTTTTTCTACCAGGGCGTTTACCTTCTTTTCTATTTCTTCCGGTTCACCTTCCCCGTCGCCTTCGCCTTCTTCTCCACCTTCTTCGCCTTCTTCCGCTCCTTCTTCCGGTGTAGGTTTTTCTTCCCCTTCACCTTCTCCAGGTACTTCGTCTTCTTCTACCTTGTCTAGGTTTTCTAGTTGTTCGTCTAAGTCCTCTACGGTCTTAGTTAGAACTTTACTAGCTTCTTCGACTGCCTTAGCCGGGTCGGTTTCGTCGCTTAGCGCTTTAGCTATACTAAGAAAACCCCCTTTAGTTCCTTCCATAAACGTTTTTAATAGTTCCTTAAATTTCATTCGGAATGAATTAAATAATAAATAAATATAATGTATTACTAACTTGTAGACTTTTTTTTACAACGTCATTTTTTCCCCTAGTGGCCCTTATTCGTCCGATCGTCCTACACCTTCCATACTTACCCCCACTATTTCGCCGTCTAAGACCTTTTTATAAATGTCCTGGCTAAATTTAATTCCTACCATTCGCGAACCTATTTTAATAATATCGTCCCCTACTGGTAAGTCTGTAGGTAGTACGTAGCTTTCCACTACGTAGGCGTCTTCGTTATCTAGTTCCGATCCTGGTACGTGATCCACGTTTATAGTCTTCTTCGCTAGGTTCGTTATAAATTCGTGGGCCGTCTTTATAATTTCGTTAGGACTAATCGTATCACCGTTATAGTCTTCTACGTCCGGTTCCAACACTACGTAGGTTACCGTATTATGGACGTCGCTAGTCTTCGCTATCCTGGTCGGTGCCTTCATTACTTCCCCCGTATCTATGTTTAGTAGGGTTCAGTCTTCCAGTTTTTTAATTACGTATTGTAGGCTTTTTTTTTCTATAGGTGTTTTACCCTGTAGCTTTTCTATGGTCTTTAGTAACTTCACCTTCCGGGTCTGTTTCTTTTTAACCTTAAATATTGCGTACTGGTTACCCGCCTTTGGTACCGCCGGTATTTCGTCCTTCGATACTAGGGCCAACTTGTTTACTGTCACGTCGTAAATGTTTTTACTCATAGGAATAATGGTAAGTATTAAAATAGTGGTGCTACTACGTTCCCCGCGTCCTGGAACTGTTGTATAGAATTATAAGGAAGTAGCGTATAGGTATTTTCGCTAGGCTTAAATACTCTATAGGTCACTTTACAACGGCAATTAAAGCCGTGCGGTTCGTGTAGTGTCCCCGTGCTTTGGAACTCTTTACTAGATAGTATCCACCCTTCTAATTGCGCGTCGTAGTGTTCCGGTCTAACCTTCGCGTCGTTTTGCGTTTGGTTACGTTTATATCCTTCCTGGCCGAACCTTCCTACTAAGTCCTGGAACTGGGTATAACTACTATTACCGTGTGCTAGGGCTATTTCCTGGTGGGCTATAAGCGCGCTTCTTACCGTGTTGTATTGGTCGAATTTAGTATATATTTGTTCCGCTAGATACTTCTTACTTCGTCCGTCCTTCATAGCCTTAGTTACTAATTTGGCTACTTGTTCCTGGGTGGTTTGGGTTACCCCGCGGATCAATTCCCCGGCCCTATATTCCGCGTACTCTAGCGCTATGTCGTCTACTATGCTTATGGATCCTTCCAGGTCTATAGATAGGTCGCCTAGTTCCGCCAATATACTAGCTAATATTAGATCCTGTCCGGCTACGTATACTTTCTGTAGGATCCCTTCGACTGCTATAGTTATATCGTCTTCGACCTGTATAGGTATTTCCTTTTCCAGTAGTAGTAGTCCTTCTATGTTCTCTAGCGCGTCCTTTAGTTGGTACCCGAACAATTTTACCATAAGTAGTTCCAATTCGTCGTATAACGGAAGTAGGACGGGGTTACCTAAGTATCCTACACCGTCCTTAGCATTCTTTATAATGGTATATTTGTTACAAGCCTTACACATTCCTAGAATGGATCTTATGTAAAATTTCCTTCGTATATAATGTCTTTTCTAATGTCTTTTCTATTTCTTCTAGTGCCGGATCCTTCGTATTGTCTACGTTTAGTCCGTAACCTTCTTCGTGTTCTTCCTTCCCTAGTTCCGTCCTTACTTCGTTCGCTTCCAGTACCCCGGCTTTTATGTATCCCGTGTGTACCTTCATTTCTTCTAGTTGGTTCTTCGTATCCGGTGCCTTTAATTGGATCCCGTCTACTAGATCCCCGAAGTATTCACGAAGCGCCCTTTTTAGTATGCTTACATATCTAACCTGTAGCGGTAGTACGACGTCCCTACTAAGTTGTTCTAATGCTACTTCACTAGAAGAACGGTTACTACTAATTGCGTCTAGTAGATCGTATGGTACGTTCAGCGCTAGGGCTATATTTCTTATTAGTTTGTCCCTGTACTCTAAAAATGCTTTAGTGTCTTCGTCCTTCGTTAGGTCCAGTTTCACTAGTTCAGCCGGAATAATTGCCGTCTTGTAACTATTTTCTAGACCTCTTAGGCTATCGTTTATAATGTTCTTTATTGCTTCCTTTTGCTTATCCGTTAGCGTTTTACTTTTGTCGATCAATAGACTAGGACTTATTAGCCCCTTATCGAATAAGTTTACGTAGTAGTTGTCTATTTGTTCCAGTAACTGTATTTGTTTCGAAGCCTTAGCGAATTTACTTATACCATAATACCTATTCGATAGGCTTACGGTTTTCCGTTGTATTACTTCCGCCTGGGTAAATGGATACTCCTTACCACCTACGGACTGTACGTAGCTTAGAACTAATCCCCCTACGGTTCCTTCTTCCGTTTGTTCCGCTTCTTCCGCCGTTACTCTAGCTAGTTTTACATACATTTCGTGTATAAGAAAAGGCGCTATATATGGACGCCCCCCTAGATCTAGCATTATTTCAGCGAACGCGTTACCAGTCACCAGTAAAGATAAAAAGTAGTATTCGTTATCTATACCTAGATCCGTTAGTAGTCTTCGTAGTTCTTTTTCCTTTTCGTCCATATCGTCCGGATCCTTCCAGGCTACGAAACTACTAGCGCAAGCGGTCGCTACTTTTTCCAACGCTCCACCTACTATAAAGTTAGCTTCGAAGGCTTGGACTAGTAAAGAAAATCTAATAGGGTGCGGTTGCGTCCCCGTAGTTAGCTTTAGGTCGTCGTGGCTTTTTTGCTTACTTAGTGGGTGGTTATCGTTCGCCGTCTTGTTCATAGCGTCCCCGACTAGGACTATTCCAGTTCCTTCTAGATCCATTCGAATAGATAATACATTATAAAACTATGCTAGATTTATTCCTATGCTTGTTACTCTTACGTTACCAGTTGTTCCACCACCTTTACCCGAAGCTAGGAAGAACGCTTTAGGTGTTCCATTATAAGCCCCGTCCGGTGAAGTGAATATATACGAACCGTTCCAGTCACCCCCTATATTTCTAAAGTCGGCTACCTGTTGTACGTTGTTTATCCCGTGAAAACGAACCTCGTATAATGTATCTACCAGGAAGGTAGGCAATATATCCGCGCTGTCCCCCTGGTCTAGAAAATTAGGACTTCTACTATCTAACCTTAGCCGTCTTCTTCGTTCCCCGTTCCCGGATTGCGTAGTAGTGAAGGCACCGGCGTAATTACTGTAGTGTTGCGTTCCACCACCGATACTAGAAATAGCGTTTACCATATAGAATTGGAAGACTGCATAACTAGCTATAGTTAGTGGATCTATTCCGGAAGGTGTAATTTTTGCTATGTTGTTCGCGCTTCCAGTATTTACCAGGTAATATAGATCCGCTACGGCGTCGTAATCTAACGTTCGAAGTGATCCATATATAGCGGTAACTTCCGCGGGGAAGGTAGCATTATCGTAGTGGTCCTTTAGTTCAGCCTGTCCTAGTTCGAAGTCGTAACCACTACTAGCAATACTTCCGGCCCTATGGACGGAATTACTAAATACTTTCCCTGGTCCTGTTAGTAAACCCATTGGCGAAAAACTTAACTTACTAAAAACTTATTTAAGTCTACTTAACTTAGTAACATTCCCCGACTTGCGCAATTCCACCAACACTACGTAGTAAATGTCCTGGCGTGATCTTAAAGTATTCTACGTCCCCTTGTGGCATATAGATAAGATCCCCCGCACCTGTAGGCGCTTCGCCGAACTCTACCGTAATATTAGCGTCCTGGGCTACTACTCTTACTATTTCGCTATTTAGCGCTGTACTACTAGCGGTATCCGCTACGTCTTGTACGTTTTGCACTCATAGCGCCGGGATAGGGTTACCGTTTGCGTCTACTGCTAATTGGATTTTCATTATTAAATATGGAATGAAATAAATAATATAGCCTTCTTTTACGCCCCCGTGTTTTTTTTACAATGTCATTATTATTTAGAATACCCCATAGCTTCTAAAGTGAAACCTTCTAGATCATACTTACGAAGGATCTGTAGCGCGTCGTTCATATTTACTATAAGTCGTTGGATCTTAGTAACTTCGTCTTCCGTAAGTTCGTACAACTTCATAAGGGAAACAATATACCGCCCCCTATAGCTTGGAAGACTATTACCCTTTTCGATCCTGTTTATACTTCTAATGTCCCCCTTTATTATCCTGGCTACGTCTCATACTGTCCGGCCCTTTTGGATCCTACGAACCATAAATATATTTCCTAGTATACTATTATTCGGCTTATACCACTTCCTTAGATTGTCAATAAAGAAACTATCCTTATCTAGGTGGTAATGGTCGTATAGCTTTTCTAGCTTGTTCTTGTTTACCTTGTTGTATTTACTATTTACCAGGGAATACAAGAAACTATAACTAACGCCTACGCGGTTGGCTAAGTACTCTAAGCCGTTTTCTTTTTCTTCCGCTTTAATTAGTTGTAGGATCTTTTCCATAGGCGTAAAGGGTAAGTAATTAAATAACGTATATACTATCGTTTGTAACTGTCCCCGCTTGTAGGATCCCCCATACTAGGGCGTCCATTATATCGTCGTGGTCCACTTCCGGAAACTCGGTAATCTGTTGTATAAGTTCTTCGTCTCCTTCTTCCTTAAATATTACTAGTCCTTCTTCTATATCCGGGGACGCTTCTAGTAGACGTTCCCGCTTACTATTCGTCGCTATTACTCATACCACCGGGTACCCGTCGTTTACTAGTTCCTGGGTAAGTAACGTTTCTATATTGTCTTCTTTTACTATGTAGTCCGGTTCCTTCCAACGTTTGTATAGTCCCTTCGTAAATTGTTTTAGCTTAAAGGCCTTTAGCTTCACCTTTAGACTGGATAGTACCCACTTCTTTAGTATTTGGTTTCCGTCTTCGTCCTTCCCCCCGTCTGTTATACCCAGGTGGACGAACCCGCTATAATCGTTTTTCCTTTTCTCCTTTTGGGCCGGATCCAATACCATAAGACGGCGTAGGTATTTCTTAGGGAATTCTTTTATAGGCTTCTTTACGATCCGCTTTAATTCTACTAGCGCGTCTTCGCTACTTAGTGGAATATGTAGGTATTCCTGGTTAAATCTCGGGGTACCTAGTTTCTTCCTTCTTTTCTCCAGGGCTTCCAGGCTCCATAGTGCCGGCCGTACCGCTTTCCCTTTTTCTATTGCTTTGTATTCTATAGTAGTTCGTTCGTGTTCGTCCCTTAGTGACTTCACTAAACACCTTTTCCCTACCATAGTTCCTAGCACTACCATAGATCCGCGCCCAGGTAACATAGTCCCATATACCGAAGTAAGTATAAAGTCTTCGAATTCGTCTACTATTCTTTTCGTCTTTACGTCCTTATTTTCCTGGGGATCGTCTACTACTACCCTATGCTTTCTACGTCCACGTATACTAGATCCTTTAGATAATGTTTCTAGGCTCGACCCGTTCAATAGTTCTAGATAGGATTGTTTCCATACCTTTAGTTTCGCGCTACGAATTTCCCTACTGTCTTCGTCCCTAG
>Ga0306866_1000081_pt1 | contig 38191 bp, 26 predicted proteins | sample AntRauTorckE5432_FD_190450 | JGI IMG/M metagenome (GOLD analysis project Ga0306866, IMG submission 190450) | Saline lake microbial communities from Rauer Islands, Antarctica - Metagenome Torckler E5 #432 (v2) (version 2) | ecosystem: Environmental > Aquatic > Non-marine Saline and Alkaline >...
TCACTTCCCCCTTTGGTGATTACCCCTACCGTGTCCTGGTCGAGCCAACCCTCTTTATTGAGTGGCTGGCCGACCAGGCAAGCCAGATTGAATATTCAAACTTCAAGAATCAGGTTGCTAAAACCAGGGGCTATGAATACACCCATGCATTGCACGATGTTTGGTCGGCAATGTTGAATACAGAAGACGAATCAAGCAGAGAGACAAATCCAGCTAACAGATCGAAAGGAAGCAACTAATGAATCAGATAAAGTGCCCGAAGTGCGGAGAGGGCTTCACCATGGATGAGGCAGGGTATGCCGACATACTCAAGCAGGTTAGAGACGAAGATTTTGAAAAGACTCTTCACGAACGTTTAGAGCTAGCGGACCAGTCGAAGAAGACTGAGATCGCGCTAGCCGAGGCAAAACTAACCCAGGAGATGCAGGCTGAGAAAACTAAGAAAGATGCTGAGATTGCGAACTTGAAAGCTGACATAAGTTCGAACGAACTGTCAAAGCAGTTGGCTGTTAAAGAAGCTCTTGGCAGCGTTGAAAAGGAACGCGACAACCTCAAGAACTCTCTGGAGCAGTCTGAACTAAAGGCCAAGTTGGAGCAGAAGTCTCAAAAGGAACTGTTCGAAACTCAAATCAAAGACCGGGATGACGCTATTGAGCGCCTCAAGGACTTAAAGGCGAGACTCTCCACCAAAATGGTGGGCGAGACTCTTGAGACCCACTGTGAGATCTCTTTTGATCAGATCCGCGCTGCTGCATTCCCGCACGCTCAGTTTGGCAAGGACAACGATGTCTCTTCGGGAAGCAAGGGCGACTACATCTTCCGCGACCAGGACAATGACAAGAACGAAATCGTGTCAATCATGTTCGAGATGAAGAATGAAAACGACACAACAGCCACCAAGAAAAAGAACATTGATTTCTTGAAAGAGCTCGACAAGGACCGCAACGAAAAGGGCTGTGAGTTTGCGGTATTGGTTTCATTGCTAGAGCAAGATAGTGAGCTCTACAACGGTGGCATAGTTGACGTCTCCTATCTCTACCCAAAGATGTATGTGATCCGTCCGCAATTCTTCATCCCAATGATTACCCTCCTTAGAAACGCGGGATTGAATTCTTTGCAATTCAAGAGTGAGCTGGCCTTGGTTAAGTCACAGAACATTGATGTGACGAACTTTGAAAATGACCTCGAGGAATTTAAGTCTGGCTTTGGCAAGAACTACGACTTGGCCTCGCGAAAGTTCACCGATGCAATCAGTGATATAGACCGGGCAATCAAGGTTTTGGAAAAGGTTAAGGATGAGCTAAAAAGCTCAGAGAACAACCTGCGCCTTGCTAACAACAAGGCCCAGGACGTCACGGTCAAACGCCTAACAAGAGACAATCCGACCATGGCGAAGAAGTTCAAGGAGCTTCCAAGCGCTTAGAACCAACCAGCAAATTAAGCAGGAACCTCGCTGGAGAAGCTAACCAGTTCATCTGAGTGCGGGCGAGAACTCCTATTACGATTCTCGCCCGCATCTGAGCTGATCCACTTCGAACCAACAACAAATTAGATTTATCGTCGACTTGGAGATTTGAGAAATGATTCTAGATATCAACGGCACACTAGTGACCGTTCTGTTCTCTGGCTTGGATGCAATGGGTAAATTCAAACACCACATGCAGGGTGGTACTCGGATGGATCTGACCGAAAAGTATTTCCACTTCACCGGTTATACCCAGCTACTAGATTTCAATTTACACATAAGTGGCAAAGGGTTGACGATTCAGGACCTGTTGGCTCCAGAAGCAATTACCTCGGCTTTAGATGCCCACAAAGAAATCGGCTTTCCTCAGAAATTTAGTTCTCCACGACTTAGTTTCTTTGATTCTAAAACGAACCCCTTCGAGCATTGCCCGCAGGTAAACTTTGTACAAATAATTAAAGGGGGAGTCAATTGCAGACGGGCGAAATGAGGCAATTGGCGATTCAAATTGCGAAGGCCAACGATTCTGGTGTCGTGGACAAATCCCACGTCTTTCTTGCGGTTGTGCAGATAAATCCGGAACTGATTCGAGACCAGCCTGAAAAGCTTAAAAATCTCCAGATGTTAGTCGAAGCTGGCGGACGCCCGAAGATGACATCCACCCCGAAAGTCTCCCTCCTTGCGGAGAGGCTAATGGATGAAATTAGCATGTTAGATAAGACATCATTTTGGTCCCTGCTGGTCAACTTTTTGGAGCCAAAGACTCCGGAAAAATCACCAGGCAAAAGGAATCCAGGTCCTGGAAATAAAACCCCTGGAGTCCCACCAGTCCAGAAAAAAGAAAATTCTAACCTTCACCCGGCGAGAAATTCCCCTGCGAAGCGAGACATAAATGAGGTGCTGGAGGACTTAGATGCTTTGGTTGGACTCTCTTCAGTAAAGAAGAGGGTGAAAGAGCTCGTAAACATGCAGAAGGTTAACCAGCTGAGAGAAAAAAAATCGCTTCCACCTTTGGGGGCAGGATTAAATTTAGTTTTCACGGGGGAACCAGGAACTGGGAAAACTTCGGTGGCTCGAATCGTCGCAGAGGTTTATAGCTCCCTTGGCCTACTAGAAAGGGGGCATCTGGTTGAGGCGGCCAGACAGGACCTGGTTGGTGTCTTTTTGGGCCAGACCGCGACAAAGACCGCAGAGTTAGTTGAGTCGGCTCTCGGCGGAGTGCTTTTTATCGACGAGGCATACAGCCTCACTCCCAAAGATGCACAGGGTGGAAGGGACTACGGGAATGAGGCAATCGCAACACTTATTCAGCTCATGGAGAGCCACAGGCATGAATTGGCCGTATTCGTTGCTGGCTACTCCGTAGAAATGGAATATTTCCTAGGCTCTAATCCTGGATTGAGATCGAGATTCTCAAATTCGATTGAGTTCGAATCTTACTACCCAGGTGAAATGGTAGAAATCACAACCAGACTTTTGGGGGCTCAACTATTTTCTGTCGGCCCAGAGATCAAAGTCGCTCTGGAGGCCCACTACCAGGCGGCAAACTACAAGGGGAGCATGGGTAACGGTCGATACGCAAGAAACCTTGTCGATCAAATGATGATAAACATGAGTAACCGTCTCGGACAGCAGTCCATAATCGAGACCCGCGCTCTAACTAGTTTTACCCAGGAGGATGTTCCAAGGGCGAAAAACGAGCAGCCCGTGAAGAGGATAAAGCTTGGTTTCCAGGCTGATTAGTTGTCTGAGCCTGGGGCTAAGATCGAGATTTATCGGACAGAATTCGGGGGTATTGCATAATTGAGGTATTCATTGTCCTTTACAGCTGCCGCCCTACTTCCTGAGGAGTCGAGGCTTGTGGCTCCGTTGTTTCTAGAATTTGACGACCTAAAATTGATCAGAAGACGCGCAATAGAGGATAGATTAATTTCTACAAGAACTGAATCAGCGGGCAAGCGAATCCTATCCGAAATTATCTCGCGTCTCGCTTTGCTGCCACCTCGAGGACTGGCGTTGATTTCTCATGGAAGCTCGGAGGAGGCCAGGCAAGTCCTGTGGTTGGCCTGCTGCCTACGATATCCGATTATTAGAGACTTTGCGGAAGGCCCATTGGCTGAGTCCGCAAGAGTTCCCGGTGGTTCAGTTACTACTAAAGATGTGGAATCATTTTTTCTCAGCCAGCAAGCTCTGCATCCAGAAATCTCAGTGGTCAGCGAGGGAACCAAGGGAAAATTGAGGCAGGTGCTGAGGCTTATGATAGTTCAGGCGGGTTTGGTGAGCAACTCGGGTCGATTAGTTCGTGGTCTTTTAGCACCGGACATTACAGAACTGATCCATGAAATTCCGGGTGCGAAGATGTGGGTAGGGGGACTGATTGTTCCATGATTAAGAAATCCCAATCTAAAGATGATCTTCGAGCGCATCTGCTGGCGTGCCTCACTTCAGTGAAGTTTCTTGAGGGGAAGTCCCTAGGGTCCCAGGCACCAATTTTTATCGCAGCGCACGATTCCATTTTTGAGAGCGAGGATAGCAATCTGCCCGGATGGCTAGTTGGCCAGGCAGCCCTGACGGGATCGGCAATAATTCATTTCGACATATTCACAGAGTTGATTGCCTCGCTTGAGGATCAAGGAATATTGACCAACCTTTTAGATCAGGAGAGGTCTGGGTTTCTTGGGCAGAGGAGCCTTAATGCGGCAATTCACTCAGCTGCGCAACTATCGAAGTGGATTTCCGCAAGACTTCAAAAAGAGTTGCTTGAAAATCATGCCAAAGCCATCGTATTCTCAGGACTAGGGGCGGCTTACCCTTACTTCAGGGTTAGTGAGCTAGTCGGCATCTTGGAGGTAAGTCAGGTCAGCATTCCAGCTGTAATCCTCTTCCCTGGGACTTTTGATAGCACCTTCCGATCCCCAGTTTTGAAACTTTTTGGACAAATAGACGAGATACACAACTACAGAGCCCTAGATATCTTTAACTACGAACCATAGGAGTCAAAATGAAGGTCAATCAAATATTTAGTAGCGACCTAGAGCGCCAGATTAAGTCTGTGATTTTGGCCAAGGACGAATCCACTATCGCTGAAGAGGTGGAGGAGTTTGTTCTAACTAACGACACTGCAAAGCAATTGAGAGTTTTCCTGGAAGAATACTTGAACGGTTCCGACCAGCAGGCAATAGGATCGTGGTTTTCTGGGTTTTATGGCTCAGGAAAGTCACACTTGCTAAAAATGGTTGCTCACCTTCTCGGCGATGTGCCTGGTTCGTCAATTAGTCAAAAAGACGTGGCTGCAGCTTTTGAAGAGAAAGCTTCGACGTCTTCTCAGGGGGCCTTCTTGCAGGGACTGTTGAAAAAAGTGCCTACAATTCGAGCAAAAGTGCTTCTTTTCAATATCGCCACTCAATATCAGCTCAATGAGGGAGACGATACCGCTACCGCACTCCGTGTTTTTTATAAAATCTGGAACGAGTCACTAGGACTTTCGGAACTTGTGGGAGTCGCAGAGTTTGAAAAGTCGCTCTTGAATAGTGGCCAGCTCGAAAAATTCAAGTCATCTCTCAAAAACAAATCCGGCTTTGAGTGGGAAGCAGTTCGAGGATCATGGATGGGGCGCCTTCCAGCAATAGCCCATGCTTTTGAGGACGCCACGGGCGCATCACTTGATGCGAATGCGCTTTCGATGATGCTGAGCAGTACTAATTACCCTTCGTCTTCAGAGCTTGCAGAACAAATTGGGCACTGGCTTGATATAAACGATGAGTACGATCGGGTAATTTTTATGGTGGATGAGGTCGGGCAGTTCATTGGCACTAACTCAAAAATCATGCTGGATCTTCAGTCTGCAGTGGAGTCCCTTTTCAGCCTAAATCGCCGAGTCTGGATTGGAGTAACGTCTCAAGAGGACCTCGACAACGTACTGGAAAAATTCAAGCAATCTGGCAATGATTTTCAAAAGATTTCACAGCGGTTCAAGCTTCGATTTCAGTTGACCAGCACTTCAGTTCGAGAGGTAATCCAAAAGCGATTGCTCGCTAAAAAAGAGGAATCAAAAGGCATGCTGACCACCATTTACAAGGAATCGGAAAACAAAATCCTGAATTCTTTGGCTTTCAGGGATGTGGCTAGAAACCTCGTTCCTTTTAAAGGTGAGGTTGACTTCGTAGATACATACCCCCTAGTTGGCTGGCATCTCGATATTCTCACCGAGTCAATTCGTGAAATCTCTGATCGTAATGGGTTCACCGGTGTGATGGTGGATGTTGGTGCCCGCTCCACGCTTGGAATCTTCCAAGAGGTGATTCTTTCCATCGGGGAAGAAGAAGTCGGGGCGCTTGTAACCATTGACAAAATGTATGACGGTATGTCGAACGATCTCAAGGTGGCCTACAAGCAATCTGTTGAGTTTGTAGACCAGAACTCAAAAACTGACTTGGAAAAAAGACTTATTCGAGTCCTGTTGATGGTGAAGCACGTAAGCTCTTTCAAGCCAACAGCTAACAATCTCGCGGTTCTTCTAATGTCCTCGATTTCGGAATCTCAAATTGAACTTGTTCAAGAGGTTGAAGTGGCGCTCAAGTCACTCACTTCGGATTTGTACGTTGAGAGACGCGGTAACGAGTATTACTACCTGACGAGTATCGAGAAGGATGTCGAGAAGGAGATCTCAAGGGTTTCAATTGACCCCCACGAAATGGAGGCGAGATTATTCGACCTGTTGCAAGACTCTTACCCTAAGAGCTCGTTCAAGCACGATGTCACTGGGCGAGATTTTCAGTTTAACATCAAACTAAATGATTTCTCTAGGAGGGCTGCGAATTACGAGCTCACTCTGCGCTATGTCAGATCAGATCAGCCGGAGCAGTCGGAGATGGCAAAGAGTGCCGGCGTTCCAGAGTTGAGGGTTTTGCTTGAATCAGACAGTGCTTTGGATGCAGATCTAATCCATTTCCTGAAAACCGAGAAGTTCCTAAACCAGCATTCGGGTTCCACGGATAAGGCGGAACAGGGAATCATAGATGCAAAGTACAAGACCTCAAGCGCTCTCAAGGCTGAGCTAGCCACAGGGATTGCAAAAAGACTCTCCAGCGCGGTCCTTATTTCAAACGGTCAGAGACTTGACGTCCAGGAGAGCTCTGATTTAGTGAAGAGGATGTCAGTGGCGTGGCATTCAGTTCTGAGACAGGTTTACGTCCAACTTGAGCTGGCTAAGTCCCACCGACATAGCACGGAGGAAGTAAGACTGGCGCTAACCTCCAGTCAGGAGGGCCTGATTGCCTCGCCCTCTCCCGCTGCTTCGGAGGTAATGGGCATGATTTCAGCCCTTTCGAGTCAAAATCAGGCAGTTTCTGTGAAGCAGATTCTTGATGTATTCGAAACCAAGCCATATGGGTGGGAGTTGAATTCAATTCTCTACTTTGTCGCAACCCTAATAGCAGGTTCCGAAATTACCTTGAAGCGCGATGGTCGCCTTCTGTCTCCCTTGGAGGCAGCTAGAGATCTGAATAGCACAAATATTCACCAATCCTTACTTTTGTCCCCCGCACCCAAACTTGATCATGGCCTGATCCTGAAAGTTCGAAATCTCTTAATCAACGATTTTGGAGTTGCGATTCCCTCCTCGGATTTAGTCACTCTTGGAAGAGAAATTAGGGGCAGCCTCGAGCGAATGGGCGCTGAAATAGAACAGCTACAGAGCTTAAAAGCACCCTTCACAAATTGCCTAGCTCCCATGGTTTTGGAAATCTCCAAGCTCATTGCCTTAAGCGAAGAGGCGCTAGTGACTGATTCTCTAGAAGGCCTTCAGCACCTAGGTAAGGAAAAGACCGAGTTATTTAATCCAATCTGGGTCTTTTTCAACAACCAGAACCAGAGGGCAATTTATGAGCAGGCGTTCGCGCTAAAAAATATTTCGCAGTTGGACATCGAGCACTTTGGAGGGAATGATGGGGTAAGGCTATTCGAGCTTCTTGAAGACACCGAACTTCTATCCGCCAACAGAGTGCCTGAACTAAAAAAGTACTACGATTCTGTGCTTCAGAAGTTGTCAGCTGAAACTAAATCAATCGTTGATGCTCTCCTGCAGTCACTTTCTGATTTTGCAGAGGGAATCAAGGCTGTCGATCTCTTCACAAGAGCAACGACCGGCTCGAGGCTGAACTTTGAGGACAGTCTGGTGAGTCTCAAAAGCGCATTTCAAAACATCAGAGTGCCGAATGAAGCTCAGGCTTCGGCCAGTCGATTCGAATCCCTAGATAAAAAGAATCTGTCTGAGCTCCTGGTGGCTGAAGAAGTAGATGAAGAGAAGCCAATTGTGTCGATTTCACTTTCCTTACTCACTTCTCAGGCGAAGTCTGGACCGGTCTTGGGGACGGAAGTTCAAATAGACGAATACTTGGCATCCTTGAGGGCCATTCTCGTTGAAACTGCAAAAACAAAAAGAATCATTCGCTGATGGACACCAAACCACTCGCCTCATTCGCCGTCAACTCCAGGCTCAGACTTTTGCAGAGCTCCAAGAGCATGATTGCCCAGGCCTTGCTTCCAAATTCTCAGAACAGACTAGAAAAATCATCTGTAGTTGCTGAACTAGAAAAGCGCATCTCCAGCTCTTCCTTGGACGAGGTCGCCGCGGAGGTGTCCTACCTTTGGTTTAACAGGCTTTTAGCGTTGACAATGTTGGATGCGATTGGATTCAACAGCCCAGCGGCCGTGACGCCATTAGACGGATTAGTACATCCTGAAATTCTCCAAGAAGCAAAATCCGGCAGGGTCGATCCCAAAACAAACTCCCTTGAGTCCAGAGAGCGTATCAAGGGCTTACTAGTAGGTCAGATTCCTAGTACAAATATGGATGCAGAAATTTACGGAATTCTTTTGCAGGGAGTCACTCGTTCTTGGGGCGCGCGTTTCCCGATGATATTTCAGGCAAATTCTGAGATTGCGGAGATGCTCGCCCCTAGCGACCTACTCTCGCTCGATTCGATCAGATCAGATTTTTTGAAAGTCATCCGAGGGCCCTACTCAAAGGATGTTGAAACCATCGGATGGCTTTTCCAGTTTTATAACTCAGATGTCAAAGATTCCGCGTTCGCTAAGTTCAAAGCCGGCAAAAAAGCTACACACGAGGATCTAGTCGCCGCCACACAGTTTTTCACCCCTCGAGCTCTGGCCAACTCCATGGTTGAAAATACTCTGGGCTCCCTGTGGGCAAGGATGCACCCTAATTCCGATCTCGCCAAATCCTTGCCTGAAATCGCAAGACTGGATAGTGATTGCCCGAAAGTGCTGACCCCGGAAGAGCTAACGGTGATGGACCCGGCAGTTGGGTCCGGCAACTTGCTGTTGAGCTCCTTCGACTACCTAGAGCAGATATATCTGGAGAGTGGACATAATGACCAGTCGATTCCAGGCCTGATTCTTGAAAACAATCTTCACGGCTTAGACATAGATCCGAGGGCTGCATCGTTGGCTGCTTTTGCAATCTGGCTGCGAGCATCAAGGGGCTTAGGCAGAGTCGCGGCGTTGGACCTCCCGCAACCCAAAATAACCTTCTTAGAGGACCACCCAGTAATTCTTGGAGTAATTGAAAACTGCAAGGATGCTGAAATAAAAGAACGTCTGACTTCGCTCTCAAATGCTAGTAATTTAGGGGCACTGCTGCATCTTCGGAAGTCAGACATTGATTACCTAGAGGCGGATCCTGAGGCCCAAGGACTTTTCTTGGACAGGGTCCATAAGGCAGTTCAGGCATTCCAGCCTTTGGGTCGAAAGTATGCAGTCGTCATAGCGAATCCGCCATACATGGGTCCAAAGAATATGCCCCGAGCGTTGAAAGACTTGATTGACCGAAGTTTCACTGAAGGAAAGGCGGACTTATACGGTGCATTTCTGATCAGGGCTTTCGGACTGATTCAGGAGGGGGGCCGAATCGGATTTGTGACTCAAGCTTCGTGGTTAAGCCTTCAGAGGTTCCAGGGCTTACGAACTTGGTTTTGTAGAACCGCTAAGGACGCAACTCTAATTAGAACAGACCCAAAAACTTTTTTCGGGATAGGTAGTTTTGTCGACAAGGCGCTGACGTTCTTCGGTCCAGTTGGCTCTAAAGTAACGCGCGAATTGGGTTTTTCATCGGCCGCGGGTGAATATAGTGAAGTACATCTTTCCAAGTTCGAAGTTATTTCAGGAACGCCCTTCGCATTCGGTCTCCCGGAACACTTGATAAAAGCTTTTGCGAAGGCACCGGCAGTCGGCTCAATTGCGAAATCAAACAATGGCACAAAAACGGGAGAGAACGAGGCGTTCCTCAGGTACTGGTGGGAAGTGAATCCTTCTGGAATTGCAGTCAACTTGAGGGGCTGGGATCAAGCTATTGGGTCTGGCAAAAAGTGGTTTCCCTACACTAAAGGCGGCCCTCCCCTCAAGTGGTACGGGAACATGACCCATGTCATCAACTGGCAGAATGACGGCGCGGAGATTCGAAATGGGGTCAAGGCGAACGGGAGCCGCAGGTATTTTCAGGTTATGTCTAAGACCATGGCGTTCAACGAGTACATATGTTGGTCAGATATTTCCAAGGCTTCGGCTTTTAGATTTACCCCATCAGGATTTATGGCGGACCTTCAGTCCCCAGCTCTTAGCAGCGAAGATGATTTTGCGCTCTTGGCATTCCTGAACTCGGACGTCTCTTCTGCCCTTATTAATGCCCTAAATCCAACCATTCACATTAAAATACGAGACGTTGAAAATTTACCCCTTTTGGCGCCGTTTGAAGATCTTGCACCCCTCGGGTATGCGGCAGTCGAAGGAGCAAAAAATCTGTGGGATATTCAGGAGGTGAGTATGGACTTCGACGTAAAAACGCATCTAGATTTTATGCGAGGTGGCCTAAGCTCATATTCAGCTGCGCTGAATTTATTCAGAGGGAAAAATAAAAGTTCACTCTTCGAAATCCAAAAAAGGATAAACGAGCAAGTGTCACCCTTGTACGGCTTTCCTTGGACATCGCCCCCTCATGAAGATTCTATTGAGAGCCTCGCAGGCTCCGAGGCCCCCAACCCTGTCGATAAAGACCTTGATTTGGTTGATGAGAATTGCATTCTGGCGATCTCACTAATCAGTGGCTTAATTTTAGGAAGGTATTTATCCCAAGAGGGGGTGACTATAGAAACTGATGGTGACAACATCATGCCCTTGATGTTGGAGGATTATTTTAATGATGATTTTTCTTCACGGCTCCCGTCGATTTTAAAAGAAATAGCAAGTGAAGAGCAGGCCGAAAGCCTCAACTGGCTCATAAGCAAAATCGGACAACCTATTAGGGTTTACATGCGAAAAATGTTTTATCAACACCACCTAAAGACCTTCAGTGGTGCACCGGTTTACTGGGTTATAAAGAGCCCTGATGGCCACTTCCAGGCCCTTACCTACATTCACCGTCTGAACATCGACACGTTCGCCATTTGCCGGCAAAAATATGTTCAGCCCCTGATTGAGAAGCTATTGACACAACAGAACGCTGTGACAAAAACTGATCAAAAGAAGGCTGAAGCCCTGGGGGTTCAAATCAAGGACCTGCTTGTCTTGGATGAGAGGCTTTGTGAAATTGTTTTGAACCCTCCGGTTTTGGACTTTGACCAGGGTGTTGTCAAAAATCACGCACGTTTCGCGACCGTCCTTCAGAAGATCAAGTAAAAATGCAAAATATTGACTCGCAACTAGGCGAAATATTGGAATTGTTCAAGGAAAAATCGACAGTTCTCTGGCAGGCCCCTGCCGATGCGGACTTCGAGTCGATGGCGACGCGTCTTGAAGGCGTTTGCCTTCTTTGGGCTCTTGATGGTTTTCTGAATTTGAATTCACAAATCAGGTCTCTTGGATCAAAAAAGGCTCTAATTTTGCTGGATGCAGAGCTTGATGACGCATCTTCCATGGCAAGGTCCTTGAGGGCTCGTTTTTTCGAATATAGAACTACGGCAGAGGCTCAAATACTAAAGCAACTGGGGTGGCCAGCGGAATTTGAGAACTGGATAAGGGCACACGCTGCCCTATTTAGAAACAAGCAATTATTAGCCAAACTTAAGAAGCTAAAAATAGAGGGTTTGTCAGTTTTCAACATCGGCGAGGCGCTTATTTGGAAGCTTTTTAGTGCGGATGAGAAGAGCCCAGTAGGTCTTTCGCTTGCTGTTTTTGGCGGAGACGGTTCGCGGGTGCGGGAGGCGCTTGATCTGATTCGCTCTACAAGTTTAGATTCGGTTCTCTGGGCACGAATCGACAGCGAACTCGGCTACAAGTCCTCCAACCCTAGTCTCGATGATTTGAAGGTCTGGCTTGCCCAGTCGACCCTCTCTTCCGCGTTTGACGACTTTGACGTGACCATGACCACTTCGGTTCCAAGCTTGAGAACCGAATATTTCCTGCAAGAGCTGAGGCTCCGCGAGGTCGACGCCTACATCCAATTTTGCGAATCCGAAATTTCCTCGCTAGTGCAGTTAGATCAACTATCGGAGCTGAATCCTGAGGTTCTATCCACCAAGCATCATGTCTCTCAGATCGACCTTCTTCTTTTTAAAAAGTGCTTGGATGTGCTCAGTAATCCGACGATATCTCTGTCAAGTCTTCAAATTCAGGCCATCATCAAAAACCGAAGAACATCGAAATGGTTTGACCCAATGAGAAAACCCTTCGAGGCCTTGCAGCATGGCACTCTCATCCTCGAGCTTGTTGAAGCTTTTGATCTTCACTGCTCTGATTTTGAGGCGGGCGCAAGGAACTATGTGGATAGCTGGTACCTAGTAGACATGGCTTATAGGAAATTCGTGAGCGCCGCGAAAACCAATGAGGATGTCAGCAAGGAGTTCGAGGTATTTGCTCAACTCGTTGAAGCGACTTATGTGAATAAGTTCCAGGACAGACTAGGTGAGACCTGGCAAAACGTTCTGGATACGACTGAATCTTGGATTGGTGGAGACAGCGTGCCCATGGCACGGAATTTTTTCAAGAAGAATGTGCGTGTCCCACTAAGCAACGAAAAAAATAAGATCGCGGTAATCATTTCAGATGCGATGAGGTTCGAGATCGGCGTAGAGGCCTCAAGTCGTCTTTCAAATCTGGGCTATGACATCAAGGTTGAATTCCTGATTAGCCCCTTGCCGTCCTACACGCAATTGGGAATGGCGGCTTTGCTGCCAAACACATCTATCTCATTGCGCCCAGAAAACAAGACGGTAATTGTGGACGGGAATTCATCCGCCGGCCTTGAGAATCGAAGAAAGATTTTGGCCGCAGAGGGAGGGGCCGCGATAGATTTCGAATCACTGGTCACCGAGGGGAACCTAAAAGAAAAAGTAGCCGGGCAGAGGCTCTGGTACATCTATCACAATGAAATTGACAAAATTGGTGATAACGCGGCCTCGGAGGGTTCAGTTTTCGATGCAGTGGAGCGAACTTTTGACGATCTAAAAATTGCGGTTCAAAAACTCAAAGCAGCAGGCTTTAATCGTGTATTCATTTCAGCGGACCATGGGTTTCTTTATCAAGACTCAGATATTCCGGAGCACGGATTCTTGAGTACTGTCCCCGCGGGCGAAGTTACCGAGTTCACGAACCGAAGGTTCATTATTGGCCAGGGGCTCCAGGAAGCAAAAGGCCTCAAGCACTTCACGTCTGCTCAGCTTGGTTACGATTGTGGTAACGAAGTGCAGCTTCCGGCATCAAGTCTTCGGCTGCGAAAAAAGGGCTCTGGACTTCGCTTTGTTCATGGTGGGGCGTCGCTCCAAGAAATAGTTGTGCCCCTTTTGGATCTAACCAAGTCAGCCAAAAAGTCCCTAGCTCAGGTTGAAGTTGTCCTAAGCCCTGGGGTCTCTACAAAAATCACCACTGGCATTGCGGCCTTAAGTTTCACGCAGACGGAGCCGTTATCGGACGAGTTGGCAGCGAGAGAGCTGAGGATTTCCATATTTCAAGGTGCCACGAGGCTTTCTACATCTGAGACTATTGTTTTTGCTCACACTGACGCTGAGATTCGCAATCGAGTCACGATACTAAACCTGACCATGTCCAACGAGGCGTCTGGATTGAGCAATAAGAGCGCAGTTCTAAAGCTTGAATCTAGGATTGGAGAAACTGAGCGATGGGCCCTGTACCAGGAGTTCGAGTTGGAGCTGGTAAACCTTGGAAAGAAGGATTTCTAAATGACTGATCTAAATCACAAGATCGCCACGGTTTTTGCAGGCAGGGCTGTAAGAAAAGATCTGGTTGGCCAGATAAAGGGTGGGCAGGTTGTGCCGACTTACGTTCTTGAGTATCTCCTTGGTCAGTATTGTGCGTCAGAGGACCAGGCCACGGTTGATGCTGGGCTGGAAACCGTTCGGGGAATCCTGCAGCAGCACTTCGTTTCCCGCTCTGAGTCTGAGCTTTGGAAGGCCAATATCAAAGAAGCCGGTGGCCTAAGGATTATTGACAAAGTTCAGGTCTATTTGAACGACAAGAAGGATCAGTACGAGGCTATATTTTCAAACCTAAACTTATCCAAGGTCCCTATCCCTTCCGAAATAGTAAGGGAAAATCCAAGGCTTCTTGTCTCAGGAGTTTGGTGCCTAATAGATCTGGAATATGCAAACGTTGGGGAGGGTGATGCTCGGATCCCCTGGGTTATACAGTCACTCAAGCCAATCCAAACTTCAAGCATAGACATAGAAGATTATTTTTTAGCTCGGGGGCAATTCAGTACAGAAGAGTGGATTGACCTTCTCATTCAATCTCTAGGGTTTGAGCCGCAGCACTTTACAAGGCGGCAGAAGTTCATTCAATTGCTGCGACTAGTTCCTTTCATCGAAAGAAACTACAACATGATTGAGCTGGGCCCAAAGGGCACTGGTAAATCGCATGTCTACTCAGAGTTCTCCCCCGATGGCATGCTCATATCCGGTGGAGAGATTTCTGTCGCAAAACTGTTCGTCAACAACTCGAATGGCAAGCTTGGGCTTGTTGCCTATTGGAATGTAGTCGCCTTTGATGAGTTTGCAGGTAGAAATAAGAGCTCACCCAAGTCGCTAGTTGACATTATGAAGAACTACATGGCCAATAGGAGCTTCAGCAGAGGAGTGGAGACCATAACTGCTGAAGCATCAATGGTGTTCGTAGGTAACACAGACAACACGGTGCAGCACATGCTCGAGCACGAGCACTTATTTGCAGCTCTTCCCCCTAACTACATCGACTCGGCGTTTCTGGATCGAATTCATTGTTACGTTCCTGGCTGGGAGTCGGAAATGATTCGACGAGAGATGTTCACCGCCGGGTTCGGATTGGTGGTTGATTTTTTCGCAGGCGTCTTAAAGAGCTTGAGAGACCAGGATTTATCGCATCTAATCAAGGAGCACTTTAAGCTCTCTAACTCACTTACAACTAGGGATTCTGATGGCATCAAGAAGACCTTTTCAGGCCTATTTAAATTGCTATACCCTAATGGTCAAGCCACTCAGGATGAGATAGAGGAGCTTCTACAACTATCTATGGAGGGTCGAAAAAGGGTGAAGGACCAACTTATGAGGCTAGATCCTACTATCACAGGGGTCGATTTCACTTACTCAGATTCATATGAAGTCACTCACGAAGTTGTGTGCAAAGAGCAGGTAGATTTCCCCGAAAAATACGTAATGCGGCCTATCGAAACTCTTGGGGGGACGAGGAATGCAGAAAATGGGCCTGTAAGTGCCGAGTTAATCATGCATCTAGTCAAAGGGGCTGATCAAATCTCAATGATTGCTCCAGTTATGCGGGGGGTATCTGATTTTGAGGTCATCTCCTCTTTGGGAGAAGCGATTTCGAGTACCTTGGAAGGTAGGAGAGTAACTTTCAGCCTTGCCACTAATTTGGAGGAGGACGAATTACTTCAGGAACTTCAAATCGACTCTTTTGATGAGGTTACCGTTCGACTTCAGGCCCAAGGAATCGAATTTGAGTACTCGTTTGAAAATGTGTCAGGACCCAGAGTGAGAATTTTTGCCGATGGGCTTGAGGTTTGGAGCGGCACACTTCATTAGCCGGCGTCTATCATTAGTGCGGCAGGCTGCTCAAGGTATCCCGCTCTAAGTGATTCCACAATCAGCTTCCCAATTCTCGTCTTTTTGCTGTCATCAAAGCCCAAGAACTTTATGTAGTTTGAGAGGCCTTCGGTCGGGGGCTCCCAGCCAAGATTTAGCATCGCCTCGTGTTGATTATCTGAGATTTTGTTTTCAAGGTATTCGTTTGAAACTGCTTCCAGAGTGCATCTTCCCTCGGAGTCAAAAAAGCCTTGAAAATAGACCTCTCTGGCGATTTTTGATGCGAACGGTAAAACAAACTGAGACTTGCCCGCCTTGATAAGAAAATTCACCACATCCATTTCAACATCTTTCCAGTCGCGGATTGTCCCCTGAAGTGGCCGATTAGCTTTTGGCCCCTTGGGGGCAATCACTGGTTTGATTTTCTTTACTTGTTGCCTAAAGGAGACAGGGTCTATTCCAGCTGCTTTTGGTGTGAAAATTCTGATATTGCCCACACCTCGTTGGGCTGGACTCCTTCCATCTTTTTTGGCAGGTTGAAAGGCTTCTCTTGATTTGCCTGAGCCAGATAGCCTCAGCTCACAAACCTCCAGGGCGTCTCGGGCAGAAGGACGACTGACTGGATTTTTTGTCATCATGTGTTGAATGAATTTGGCGATATCAGTCGGAACACCTCTAACATCAGGATCCGATGTCAGAATTCCCGACACGAGAGACTGAAGACTCTCTGATTTAAATCCATACCGGCCCGTTGAAGAAAATAGAAGGGTGTGCCCCAATGAGAAGATGTCGGAAGCCGGACTGAGCTCGCGACCCTCTAACTGCTCGGGTGAAGCGAAAGCTGGGGTCATTGGAGACCCTTGACCCGTGAGGTTTGGATTGCCAGCCATTTTGGCAATCCCAAAGTCAATAAGAACTGATCCTCTTGAACCTCTCATTATGTTTTGGGGTTTGATGTCCCTGTGCACAATGTTTTTTTGGTGAGCTTCATTAAGGCCCCTCAGAACGTCTCTCGCGAGAAACCACCACAGATCCCCGACTATGGGACCATCATGACCCAGTTCTTCAGAAAGGCTGTCTCCAGCAACGAATTGAGTAGCCATCCAGGGACGCGCGGCTTTAATGTCAGCGTCAAGAACCCTGGCGCAATTGGGATTATCTAGTTGACGAAGAATCTGGAACTCCGCCATGAATCGAGCAACATGCCCCTCGTAGTCAGGCTGTGCCCTTAGATCACTGTTGATTACTTTCACAGCTGCTCGCAGTTTGCCCCTGTTGTCCGGAAGGTCCTTATACCCGAGGTATACGGTGCCGAAACCTCCCTGTCCGATCTTGTGATCGATGATCCAACCCCCAATGGACCTTGTTGCCTGCGGCGGCCTTCCAGAGGGAGACCCCTTGTTCGCTGCGAAAATGCCCATTTACGCCCCTTGTTTGCGGATAAGAATGTGAGGTAATCATAGCTTTATGGGCCAAACGACGCCTTTCCGCGGGCAGGTCCTAATGCGGGTCACGGGCAGTCTGGGTACCGCACGATCAATGAATTCAGCAGTTCCCGAAAAACTGAGCTCCCACTGTGTTTCTGGAGGTTTTGACATGGTTTTCTCCTTTTACTCTCAACTCTCCTAAGTTAGCGGTTTTGCCATCTCGAGCAACCCAGCCAACCTGCTAATACCCTTCACGTCTTCTATTGAGCTAAAGACTGCTTTGGGAAGGTTGGTCGAGTAAACCAGGTAGCAAACGCTCTTGGCTCTACTGATTGCAACGTTCATTCTGTTGCGCTCCAATAGGAATCCAAGGCCCCTTGGGGCATCTTGGGATGAGCTTGATGCGAAGCTATAGATCACGACGAGGCCTTCTTGGCCTTGGAATTTATCTACTGTGCCAACGGCGACTTCTTCATGACCGGCTTGATCAAGGGCTTTACGAATGGCATTTACCTGGGCGTTGAATGGTGCCACGATGAGGATCTCTTCTGGACCAACCTCATCGATGTGCTTCTCAACTAGCTCCATAACCTTGGTCACCTCTTGGTCACTAAAGGTTGAATTGCCCTTGTGGTTGATTGGAACTTTATAGAGACCCGGGGCAATGCCTTTGATAATGTGCTTGTCGGTGTCAGGGTGAGAATTTAGTTTGTTCTCATAGGAGAGCCAAGATACCGGTTCGTTGATCTTCGGATGCAGTCTTCTTGTGAGCTCTACAAAGTAGCCCATGTCTTTGGGCAGAAGTTCATGTTCTCCCATGTAGTGACCAAGTGCTGAGTTGGCAACGCCACCGGGGTGGATAGCCTGCACCACCTGCGCCAACTGCTGAGGGTCGCCGAACAGGATTATGTTGTCCGCGATTCCAGATGCTGCCAACGTATCCATGAGCGAGAACTGGGCTGCTTCATCAATAATCAGGTAGTCGTAGTGAAATGCGCGCATGCCCTTATTGCTCATCGAGAAACTCGTTCCACCAAAGATCTTTGGTCCGGTCGATGCTTCCAGCATCTTCTGAACTTTCCTGGGGTCGGTGCTGGTTTGCCAGCCACCGTCTTTATCGGTCTCGTTTTTCTTCACTTTGAAAATCTGGCTCTTGTCAACACCGGCTTCAACGCAGCCGGAGAGCACGTTATCAATCGCTGCGTGAGAGTTTGCCGTTATAGCGACGCTCTTTCCTTTGCCAATAAGGTACTCGGTCAGCCTGGATGCCAGGTAGGTTTTTCCAGTTCCTGGAGGTCCTTGAACCGCCATGGTGGTGTGGTTCATGGATTCAACGGCAGTTATTAGAGCTGGCAGATAGTTGTTTGTGTCTGCTTCGGGGAGGCTGGAATCATCCTGCAGCCTTGGGCCGCGTTGCATTAGAAGGTCTAATGCAGCGTTTCCAAAAGGCGCAGGGGATCTGGGCTCACCCCAGGCACTCGTTAGTTCTTCGGCAAGCGCCTGGAGGGCTACTTGTTTGGATTTTGTATTGTAAAACTTGCCATCGTAGATCGCGTCTGGGGTGACATTTAGCTGACTCTCGTCCTTGTCGCTGGCGTAGAACTCAACGCTGCCAGGAGTAAATCTAGAGACCTTGCCTTTTCGGCGATCAAGTCCTTCGCCAGCGGTTTGGCATCGAATTATGATTTCGTCTTCTGCGGATGGCTCATAAAGTGACTCGGAGTCACATGAAGCTTTGAAATAAACCTTGTGGGTTCCGTTGGAGCGCTGTGGTTCTTCGCGTCTGAGCTCAGTCACATCTGTTAGCAAGAAGCCGGCTTTGTCTTTTTCGAAGGCCTCATCATCTTGCTGAAGGCGGATGTAGAGATCGGCTGATTGCGTAACAGCCTCGCGTCTGTAGAAAAGGATCGAATGAACTATCGCTTGCCATGCGGTGGCATTGCGGTCTATTTCCGAATCCGCACCCCAATCCCAGTCTTTGAGCGGGGCCAAGTAGCTAGCAGTTTTTTCCTCTAGGGCTAGTAACTCGAGCTTACGCTCTAAGAATGAGGGGTCTAGATCTGCTTCAAGCTGGGCGTTTTGTCCAAACCTCGTGGTTGCGCCTGGCATCTTGAGCAACCAGTCATAGAGCTCCATGGTTGAAACCACGTCTTCTTTGTTGTAGTCGCGGAGGTCTTGGTACAGCTTCTCTGATCTGCTAGGTAGGTCTGACCTCTGTTCTGGTGTCAAGGTTTGATCCATCGAGCCAGCCACTAGGTCGCGCCACTGGGCATACTCATCGATGCTCACGCTTGCATTAGTGACTTCTGATTCCCGGGTGAATTTATAGTGCCGCTCAAGGTTTTTGATTGAGTACTTGGGTTCTCCGACTAGAAGGCTTTTTCGAACCATCGGGTAAAGGTCCACCAGTCGGCCCTCAAACACCAGCTGGTCTAGCTCTAGTCGTTTGACTCCGTGACGATGAGAGAGTCGATAGAGAGCGGTCTTCTCATAGGAGGCGTAGTGGTAGATGTGGGCATCGGGGTGTGCATCCATTCGCTCAGTCACCCAGTTCATGAAGTCGATAAACGCTTGTTTTTCTTCATCCCTGTCTACTGCCCAGAAGTCGGTGAAGCCTAGGTCTCTAGTCCAGTTTCCAAAGAGGTACTCGAGGCCACCATCAGGGAAGTAGGGGAAACCCTCCATGTCAAAAAAGACATCGCCCTCACTTGGTCTGGGTAGAAACTGTAGTAGTGGGTCTTCGAGTAATTCGTGCTCGGGCGCTGCTGTTTGTTTGCTCAGGATTTGCAGTGCAGCTTGCTTCCGCATCTTCTCGAAGGTTGCCGCTGTGACATCGGGGACTTTAGAAAGCGTGCTTTGGGCAAGGTCACTGAGGGCCTGAATGCCTGCGGCATTCAGTTTGCCCCTGAGATTTTTGCCTAGGCCAGCGACTAGAAGTAAGTCTTGAGTTTCTTCGCGATCGTCGTTGCACAGTTCTGGGTATTCGCAGATTTCGCATTCGCGATTGCCGGCGCAGTGCCAGGTGAAGCCCTCTAATTGAGAAGCCGCGGGGGAGCCAGAGACTCTAGCTATTGCCTGTTCTAGTTCTTCCCTGGCGATTCTGGTGGCGGGGACTATCTCGCCTTCTTGGAAGCTCATCATGGTTCGGTTGCCAAGGATTAGGCCGTGTCGAGCGTTGGGGGCTTTCAGATCATGAGCGTCAAGGGCTTCGATGTAGATGGCAACTTGGAGGGCGTATTCGGGTTTTGGGTGGGAGGAGTATTTGGCATCCCAGACGATGTATTTGGATGGGCCAGGTATTTCCCGCTCGAGTCTTGCGGTGAGCAGGCCATCGACAAACTCCAAAAGCCAGCCTTGTTTGACCAAGAAGTCCGGCTTGCCTTTGAACACCGAGTGGGGTGCTCTATGTTCAAGCCCACCCTGATAGATGACCGGCACACCTTGCTGCATGAGCTCCAGGGTCTGAGCTAGATCGCCATCCTTCTCGGGTCTGGCCACTGAGCCTTGAGGTAGTGAAGTCGTTAGCTCTTCGGTGAGCTTGAGCTCGTAGGCATCGCCGTATTTTTGGGGGAGTGATTTGTCTTCGCCTTTAGCGCGTTGCTCTTTTTGTTTTTCGATGTATGGCGCGAGTTTGCCCTCAACCTCCGGCACTTGAAGTGCGTGGAGGATCGACAGTGTGGTGCAGTGCTCGCAAGTGGCTGCTCGCATCAGATCGCGAGTATTGAAAAACCATTGATCTCCGTTTTTATGCATTCCCCATTGTGGCACTTGGAGGTGACAACCTAAGAAGAATTCAACCCCTTGCAACTCGAATGGTCTCTCATCGACGTGGAGTGTAAATGCACTCTAGACGTTAAAACGTCAGACCCCACCTGTAACTTTTTTGATACTGCAGGGTGTAAGTCCCGTGGCAGCCTAGAGGCAACAGCGCATGAGTGAGACTTGCAAGTGCTGTTTGAGCAAGTGGGCTGGATTGTCTCTCTACTCAACCGATTCATCGAAGGGTATGAAATGTTATTAGATACAGAAACAGGCATGGTCAATGTTTTTATTGAGCCACAATTTTTTGAGGTATCGAGCGAGCTGTTGTTGACGATTCAAGCCTCGGACTTCGCAACATTTAAGGCCCTAAGGCTGACCGCTGACGACAACTACCAAATCAATTTGAATGATGAGTACTTCCCGTTTATGGGCTACGGACACAATTGGAGCCTGGGCTACAAGCTCGGAGGCCAAAAGCGGCTAGAGGGCATTCCTGTTCTGAGTCAGGACTTCAGTCCCCCAGTGAAGGGGTTCAAGTGGAAGGGCCTGTACATACCTGATCCCGACTTAATGCCGGAGGAGGGAGAAGAAGACGGCAGCGAGACGCACGTTGGCTATTGTCTTCCGGGTGAGATTGCGGAAGCACAGTTCGGTAGCGACGTCAGCTATGAGGTGTTTCACCTTTCGCCGCTTTTTCGAGAGCCCTCAAGTGAGCAGCTTAAAACTGTTTTTAGTACCTAGCAGAGCTAGTTAGCCGAATCACCCGAACAAACTGGAGAGATAGGTGTTCTTTTTTGTGACTGGTTTCGAGAACGAATCTCAAGGAACTTGGCAAGTCGTTCAGGTAGCATCTGGACATGTCATCAAGAGGTGAGGTCAGAGAACCGACTGAGCAAACTGCTCAGTCGGGAGGAGGAGCCGTTGTCGTTGGAGCTAACTGGTATCGATTCAGACCTGGGGAATATTTACTGAATCCGCATGTCATGAGCGTCTCATTTGTATGGGTAGTTCGCGGAGGAGGTTCTATTAGGTCTGGTAACAAATCCTTCAGAGCTGGCCCCAATCACATTTTTCGACTCCCGTGGCACCATCAGGTTGAATATCAGGCTGATGCCCAGAATCCATTCAGAATCGGCACCCTGCACATAGTTCCAAATCACGCGACCGAAACCCCAGTTGTTCCTCGAGTAGCGCACCTCGCCGAAGACCCTCTGCTGAATGACAAAGCAAGAACAGGTGACCCCAAAGAGTTTGCGCCTGCGATGGCAAGCTACCGCTCAGGGCCAGCTAGGAGAATAGCGGATTTGGGCCGTTTCGCAGTTGAACGATTTACCGACGCTCCCTACGACGAAACATCCGCTAGGGCATTGGCAACAGTTGTTTTAGCGGAGAACCGACTCTGGGGGGAGTGGAAGCCCAACCCTACTTTGCCTGTGGCGCTTGAAGAGATGATGGCATACGCACGCAACAACATTTCGTCCCCTCTTTCTGTGTCTGAGGTTGCTCGTGCGGGCGATTGCAGTGCAACTACCGCCCAGAGATTATTTAATACACACACCGGTGTTTCAATACGCATCTGGATTCGGCAATTGCGATTGCAGGAGGCAGTGCACCTCCTTCGTTCCAGCGGCCTAAGGGTCAATGAAATCGGGGAGCTGGTCGGGTTTGATGACCCTCTCTACTTCTCAAGAGTCTTTAGAGAGGAGTACGGCACGGCTCCAAGCCGTTTTGCTCTCGGTGAACTGCGACCATAGGCCGCTCACTCTTCGATTGTGTCTCGGTGGAATCTCCATAATCTGACTCTTTAGTACATTCCAAAAGATATCAGCACTTTCTATCGTTAGAGTCACTTTTAGGATCAGAAGGGGTAGTCGGTAAAAAAATGTCTGTTGTGAATAGAAAGTTTGGGCGGGCCGATTGGCAGATTAGCGAAATATCTTTTGGAGCTTGGCAGCTGGGTGGTCAGTGGGGACCGGTTGATGATGCAGAGTCCTTGGCTTCACTTCTAAAGGCTTACCAATTAGGTGTTAACTTTGTCGACACTGCACAGATGTACGGGCTGGGTCACAGTGAGAAAATTGTCGGAAAGTCTCTGCGCGAGTGGTCTCAGGGTGGCGTGCGCGTGGCGTCAAAGGCGCAGCCTGTGCAATGGCCATCGGTTACAGATGAAGACCCAAAGTATTCAGAACTTTATCCAAAAAAATATTTGATTGATCAGGTCGAAGGTTCACTGAAGAGGCTTGGGGTAGATCGCATAGACCTATTCCAACTGCATTGCTGGGCACCAGACGGTATGAATAATCTCGAATGGTTTGAGACTCTTTCAGAGCTGCGTGACGAGGGCAAAATTGAGAAAATAGGCGTATCGATTCGGGACTATCGTCCAGCCGACGGAGTAGAGCTCGCAAAGAGTGGACTCGTGGATTCAATTCAAGTCATTTATAACATCTTCGAGCAACAGCCAGATCAGGACCTTTTCCCTGCAGCAGCAAACAGTGGCACTGCGATAGTTGCTCGCGTTGCACTCGATTCAGGTTCGTTGAGTGGAGTGTGGACACCCGCAACTTTTTCTGATTGGGCAGAGGGCTCAGTGTTGAAAAATATGTTTCGCGACGAGAGGTTCGCGGACACTCTGCAGCGAATTCAGGAAGTAAAAAAAATCACAGCTCCGCACTACGACCAACTCGCTGAGGCTGCTGTTCGATTTGTTCTAGACAGACCGGAGGTGTCAACGACAATTCTGGGCATGAGCAACTCGAGGCGCCTTCAAGAAAACTTGTCATACTCAGACGGAGCTGGTTTAGCGCCCGGCCTTCGTGAAAAACTACGCAGCCAAGAGTGGAGGAGAAATTACTACGTATGAACGTTTTAGCTGAGGTTCGCGCCGAATTACTTTCGCACTTACAAATTGAGGACCGTCTTATCGGCGCTTCAATTGTTTACCTGCCACTCGGCGCCTTGGAGTTTCATGGGCCGCACCTTCCAGTTGGCCTAGATGGCCTTACTTCGCACGGCGTATGTGTGGCTGCAGCTCAGGCGAGTGGAGGCATAGTCTTGCCAACCATGTATCAAGGAACTGGCGGAGAACACTCTGAGTACCCCTGGACTCTGATGATGCCGTCGGGTCAAGCAGTTGCTGAAAATTTAATGGCGACGCTCCGAAGGCTTGATGATCTTGGAGTTGAAACAGCCGTGGTACTCAGTGGCCATTTTGCCGATGAACAACGCGCCATGCTCAGAGGGATTGCGTCAGATTGGCTGAAAGACCGAAGCAACTCAATGCGGGTTATCACTAGATCCTTGGCAGACTGCGATGTCTCACCGGTTGCCCCTGACCACGCTGGAGTTTTTGAGTCACTTCTCTTAGCCGCGATTCATCCAGATTTGGTCGACGTGGGCAAGCTGCCTGCGTTAGCGCAGAATCCAAGCATTGATCCCGAGGGAAGTAAATTTGGCTCACATCGGCACAATACTGGCCACGCCCTTTGGGGGGTTTTTGGCCCAGATCCTAGGGAGTTAGACCTTAGCCAGGCACCTGAGCTCTTCTCTGTCCTAGTTAAGTGGATCAGCGGACTGGCTGCGACCGAGTAATCAATCCTTCGATAATTGGTTGCTCAGTCCATGTTTCGCACGAATATCCCATAACACTGGAAAATCACCAGCATTAGCATTGCATCAGTAGTCAAAGGAGATTATCTTGATAATTACAGTAAAAAAAGATGCCTGTGTTGGCTCGGGTCAATGTGCCTTGGTTGCCGGTTCACTATTTGACCAAGATGACAATGGCCTTGTTATGTTGATAAACAGTGAGCCTGCGGCGGCGGAAGAGCTAGCTGCAAAAAAAGCTGCGTCACTTTGCCCGGCACGAGCAATTAGCGTCAGCGAATAGCTAGAGACTCAGAAGAGCTATGACGAGTCGCCGAAGAGTCGTAATTGTTGGGGCCTCGATTGCGGGGATTACCTCCGCCGAGACACTGAGATTTGAGGGTTTTGATGGCGAGATCCTTATTTTAGGAGACGAGCCACACCTTCCATACAGCAGGCCGCCCCTCTCTAAGCAAGTACTTTTGGACGCTTGGGAGTCCGAGCGAACCGTAATTAAAACGCAACAGGAACTGGATCACCTCGGTATCGAGTTTCGTGGCTCAAGTGCCGCGATCTCGTTGAATCTAAAAGAGCGAACCGTATTCACTGCAGATGGTGCCGAAAAATACGATGACTTAATAATTGCGACAGGTGCTCGCGCCCGCCGATTAGGCGGTGCCGTTGGCATCAGAACTCTTCGCACAATCGATGACGCGTTGTCGCTTCGAAAAGATTTTAGTAATGCAAAACACGTCGTAGTTATTGGCGCCGGAGTCCTGGGGTCTGAAATTGCCAGTGCTGGAAGAGCTTTAGGTGCTGATGTCACCCTAATTGGCAATACGGGAAAAATCAGTTTTGGCTCCATCGGTAACGCATTGTCATCGCAGATTCAGGACTTACACAGAGAACACAGAGTGGCTCTGCAACTGGACGTCAACATCATTGACATCAATAAAGTCGATGATGATGTCCATCTAACTTTTGAAAATGGTGAAACAGTAAGCGGTGATATCGTAGTGGCGGCAATCGGGGCAATTGCCTGCGTGGAGTGGTTGCAAGGTTCCGGCTTAGAGGTTGCTGATGGGATTGTCTGCGATGAAAAAGGGCAGGCTGCTGAGGGGGTCTATGCCATCGGCGATGTCGCTGCCTGGCTCGACCCGACAACAGGGAAGGCCACAAGAGTTGAGCATCAGACCAACGCCATAGAACAAGCTATGTCCGTCGCAGCAACGATCATTGACGGTCGAAAGTCGGTCGCTCCAGTGCCGTTTTTCTGGTCTGACATTCACGGAGTAAGCATCAAGGCCTACGGATGGTTCGACGGCCAGTCACTCAACGAGCTTGACTCAACGTCTGAAAAAGGCATCCTGTTTGCTTCTCAAAAAGATGGGCAGACTAACGGAGTTATTTCCTGGAATCTAGCTCCAACGGCGTTTAGAAAGTCACGCTCGCTAGTAGACGAGTCAATTAAACATCGCAATAGTAAATCGCTAATAGAGGAGCAACGATGACTGAAAACAAAGCAACCTGCCCATACAACCCAGCAACACTTCCTGGCGATGGCACTCCGCTTAAGCCTTCACCAACCTTCGCAAAGTGGCGCACCGAAGGACCGGCGGTCCCACTTCAATACCAAGACGGTCATGATGGGTTAGTTTCTACGAGCTACGATTTTGCACGTTCAATTCTCGAGGACCCAAGATTCAGCATGCGTCCAGAGAGGATGCCGATGGGCCCCACTGGACACCTAGTTAACGACGAAGACCTTCCAAATGCTGCCCTTCCTGCAGAGCTTCCTGGCCCCCTTGATGAAGACGGCCAGATCTCTGAGCAGTCAAACTTATTGATTATGGATGGTGACGAGCACTCGAGGCTGCGTCGATTAGTTACTCCGCGCTTTTCTCTAAGGCAGGCTCGCGGAAGACGTGAATGGATTTCAAGCATGGTTTCAGAGCAATTGCAAGAACTTAAGTCCAAGTCGCAACCAGCTGACGCGTGGATTGATTACGCTCGGCCGATTGCAGCGAAAACGCACTGCCATGTAATTGGAATTCCCGACTCTGAGTACGACAATTTTGTTCGGCTTTTTGTTGAAAGTTCGACCGCTCAACAGAAATATGATTTCATTCGCAATGTCCTAAGTTTGCGCACTGATGATCCCGGGGAAGACGTGATTTCAGATCTTTTGGCCTCAGATGAAATATCTCGGCATGAGACTGAAGGCATGTTGAGGCTTCTTCTTGGAGCCGGTCGAGACTCAGTGGCTTATCTAATTGCCACAACGACGGTCGCACTTCTCACTAACCGGGACCAACTCGAATTGTTGCGAGCCGAACCTGAAAGAATTGATTCGGCCATCGAAGAATTTATGAGGTTTGGGACCATGTTTGTCACTGTGTTTCCTAGGACCGCCCTTGAAGACGTCGAATTGGAAGGGGTTCTAATAAAGGCGGGCCAGTCAGTCTCTGTTTCACCGGTCGCGGCCAATCGTGACCCAATACGTTGGGACAACCCTGATGATTTTGACATCACGAGAGATGCTTTTGGGCATCTTGGCTTCAGTCACGGCATCCATGGCTGTATTGGTCAGCAGCTTGCTCGAATTGAAATTGGTGAGGGCATTAGTCAACTACTTCAAGGTCTTCCAGGGCTAAACCTTGTTCACGCTGAGCAGCTGACCCCAATGCCTTTTGCTCATCCTGTTGCCGTTTACGAGGCCGGAGCAGTTATGGTCGAGTGGAATTAGCACAATTCATTAAGGAGAAGTTGAGTCCCGAACAACAAGTTCAGGTTGAAACACAACTTGGCTACCAACTGCCTCATTTACATTTTGGTCAGCTTGGACTAGGAGTTCGACCGACTTGGCTCCAATCAATAGCGAGGGCTGCCTGACTGAGGTGAGCGAGATCAGAGCATTGCTGGCATACGAAATATCGTCGTAGCCAACCAGAGCAATGTCCTCAGGTATTGAGACGTTCGGTGCCACGACTAGTACCTGCATTATTCCAAAGGCCAGAAGGTCGTTGGCTGCAAAGATTCCGTCAGGCCAAAGTTTTCTTGGCCGAAGTAGCACCTCCTCGGCAAGGACCCTGCCTTCAAGAACGCTTAGGTTCTTCGTTTCCACTACCTCAAGGCTCGCACCGGTGCCATTGGTTGCGCGCCTCGCCCCCTCTAGGCGATCCGCAATTTGTTCGATACTTATTGGGCCGCCGGCGAACATGATTTTTTTCTTTCCTATTTCAACAAGATGGTTGGCGGCCAGAAAGCCCCCTGCGACGTCGTCCACAGAAACTGAGCTAAAACTTTTGTCTTTAGATTCTCGGTCAACCAGTACAACCGGAGTTCCACGATCCCTAATCTTGGCGATTTCACTAAGGTCTGAAGTTATCGGTGACACTAAAAGCCCAGCCACTCTTTGCTCTTCAAAAAGCCCAAGTAGATGCTTCTCTCTGTCCTCGTTCTCATCTGAGTTGGCGAAGAGGACAGTGAGTCCGTGCTCTGCCGCTGCCTCCTCAGCTCCTCTGGCTACCTCAGCAAAGAATGGGTTTTGCACATCAAGTACCACCAGACCGATTGATCTTGATTTACCAGCCCTGAGCTGCCGAGCCGCGTCGTTACGGATGAAACCAAGGCCGTCTATCGCAGCCTGCACCTTGACAACAGTTGCCTGGGCAACTTTGTCTGGATTGTTCATCACGTTTGATACGGTCCCGACTGATACCCCGGCCTTTTTGGCCACGTCGCGAACGCTAACGGACATGATCTCCACCATTTCTACTAGATCTTTTCAAATGCTAGTCCACAATTGTAACGATTCAACTACGACCAGAGATTTTCTAATTTTGAAGGCGTTTCTTGAAGTAGCTTATTGAAATAGCTTTGAAACGATTCATAAATCTCAAAACAATGGAGTTTTTCTTATGGCAGTAACGCAAGAGCCCGTGCTGGAAATGCGCGGAGCGATGAAGGCGTTTGGTGGCGTACAGGCCCTCAACGGAGCCGATCTGAAGCTGTTTGCAGGCGAAATCCATGCGCTTCTCGGAGAAAACGGTGCGGGGAAGTCCACTCTTCTCAAGGCATTAGCCGGAGTGCACAAGATTGATTCAGGTTCAATAATGCTTAGTGGCAAGCCTTTTCTCCAGGGCAGTACCCGCGCAGCTCAACAACAGGGTGTGGCCGTTATCTACCAGGAACCAAGCCTTTTTCCCGACCTGACTCTTGCCGAGAACGTTTATGTAGGCAGACAGCTTCAAAAGGGCAAGCTGGTCGACTGGAAGCAGATGCAGAAAGAGGCGGCAAAGCTGTTTGCGGAATTGGGTGTTGACCTTGACGTGGACCGCATTGCTCGCGGATTATCAATTGCAGATCAACAAATTGTCGAGATCATAAAAGCGCTGTCCATAAACGCACGAGTTATCGTTATGGATGAGCCAACAGCTGCACTTTCTTCTAAAGAAGTAAACCGCCTCTTCAGCGTTGCACGAACGCTTCGTGACCAAAATTGCGCCGTGGTTTTTGTCAGTCACAGGCTTGATGAAGTTTTTGCGCTCTGCGACAAGATGACTGTGATGCGCGACGGCACAACTGTGGGTAGTGAGCTAATTTCAAATATTTCTGAATCGGAAATTATCAAGATGATGGTAGGTCGAGAAGTTTCCGAGCTGTTCCCGAAGCTTCCTTCGACCTTTGGTGAAGTGGTATTGAAGGTCGAGAATCTTGGTTCTGCGGGGCAATTTAAAGACATTAGTTTTGAGCTTCGCAAGGGTGAAATTCTGGGATTTGCGGGTCTGGTCGGCTCAGGACGATCCGAAGTGGTGCGCGCGATTTTTGGAGTGGACACCTACGATTCCGGCACAGTATCAGTGAATGGAAAACTGCTGCCAAAAGGGAAAGCCTCAAAGGCAATGAGTGCAGGCGTGGCTTTGGTGCCTGAGGACAGGCGTCAAGAGGGCCTTCTAATGCCAAACTCAATTGCGACAAATACTTCCATAACGGTTTTAAAGAAACTTGTTAAGTCCTTGGTGGTGAGCAAAAAAGGAGAAGACGAAGTTGCCAATAAGTGGGCAAAGATTTTGCAACTCAAATACGCGTCACTGAGTGATGCAGTAGAACGCCTATCTGGGGGAAATCAGCAAAAAATAGTGCTGGGCAAATGGCTCGCAACAGATCCTCAAATTTTGATTGTCGATGAACCAACTCGAGGAATTGATGTTGGTACCAAATCTGAAGTTCACCGGCTGCTCTCACAGAGAGCGCAGGAAGGGCTGGCGCTAATTATGGTCACCTCTGAGCTTCCTGAAGTGCTGGGTATGGCTGATCGAATTTTAGTTATGCGGGAAGGGCGCCAAGTAGCAATCCTGAGTAGGGAAGAGGCGTCGTCTGAAAAGATAATCACCCTCGCCACGGGATCGGCGGAGCTGATATGAAGCTTCTTAAAAAAGCACTTAGAGTTCGAGAGCTTCCAGGCATTCTTGGCCTACTGCTTATTTACGTTGGGACCGGGGTGGTGAACCCAAGGTTCTTTAGTCCTAGCATCTTGAATGACATCCTCTACGGCGTCGCGATTGTTGCAATTTTGGCAATCGCTCAAACCTTTGTCATTGTCATGAGGCACATTGATCTGTCTGTGGGATCCGTGATTGGTTTTACATCGTTCCTCATTGGCGACTTATCCTCTCAGGGCTTTTCATTGCTAGCAGTTTTGACGGTTGCAGTGTTAGTCGGGGCTACCGTAGGCGCAATAAATGGATTTCTAGTTGCCTACCTTGGGCTGCCGAGTCTGGTGGTAACGCTCGCGACTTTATACATAGTTCGAGGAATCTTCAATGAAGTCGGCGCGGGTAAGACTGTGGTCGAGAGCATGGTTCCAAAAGAACTTAACTGGCTTGGGCTCAATCAGTTCTTCGGAGTGCCATACCTGTTCATTATTGTGGTTGCTTTGATGCTTATCGCAGGAGTCACTATGCACAAGTCACGAGCGGCCCGAGACCTTTATGCCATTGGTTCGAACCCCAGTGCGGCTCAGCTAGTTGGGATTCCGGTAAAGCGCAGAATCTTGCTGGCATTTGTGGCTACTGGAGCGGTGTCCGGTTTGGCTGGTGCAGTCATGCTCGCACGTTTCAGTAGTGCCAGCACTCAATCAGGCCTGGGGCTTGAACTGCTGGTGGTTGCCGCCTGCGTGGTGGGCGGAGTTTCAATTGCAGGTGGCTCGGGAAGCGTCTTCGGGGCAGTCATCGGGGCCGTGTTGCTACAGGAGATTTTGCTCGCTATTGGAGCTCTGGGAATTCCGCAGTTCTGGCAACTTGCCGTCAATGGCGCACTAATAATCGCAGCAATCGGCTTGGATCGCTATCTCTCAACAAGGGTGAAAACATCAAACATCATGGGAGCAACGTCGTGAGTAAGTTCTCTGTTCGAAAGTATCGATTCACCTGGGACAAGGGTGTCGTGGTTTTCTTAGTGGCCGCTGTCTTAATAGGAAGTTTTGGCTCGGAGTATTTCGCAACTGCCTCAAACCTGAGTTTCGTAATTCAGTCGATTGCAGAAATTGCCATCATTGCGACAGCAATGACCTATTTAATTATTTCTGGCGAAATCGACTTATCTGTCGCTTCGATAATGGCTCTATCTAGCGCTTCTATCGGCTACTCATTTCAAGCGGGTGTTCCATTTGAGGCGGCCATCCTCATCGGACTACTGGTGGGGCTGCTAGCCGGACTTCTCAATGGGGTGCTGGTAACCGTCTTTGGGCTTCCATCCTTGGCGGTTACTATCGCCACCTTGGCCCTATTTCGAGGGCTCTGTTGGGTTCTCCTAGAAAACAAACCGGTCAATCAGTTGCCAACTGATTGGGTAGCACTTGGTAACGACAACATTCCAAATACTTTTCTTCCTTGGGCCACGATCCCACTCGTGTTAATTGCCGGTATATCTTGGTTTGTGCTTCACAACACCAAGCTTGGCCGCTGGGTATTTGTAATTGGAGTCAACCCTGTGGCGTCAAAGTTCAGCGGCATACCTGTAAAAGGAGTAAAACTCGGCTTGTTTGCCTTCACCGGCCTTATGTCAGCAGTGGCCGGTGTGATTTACACACTCAGATTCGCAAGCGCTTCTCCCGATGGCGGCGCAGGTTATGAGCTAAGCGTGATTGCAGCTGTTTTGTTCGGCGGAGTCGCAATTGCCGGTGGAGTTGGGACTATGTGGGGCGTCATGGCAGCCGTCTTATCTCTCGGTGTAATCCGATCAGCACTTCAATTAGTAGGTTTTTCAGCCAACGCTCTGCTCGTGGTGAGCGGAGGGTTGCTTTTGATTTCAGTAATCCTACCCAGGGTCACTGAATTTATGCGAAGCCAAAGCTCGAAGGCAAGCATCCAATCAAACAAAAAGGAAAAGGTATACAAATGAATAAGAAAGTAGCAAATAAAGCTTCGGCTGTACTTTTCGCTTCTGTCTTGGCCTTAGGCCTAGCAGGGTGTTCTCCAGCGGTTGAAGAAACACCAGCGGCAGAAGTCTCTAGTGCTCCAGCTAGCCTCAAGATTGCAATAGTTCCAAAGGCCATTAATATCGGCTACTTCACCGCTTGGGATGAAGGCGCTCAGAAGGCCTGCGTTGAACTAAAGGCAATCTGCGATTACATCGGACCAAATGAGATTACAGGGGCCGCTCAGGTTGAGTTCATCAACCAGGTAATCCAGCAGCAATACGACATTTTGGTAATTTCAGCTGCGGACCAAAACGCAATCGTCCCTTCACTTCAAAAAGCCAAGGACGCTGGAATTATTATCGTCACATCTGACGCGGACGTAGCCGCAGAGTCTAAGGACAGTCGTGTAGTTTCTATTCTGCCTTCAGAGGAGAACCGTATTGGAACCGCACAGGTTGACTGGATGGCAGAAGCTATTGGGAGCACCGGTTCGGTAGCAATTATTTCACCAGCTAACGCAGCTAACCAGACCGCGTGGATTAACGCCATGGGGCCTTATTTAGAGAGCCAGTACCCAGAAATGAGCTGGGTCGGCGGATCCCTAGAAAAAGCAGTCTTCTATGCAAACGACCCAACTGAATCTAGCGAAGCATTTGCCGCCATTCTTGCTCAGTACCCAGACGTAGCCGGCATCATCTCACCCACTACCGTTGGTGTTTTGGCTGCGGCTGTTGAGAAGAAGGCGAAGAAGGCAGCCGTCAAGGTTACCGGACTTGGCCTCCCAAGCGAGATGGCCTCATACATCGAAGACGGGACAGTCGAAAAGGTTGGCCTCTGGAACCCGCTTGACCTAGGTTACGTAGCGGTATATGCAGGAGTTGCTGCCAAGAATGGAACATTTGATGGGGCTGTTGGTTCATCATTTATGGCCGGCGATAAGTCATACACGGTTGTTGAGGGAAACATCGCTTACCTCGGTGACCCTTACACCTTTACAAAGGAAAACATCGCTGAGTTCAAGGTTATTTACTAGCTCTGAAATAGGCAGTCAGCATCCTGGAATAACTGTGGTGGGTGTTATCGCCCACCACAGTGTTTCTGGAAATTACATCAATAAGCAGGGAGAGAAAAGTGCAGAGAGTTGGATTTAGGCTGCAACTTCGTAAAGACCGTCTAGACGAGTATGTTGAGCATCACAAAAATGTATGGCCTGACATGCAGGCGGCCCTGTCGGAGACTGGCTGGCACAACTACACACTTTTTCTAGATAGAAAAGACGCGACGCTCTTCGGATATTTCGAGACTTTAGACTATCAGGCGGCCTTGGATGGGATGTCTAAGAAAGAAGTCAATGATCGTTGGCAAGCAATGATGGGCGATTTTTTTGTCAACAATCAAGGGCGTCGTCCAGACGAGGGCTTTCTTCGGCTAGAAGACGTTTTTTACCTGCCTTAGAGCGGTTAAGAGCACTAATGAAACATTAATTCAAGAGTCAAAAATAAGACAAGGTTTAATCAAATGGCAAGTAAACTCAGCGAACAGGCACTATTCGGGCAGCTCAGCGACCAGGCAATCGAATTGTCATCGTGGGCTTTTGGCAATTCTGGAACCAGATTCCGAGTATTTGGCTCACCTGGAGTACCGCGCAATCCCTTTGAAAAAATTGAAGACGCCGCACAGGTTAACAAGTACTCAGGTATCGCACCCACCGTTGCCCTTCATTATCCATGGGATAAGGTGGACTCTTTTGACGAACTACGCAAACATGCCAATGACCTTGGTGTTGAGCTAGGAACAATTAACTCAAATACATTTCAGGATGAGGAGTACAAGCTAGGGAGCCTCGCTCACCGCGACCCCAAGGTACGGCAACGGGCAATTGATCATCACTTCGATTGCATTGACGTCATGAACGAAACGGGTTCGCGAGATTTAAAAATCTGGTTGGCAGATGGTTCAAACTATCCCGGCCAAGATGACATGCGTTTTCGTCAAGATAACCTCGCAGGCTCTCTCGAAAAAATCTATTCACGAATTGGCGAGAATCAGCGTTTGGTTCTTGAATACAAATTCTTTGAGCCAGCTTTCTATCACACCGATGTTCCTGACTGGGGCACCTCATACGCACAAGTAGTGGCGTTGGGTGAAAAGGCGGTTGTTTGTCTAGACACGGGACATCACGCCCCCGGAACAAATATAGAATTTATCGTGATGCAGTTGTTGCGTCTTGGAAAACTCGGCTCCTTTGACTTCAACTCACGCTTCTACGCGGACGATGATCTCATCGTAGGCGCGGCAGACCCATTTCAATTATTCCGAATTATGCACGAGGTAATCCGCGGCGGGGGTTACGGCGCGAACTCGGGCATTGCATTCATGCTCGACCAATGCCACAACATAGAGGATAAAATTCCTGGTCAAATTCGTAGCGTTATCAACGTGCAGGCAATGACCGCAAGAGCTCTAATGGTGGACACCGATGCACTTGATAAAGCACAGCGTGACGGTGATGTGTTGGGAGCAAATGACATCTTCATGGAGGCGTTCTACATGGACGTCCGTCCACTGCTTGGTAAATGGCGCGAATCTAAGGGTCTTAGTGCGGATCCAATCAATGCTTTCAATGAGTCAGGATACCTAAGGGCAATTGCCGAATCTCGCATCGGCGGACAACAAGCAGGGTGGGGAGCCTAAATCAATGAGCAACTCAACAGTTTCAGAACTACTTCAAAGGTCCAACCGCTTCGGGAGTAATCCAAAGTATACGAATTATGCAGGTGGCAATACCTCAGCTAAGGGACTGGAGGTTGACCCAGCGACAGGGAAAATGATTGAGCTTCTTTGGGTTAAGGGCTCGGGTGGAGACTTAGGCACACTTACGGAACTTGGGCTTGCCGTACTGCAACTTGAGCGAGTGCGCGAGTTACGCAAGGTCTATAAGGGCGTTGCTCAAGAGGATGACATGGTGGCCGCTTTTGACTATTGTCTTCATGGACGTGGCGGTGCAGCCCCGTCTATTGATACTGCAATGCATGCTTTGGTAGACGCCAACCACGTCGACCATCTACACCCGGACAGTGGAATTGCCATCGCTACTGCAAAAAATGGCGAAGCAATTACCAAGGCGGTGTACGGGGACAAAGTCGTGTGGATACCTTGGCGTCGACCTGGTTTTCAACTAGGGATGGACATCGCTGCAGTCAAAGAGGCAAATCCCCAAGCCCTTGGTTGCATTCTGGGTGGTCACGGGATCACCGCTTGGGGCCGAACCAGTAAAGAGTCCGAAGCCAATGCACTTTACATAATCCATACTGCTGAAACATACATTGCCAAGCAGGGCAAGTCGAAACCGTTTGGTGAAAAAGTTGCTAAGTTTGCGGCCCTAAAACCAGCAGCACGCAAGGCTCGCGCGTCGGAAATATCCGGGTTCATTCGGGGTCTGGCATCCAGTGACAGGCCACAGGTTGGCCACTTCGACGACTCCAATACAGCCTTGGAGTTTATGGGCAGCTCAAAACTAAAAAAACTTGCGGCTCTTGGTACCAGTTGCCCAGATCATTTTTTACGCACCAAAATCAAACCCATGGTCTTAGATCTTGAGCCCACTGCCGACCTAGCAAGAGTAAAAGCTCGTTTGACAAAATTGCACGGTGACTACCGGGCCGACTACGCAGATTATTACAAGACGCATGCCAACAAGAATTCGCCTGCCATGCGTGGAGCGGACCCGGCAATTGTTCTGGTTCCAGGTATTGGTATTTTCTCTTTTGGTCCCGATAAGCAGACGGCCCGTGTCGCAAGCGAGTTTTACCTAAATGCCATCAACGTGATGCGCGGAGCCGAAGCGATTTCAAGCTACGCGCCAATAAGTGACGCCGAAAAATTTAAAATTGAATATTGGTCACTTGAGGAAGCAAAACTCCAAAGAAGGCCAAAGCCAAGGCCGCTTGCATCGCGCGTTGCTTTTGTAACTGGTGCCGCTAGCGGGATTGGAAAAGCAATTGCTGAGCGAATAGTTGCTGAAGGCGGCTGTGTTGTCATCGCAGATCTAAATCTAAAGGCTGCCCAAGAAGTTGCCAAAAGCCTTGGGACGGACAATGCGTTTGCGGTAAGCATTGATGTCACCAGCGAAGCACAGATCAAGAAAGCACTCAACGAAGCAGTACTCGCATTTGGCGGTGTGGACCTAATAGTCAACAATGCTGGACTCTCTATCTCGAAGCCCCTGCTCGAGACCACTCAACTTGACTGGGATCTTCAGCACGACGTAATGGCTCGTGGCTCGTTCCTTGTTTCCCGCGAGGCAGCAAGAATTTTGCTAGACCAAAAACTTGGCGGCGACATCATCTACATATCGTCTAAGAATTCCGTTTTCGCGGGACCAAATAACATCGCCTACTCTGCAACAAAAGCAGATCAGGCTCATCAGGTGAGGTTACTTGCTGCAGAACTTGGTGATCACGGAATACGAGTAAACGGGATTAACCCCGACGGGGTAGTTCGCGGCTCTGGGATTTTTGCAAAAGGGTGGGGCGCTTCACGGGCAAAGGTTTACGGCGTTAAAGAAGAGGACCTTGGCAATTTCTATGCGCAACGCACCTTGCTGAAGCTCGAAGTACTGCCAGAAAATGTTGCGAATGCTGTGATTGCACTTACCTCCGGAGAGCTCAGTCATACGACGGGATTGCATATCCCTGTAGATGGCGGCGTAGCGGCCGCGTTCCTAAGGTAGAACTCAGTGATCCAGCAAAAAACCTTCTGCGCCATTGACCTAGGGGCCTCTAGTGGGCGAGTGATTCTTGGCAGGATATCAAAGGAAAGGATTGAATACGAAGAAATTCACAGGTTTGGCAATGACCCAATAAGCAGGGACGTTGGAATCTACTGGGACATCGACTCCCTAAAGGCAAATGTGTTCGAGGGGCTCTCGAAACTTGTGGGTGAGAACATTCTCAGTATTGGTGTTGACGCATGGGCTGTTGACTACGGGCTCATCGACCAAGATGGAAACCTAACTCGCGAGCCTCGGCACTATCGTGACGCGCGTAATCTTCGTGGCGTATCAATCGTCGAAACCAAAATAAGCTCTTCGGACTTATATAAAAAAGTGGGGCTTCAATTTCTGCCATTTAATACGCTTTACCAATTCTCTGTTGATCAAACCGAGGAGCTTTCTTTATTGAACAAGAGCCACAAGGCCTTGTTAATTCCTGACCTATTTAATTTTTGGCTTAGCGGTGTGCAGCTGACTGAACGCACGAATGCCTCAACCACCGGCCTGTTGGACCCAGTCCGAAATTCTTGGAACATCGAATTGATAGAAAAACTTAATTTGCAGACAAGACTGCTTACTGATGTTGTAGCAGAAGGAACATACCTTGGACGCATCACTCCAGAAGTTCAGGAAAAAACAGGCTTAGATCCTTCGACGCAAGTTGTGACTGTTGGTTCGCATGACACGGCATCTGCATTTGTTGCCGTTCCGAGCACCCAGCCAAATTCGCTTTTTATCTCAAGTGGAACCTGGAGCCTCTTAGGAGTAGAGCTAGAGCAGCCAATACTTACGGAGGCAGCACGCGTAGCAAACTTTACAAATGAAGGTGGAGTTGACGGAAGAATACGTTTTCTAAAAAATGTCACAGGGCTTTGGTTGCTTCAGGAATGTTCCAGAAAATGGCGTCAGTCTGGGAAGACATACCGGCTACAAGAACTCATAGACGGTGCTTCAAGAATCGCCAGGACCTCCGTGATCGATGTCAACAACCAGAAATTTTTGGCACCCGGAGACATTCCTCAGAGAATTAGAGAGGCATGCAAAGCGAGCAGCCAAAGCGTTCCACAAACTGAACCGGAAATAGCCCGAGTGATTTTTGACTCCCTCGTTGCAAAATATGTTGATGTGATCAGTGAGCTGGAGTCCTTGACCGGAAACAAAATAGAGCGCATTCACATCGTTGGCGGTGGCTCGCAAAATGAACTTCTAAATCAACTTATTGCAAATGAGACTGGGCTTGAGGTTTTTGCTGGACCGGTTGAGGCAACTGCAATCGGAAATCTAGTGATTCAAGCCCGTGCGGCAGGAGTAATCAAGGGAACGCTTGAGGACATTCGCAGGCTAATTGCAAAGAGTTTCGAGATAAAGAAGTTCAGTCCGATCACCACAGGGGCAAAATAACCGGAAAATCAATCGCCGTGTAACAAACCCAAAGAAGAGAGCACAGTTGATGAAGTGCAGATCTCCAACTTGGACGCGACGAAGCGTAGGCTAGCATCGTCGCACACTATTTATGACTTGCAAGATATTGTAAAACGCCGGGCAACTATAGAAGGTTGAGGTTGGCCTTATCGAGGCAGAGTTTGACTTACGTGCTGCGACTCAGCATTTGGCTTCAGCTCGGCAGATTTATCTCACAGACCCACTTGGTTCATTTCAGCTTGCTTATGACTCAGCGCGGAAATGTCTTCAGGGGCTTCTGGCGTTGGA
>Ga0306866_1000083_pt1 | contig 37665 bp, 30 predicted proteins | sample AntRauTorckE5432_FD_190450 | JGI IMG/M metagenome (GOLD analysis project Ga0306866, IMG submission 190450) | Saline lake microbial communities from Rauer Islands, Antarctica - Metagenome Torckler E5 #432 (v2) (version 2) | ecosystem: Environmental > Aquatic > Non-marine Saline and Alkaline >...
AGCCCGATTAGAACCAAGCTCAAGCTACACAGAGGCATGAAAAACGAGCACCAAATGGTGCTCGTTAATTGGTATCTTTATAGTCGGACTGAGATGCCAAAACCTCCACGATATTGCCTATAACCCGAATTTAATCAGTTTTAACTAAAAATTATATATGAGCAAAATAAATCCAGATTCTGAAATCGGTCAAATGATCAGGCTATGCGAAGACGAGTATGATGCCGAAAAATGGGACGAAAACGGTCCAACAAGAATATTTAATGGTCTGCAGAGCATAGCGCTCTGTAATTCTATTGGCCATTATATAGAGTCAAAATATCATTTAAAGAAGTACGCAACTGCAAGAGCGGGTATTTCACGTGCACGTGAACTATCTTCGCTTTTACTGTTTAGTCCTGAAATGCGATTAAACAAAGGTACAAGTGTAAGACCAAGCAGTATACAAGCTATTGGCGATATAGGTGTCGGCTATAGTGATATTGTTATAGCTGAAACGCTTAGCTCGAGTGGCCTACAGTATGCTGGCCCACATTTAACTGGAATAGTGGACACAGACGCTATTGGAATGGCACCTATTCCAAATACAGAATATAATTTTACAATACCCTTAAAATTAGTTGCCTTCTCGCCTCAACATATTGCCAGAGACTTCAATTGATTTTATTGTTTATTTACCGTCCTCTAAACGTCATCCTGTTCGCGATTCCGCTCAAATTAGTACAAGTATCTGATAGACACATTCCAAATGAATTTAATTAGAAATTTTATTAATTGCCACGGGTGATGTTGTCAATAATTACAATCTGTTCATCAATTTCTTGCTGAGACCTTGGGTCTGGTTTGCTAGGTTTAAAGATTTTCGAAAATATTCCCATGGGTTAATAGTACCATCTGTACGAATCAAGCAAAGATACGTATGTGAGCATTTCTAGGCCTTACATAGAAAAAGGCGTAGAATTAACTTATGAAGATGTCGGATGAATCTATGAATTATCGGCCAAGCGAGAAGTTGTATGAAAGATTAAAAGTTGCGAAAAAATGAAGAGATGTGAAATATGAATATTGATATAGACTTTGATTTCCAGTCTGAGGCTGGGGGACGAGACTCAGACAGATACAGCCCAACACTGCAAGAGTACCATCGTTTGTTATGGAGCAAGAAACTGCCCAATGGTGAAGTATTCAAGTTGTCTAAAATTAAAGCCAATAGACTTTATCATATGTCGGAATTAGGCGAGTTTACGCTATCAAGTGATCGTGCAGTAGCAACTTTTAGTACCTGGAAGTCAATGGAGCCAGTTATATCTAGAATAGATAAAAATAAGCTAGCTGATTTTGTTCGTATTACTGATTCAATCGGTGGCATCATTGTCTGGCCAAGTAATCAAATTGACGGATTGCAAACCATAAATGCAGCGCGAGGATTTAATCGTAGAATAGCTGACCGGTTAGATCTAACGATTGAATGTATAAGACGTTATTATCTTGGAGATAATAGTCCACTCTACGATACATTACTACGCTATAAAGACTTCTTTGATCTTTTTGTTGACTTCAAAGGATACATAGACTTTTTTCTTTTACAAGATGCCATATCCGAGGACTACCAGTCGGTAAAAATCTCCGATCCTTTCGATGACTTTTCTTCTTCTCCTGCTCCGAAAAATATAGAAGAATATATAGCTTACATGGAAGCCACTAGACCGTTAGTCGAACAGAGGAATAAACGTATTGATGCTTTTGTCAGAAAAATGAGTAAAGTAATTAAACCAGTTGTTGAAGAGTAGTTGATTTGAATCGATTTCTGTATGAGAGCATGATGATAATAGCTCAAAGGAAAAGCCTACTACATAAATTATTCAGCGGGCTTAAAGTTAGAACAAGTGAACTCTTTACACTAGAAAATTTTCAGCAGTCTCTCCATCGCAAAGTAAACGGAAGACAGCTATAGGCTCATGAAAATTTTGACTTAAAAAGTACAATTTAAAATAAAACCACAACAGAAATAACTCGCTACATGCTGGAACTTTCTAATAAACAGAGGTAATATAGACATAATGCATATACCTAAAATTATAGACAATGAGCGTAAACAATTGGGGAACACGCTTAGGGAGCTTAGCGAAACTCATGAGCATCTCTCAATAGCTACAGGGTACTGGGATCTTCCAGGAACTTTTGAGATATTTGATCAAATTAAAAACTATAAATCCATTCGTCTCCTGATAGGGCAAGAACCTTTAATGCCCCGCTATAAAGCAAAACTAGACCTTCAAGAGCCTGAGCAGACTTTCCCCGACAGAGATATCAGCTTTGATTTAGCTGCTCTTCCCCAAGATGAGAGCTATCGCAAACTTGTTACGGATCTTAAATCTTTAATTGACGATGGAAGACTTGAGATTCGAGTTTATCGTAAAAGCTTTCTACACGCTAAATGTTACATTTTTGGTGACTACGATAGCGAATCTGCTATCGGTATTATTGGTTCGTCCAATTTCACTAGAGCCGGGCTTACTTCCAATACTGAGCTAAATGCACTTGAAGACGATTACCGCATTGTGAAGTCAACACCGAAGGCTGAGACTGATGACTACGGGCATTTGAGTTGGTTCGATGCTGTATGGAACGATGACCAGACCGAACAGTGGGATGGTAGATTCTCTGAAATTCTCGGTGACTCCCCTATAGGTGATCTTACGTATAGTCCTTACGATATGTACATAAAAACGCTCTGGGAACTGTATCAAGATGAAATCGTAGAAGACGAAGAAATATCAGACGAAACAGTCGAAATACTCTACTCTTTTCAGCGACGCAACGCTCAATTATTGTTGAAGAAGTTGAATAAATATGGACTAGCAATGCTTGCGGACTCAGTAGGTCTCGGAAAGACAATTACAGCTGGTGCGGTTCTTAAGCATTACATAGAAGAGAAGCAGTGTAGACGAATTTATATAATTGCACCTGCAAGCTTGTGCGCACAGTGGAAGCAAGATTTAATCGACAAGTACAAACTATTCACTGGTTTTGAAGTCATATCAATGCAAGACACAAATGCTATCCAGAAAGCTCGCAGTATAGATAAATATGCTCCTGTAGATATGTTCATCGTAGATGAGGCTCATAACCTTAGAAACGATGCTAGTAAACGGCATCAAGAGCTTCTTGAGTGGTTTAGTGACAATCCAGAAAGCAAAGTCTTATTAATGACAGCAACACCTATCAATAACTCCCTGACTGATTTTGTGAATCAAATCCAATTAGCTGCTAAAGGAAGCCTGGAATCGTTCCCAGTTGTATATCCGACGACCAAAAAAAATGAAGTAATTGATTTCTTTGATGCAGTTAAACGTTTATCTAGCGAAATGGCAAAAGCAGAGAATAAAGGTGAAAAGCCCGATTTCAATAAAGTGAATCGAATCATGCGGCAAGGTTTGAGGCATTTTTTAGTACGAACCACTCGTAAGGGGATAGAGAAAGAATTTGGTGGACTGCTCGGTAACGACGGCACAATACGACACTTCCCCGTGAGTGAAGTAGTTCCTTCGCCATATAACTTCAGTGACGGACTCGGCTCAAGTATTAATAACGTTATAAATAATAATCTTGAAGTGTTTTCCGGGAAAGATCCACGAAAACTTGACGTTGACTCCCTACTTGAGCAGACACAGCGGACGAAACATCCACTAGATGTAATAACAGGTATTGCTACGACAGACGCAGACTACACCGAGAATGTATTCGTGAATGTATTCCAAGTCATGTTGCTCCTAGGTTTCTCGCCTTATCGTTCAGAGACCTATCAGCATAGATTTTATGGAAAAACTCCTGAAGAAATTAAGCACTTTAAACTGCCCCCTGAAGAGTCATTCGCTCTTCAAAGCCAAATGAGTGTTCATAACATGCTCCGAGTAACGTTCTTGAAACGATTAGAGTCTTCTCCATACGCACTTCGTCGATCACTAGAGAATTACCAGAAAAAACTCAGCTACTTTTCGGACAAGCTTAATCAGGGCTACATTATCAAATTTAAGGACATGCTATCCATTCAGTCAGAATTTGGGGATGATCTTGAGCTAGTAGTCGATTACAACTCTGGTGTTGAAGGTGATGATCAGATATCACTAACTCCTGCTGATACCGACAAGTACAATATCGAAATGCTTAAGTCTGATATTGAAAAAGATCAGCGGATACTTGATGTCATTATTGAAACTTGCCGTGCTCTAGAAGACAATGACGATAAATTAGAAGCCTTTAGTTCGCTACTTACTGATATTATTCAAAAACAAAAAGCTGGCAAAAAAGTGCTAGTTTTCAGTTATTATGCAGACACAATAAAGTATTTGAGCGAAAAACTCCCGAGTTTGATCTCTACACCAAATTTCGGTCAAAAATCTGCTTTTATTAGTGGCGAGTCTAAATCTCAAATTGAGGATATCGTTCGTAGATTCTCTCCAGTCTCTAAAACAGGCGAACAAATTGACGAAGATCAACAAATTGATTATCTTTTTGCTACAGACGTGCTAAGTGAGGGTCAAAACCTTCAAGACTGTGGAACGTTAGTAAATTTCGATCTACATTGGAACCCAGTACGGATGATCCAGCGTAATGGTCGTATCAACCGTCTTGGGTCAGAATATGAAAAAGTCTATATATTCAACATGCACCCAGAAACGAATCTAGAATCATACCTAAAGCTCGTGCATCGACTCCAGCAGAAAATTGACCGCATTAAATATACTGTTGGTACTGATCAGTCAGTTCTTGGTGAAGCAGCTAACCCTATTGAATATATAGATGAAATTGAAGAGTCAGAGAATCAGGAAAATACAGTATTAAGTCTCTATGATGAAGAGAAAGCTACTGAGACTTTCAGCGAACTAGATGACGATGAAGAGTTCTTAAGCATTGATGAATATGTTTTAGACTTACGTAAGTTTTTGAGTATTGCTACTGAAGAACAGAAAAAGCAAGTTCAGGATATTCCTATTGGTAAATGGGGTTATCTCCCTGAGTCCGCTAAAAAAGACATAGATTGCCCTACCGTTTTGTCTCTTACGCGCTCCAAAGGGACTACTACAGAAACCGGTGTCGACTTTGAAACTCATATCTTTGTTGAGTCAGATGCACTAAGTGGGTACATGGTAGACGCTGTTGAGGCTATCGAAGCTTTGAAACACATCAGAACTAGCCCCGAAGATAATAATAGAGCGAAAGATCGTATTGGTTACGATCGAGAGCTAGCCAAGAAGTACATTATTGCGCTTGCAAAACGACGAGCAATACGTAAGAAAAGTGCGTTCAAGGTTACTCCATCCATCAAACTCGTGCTGAACGAGCTCGCAAAAGTCCTACCTGACGTTTCAGTGGACGCAAGTCTAGAGCATATAGTCACAAAACAAGACGAGAAGTTGATGCGCGACCTATTCCGTAAAGCGAACACAGATCTAAAATCTCATCAACAACTACTTCCTAACACCATTAGTAGTTTCGACAAAGCAGTTAAGAGACTAGCGACTCATGTAAACGATGAAAAGCAAGTGAACAGTACAGAGGGAGTTTTATTCTATGCCAAGTAATAAGCCCTACGTAGATCGAGTCAATGAACTTCTAGCAAGGCTCAACGAAGCCCCTTCTGTTGACCTGGGCATAGAAGTAGCGAATGAAATTATTTCGTTGGCAAGTGGTGCAAGTGCTAAATCGTTAGAGGACGTATTTGAATCAAGTATCGAGTTGCCAAATGCAGAACGTTTTGACAGCTGGTTTCAGCCACACCCAATATTCAAAAGTGATAGAGCCTGCTTTGACCTCTTAGATACACCTCTTCTTCAAGCAAAATTTTATTGGTTAAAAAAGAAATCTCGTCAAGTCATTGCTGGTGGTGTTCATTTCACTCCAAACTTCGAAGACGAAGACTTTACGCATAATGATCGTTATAAGGTTGGAATTGACTTCTTTTTGTCACCGAACGGAAAATCACTACAGGTTGTACTGTCTAGTCAAGGTAACCTACGTATAGTTGAGCTTGATAAACACCTCAACAATACTCAGGTGGACATATTTGATAAATGGATTGGCTCTGACAGTTTATCAACGCAACAGGCTCTACACGCTACACTTTGGGAGAGTTTCAAACTCAAAACTGTTAACCAAAAATTCTACGATGGTGTATCAAATAGCTTTACAGAGCTACTCCAGCACCTTAAGACTATTGATAAAGACGAGGAAGAAGCCAAGCTTTTTGCCAGCAGATTACTAGGACGACTACTCTTTTGTTGGTTTTTACGCAAAAAAGGAATTATTAATGAAGACATTGGATATTTCAATGCTAGTGGATCTGATGCCTCGAGCTACTACAAACAATCGCTGGAACGACTATTCTTCCTAACGCTCAACACTCCTGTTGACGAACGTGACGAGCTTACTAAAGAGCATCAAGAGGCGTTATTCCCTGAATTACTCACAAACAGTCAGCCAAGCTTATTCAAAACAGATCAGAAGACTCCGTACCTGAACGGTGGATTGTTTGAGCCTCATGAGAACGACTGGTATAAAGACGACTCTCTAACCTTGCCTGAGGGATTCTTCACCGGTCTATATGAACACTTTGAAGAGTTTAACTTCACTACAGATGAGTCAAGTCCAGAGTATGAGCAGATTGCTATCGATCCTGAGATGCTCGGACGTGTTTTTGAAAGCTTACTCGCAACCCAGATAGACGATACTGGTGAACAAGCCCAAAAAGCTAAAGGTGCTTTTTATACTCCTCGCGAAGTAGTTAGCTACATGTGCAAAGAGTCACTACGTAACTATCTATATAATGCCACTAACAACGATGAAAGTATCAACGAATCTATTGATAGCTTAATTGATATCTCTGAAAGCGAATGGGCTAAATCTAAAAGCAATACGCTCAGAGATAAGGTTAAAGATAACCGCACTCAGATTATTGAAGCACTGGATGTAGTAACTATCCTTGATCCAGCCTGCGGTTCAGGGGCTTTTCCGATGGGCATGCTCCAGCTCATGTTAAAAACATACGAACGTATCGAAAGCAGATTTGATTCATATAAAACCAAGCTGTCAGTTATTCAAAATAGTATTTATGGTGTAGATATCGAGCCCATGGCGGTAGAGATTGCTCGTCTTCGTGCATGGCTTTCTCTAATAGTTGATGAAGATGACAGTAAAAATGTAGAACCTTTGCCTAACTTAGATTTTAAATTTGTATGTGCAAACAGTTTGATGCCATTAAAAAGTGATAATCAGGCTAGTCTTCTTGGAGACAGCGACCTACACGAGAAGCTAAAGAATATCCGTTCAAAGTATTTTAATGCTCGCAAGAAACACACTAAAAAGATTTTGCAAGATGAGTACTACGAACTAATAAATCAAAAAACTCTTTTCGATGATCGGCGGACGAGACAGTTACAGAGTTTTAATCCATTCAAAAACTCTCATCCAGCAGATTTCTTTAGTTCTGACCAAATGTTTGGAATTGGAGCTGGATTCAAGGTCGTGATCGGTAACCCACCATACGGAGCAAAGCTAACATCTTCGGAAAAGAAAATTTACAAAGAGTTTTATGATAGTGCGAAAACTGCACCTGGCAAGCAAAAAGGATCATTGGATACATTTTCCCTATTCATTGAAAAAGGATTTTTGGAATTATCTCAAGATGGCCATCTTAGTTATATTGTCCCACTCACCATTACTTCTGGCGATTCAATGACTGGTGTCCATAACCTTTTACTAAAGAATACCAACGAACTAAAAATATCTTCTTATTGTGATCGACCTGTACAAATATTTAAGAATGCTCACAAAAAACTGTCAATTATTTCACTTACAAAAGCTAAGAGTGAATCTCCAAAAATTCTTATGACTAAGATGTATCGGCTTCATAATGAAGATAATCTTGCTAATTTGATGAATCAACTAAATTTTGTCGACGTAGCGGATGCACCAACAATCGTTGGAAGATTTCCTAAAATATCGCTAGAGATTGAGAAAGATATCCTTAAAAAAATATTTAGCTATTCTCCACTTAAAGCACTAAAATATAGTCAAGGTAAACCGATCTACTATCGTTCAGCGGGTGGTATGTACTTTAATGTAATTACTAATTACGCCAACAATCTTTCTTCTGAAAAGCCATTACACTTTAAGGAGGAGTTATCCGACCCAATGGCGGCTATACTTAGCAGTACTTTGTTCTGGTGGTATCAGCAGGTATTCACAGATTGCCTTAATTTAAAAGCATCGGAAATAGAATCTTTCCCAGTGCCAGATATCTCGAACGAGCTTATAGCCAAACTTGAGGTTGTATATCAAAAGTACGCTGATGATATAGAAAAGAACGTAAATATCAGAGAGTCAAATTCATATAAGAACATCACTTCTTTTAAAGAGTACAAGATTAGAAAATCTATAGACTACATTAAAAGTATTGACGATATCGTCTTAGGTCTCTACGGTCTAAGTGAGTCTGAATCAATATTCATCAAGAACTATGAACTAGAATTCAGGACCGACAATGATTAAAGGCTTCGCAGCAATTAAATCAGTGGGGCGATTCAGTGACTATACGGCTTTAAAGGGAACTCAATATGACTTTGATAAATTCACAATAATATTCGGTCGAAATACCAAAGGAAAAAGTACACTAACAGCCATATTCAGATCGGCTAGGGATAATGAACCATCTAGTCTAGTTGGACGAAAAACTTTCGGATCTTCAGCAGGACAAGAAGTATTTATAAATTTCGAAGCAGACGACGGAGCATTATCAGTCATAAAGTTTCAAAAAAATGTCTGGAACGTTGCTCTTGATGATGTTTTTATTTTTGATTCTAAGTACGTAAAAGATAACGTTCACCTTGATGGACAAATCGGTGAAGATCATCAAAAGAATCTAGAGGCAATCATATTGGGGGAAACTGGTAAAAAATTACTAAAAGACGTTCAAGACGCATCGGACGCATGCCAGATTAATTCAAACAGAAAACAAGAAATTACACGACAATTTAATATTCATCAAAAAGCTCCAACTGGCCTTGAATTTGATAAGTTTAGGAAACTTCCAACGGACGTTGATGTGCAGAAAAAAATCAATGCAAAAAAAATTGAAATTGAAACTTACACAAAGTACAAGGATATAAAAACCAAACTAACTTCAGTTAAGACTAATCTAGGAGATATTGATTTCAAAGTATACACAACATCTCTAAAACCCACCCTTGAAGTCAAGCAAGATTCAATAAAGCAACACATCAAGGAAAATTTAAAAAACGGCAAAGATGCCACCAGTTTTCTATACGACGGATTTAAACAACTAACGGACGATAGATCATGTTGCGTTTTCTGTGGTCAATCTATAAAAGATGGCGATGCACATGAGTTGGTAGATAGCTATGCTGTTCTATTTAGTCAAGCTTACAGAGAACTTAGTAAAGCAGTCCGTGAAGCTGGCGACTACACAAAAGCTTTTTCAGTGAAGAAGCTAATAGAGAATGACGTAGCTAGATTGGCAGACCTAGGATTAGAGGTTGAAATATCGCAAGAAACTGAAAACATAGAGACCGCTTCCACCACCCTGAATGGTGAAATTATTAAAAAATCACAAGATCTCAACTACGTTATAGATGAAAAATTTATATCTGACGTCGTCGATTCCATAACGACACTAATGACCTTATTTGAGACATTACTTAAGAATTACTCGGACGAGTTCGATGAAAAAAAACTAGAAAAGCTAGTTGGCGAGCAAAAAGATCTTGCAAATATCAAAGTACGCTCAGAAGCCCCGTGGTTAGAGCTTTGCAAAGAATATGCTGACCTAGTAATCGCATACAAGATTCTCGAAACAAATCGCAAGAAGGCACTTCAGGCTAAAACAAAATATGCCTCTACGATATGTACTGAATATGAGGTGCTCATCAACAAGAATCTTAAAGCTTTGAACGCAGATTTCAGATTAAAAAACATTAAGACACGAGATAAAGTAAGAACAAATGATCCTTTATACCATATAGAGTTCTTCGACACCCATACAATCAATGTGCTTTCCAACAATCCTGAAGAACCATGCTTCGAGAATACTCTTAGTGAGAGTGACAAACGTTTGCTTGCTTTTGCATTTTACCTTGCCGAAGCCGAACAGCATCCAAATAAGCAAAAGCTAATTCTGGTGCTAGACGACCCTATGTCGAGCTTCGACGAGAATAGGAAGATACGGACAATAGACTTGCTTAAAGATGTGCGGACAAAAGTAAGGCAAACTATAGTACTCACGCACGAAAATGGTTTTCTTCGCATGCTGGCTGATAGGATCGGTGCTCATAGAACTTTCAAGTTAGAATTTGATAAGACTAACGCTACATCAGTAATAGAGCTACTCGACGTGAACGGTGAGTATCTTGACCAACATTTTGAAAATCTAAAGTCTCTCGATTCACTGCAGAATGCCAAAGATTCAGACGTAAATCCTGAAAAACTCCGATGCATACGAGATATGATTGAACATATTCAAACAAGAAAGTACTACCTCACCATTAAAGATGAGATCAATAACAACAGAAGTGTAAGTGCGTTTACGGCCAAGCTTCTCTCTGAGGGTGCTTACACTCCTGCCATAGCCCAAAGCATTACTGATCTTTATTCAAATTTCTGGAATCATGATGATTCGGACAAGAGTCTCAAGAAGGATGACTTTTCCCCAGACGACTTACGCTCGATTGCATCTAAATTCTTTGAAGTAATGAAGGACATTTAATTAAGGAGTAAAAATGGAAAAATATTCTATCAATAATCAAACAGTCAATATATTACTAGCTTGGGTTCAGTCTGGGGTGGTAGCAATCCCTGAGATTCAGCGACCATTCGTATGGAGTAAGTCGCAAGTTCGAAATCTGATGGACTCTCTATATCAAGGCTACCCGGTCGGCTACATTATTACTTGGCAAAATCCGCATGTTCGTTTAAAAGACGGAACAACATCGCAGGGCAAACACGTACTTATCGATGGTCAACAACGTATAACTGCACTTAGAGCAGCAATCCTCGGTAAAGAAGTAATGAACAAAAAATACAAATACGAAAAGATCGTTATTTCCTTTAATCCTGTGACAGAAGACTTCAAGGTGAAGGATAGAGGCACGGAACGTGGTGCTGAGTGGATCACTGATATATCAGAAATACTCCAAGATGATTTTAATCAGCTAGCGTTTCTGGAGAAGTATATCGAAAGAAATACTGAAGCAGATAAAAGTAAGGTTCACGATAGAATTTTGCGATTAATTCAGATCAAAAATAAAAACATTGGAAACATCGTTTTGTCTGCTGACTTACCTATCGAAGTCGTTAATGAAATTTTTATACGCATCAACGCATCAGGTGTTAACCTATCCAACGCCGACTTTGCAATGAGTAAGATAGCTGTTTACGAAGATGAACCTGGTGATGAGTACGGAATGAGTTTAAGGAAGTTTATAGATTATTTCTGCAACCTTGCCATCGAACCAACGCATTTTAAAGATATTGAAGAAAACGACACCCATTTTGCTAAGACAGATTATTTTAAGCATATCAGCTGGCTGAAATCTGACAGCGACGATATTTATGATCCAGACTATAACGATATTCTCCGAGTCTCAGCTTTAACAGAATTCAACAGAGGAAAACTTAGTGATTTAGTTTCACTACTCTCGGGGAGGAACTTCGAAACCAGAGATAACCACAAGTATATTGCAGACGAGTCTTTCAAAAAGCTAGAGATAGGCGTATACAAGTTCACTCGAGAGCTACACATAAAGCACTTTGCACAAGATATATTACGTTCCGCTGGTTTTAAAGATTCTGGAATGTTTGGCTCTAAAAACGTCATAAATTATGTTTATGCTGTCTACCTAAGAACTCGAGATATAGAAGAAGATACACTCATTGCAAATAAGTACACAAAGAGATTATTAGTCTTATCGCTTCTTACTGGACGACACTCAGGCTCTTTTGAAACTCAATTTGAGCATGACATCAAACAAATTACTAAAAAAGGTGATCTTGAGAAATTCGTTAAAACGATCGAAGAACAAACTTTGACGGATATTTATTGGTCATCTGCACTTCCAGATGATTTGAACAAAACAAATACATCTAGCCCGTTTTGGAATATTTTTGTTGCTGCACAAAATCTTCTAGGTAAAGCTAGTTTCCTATCAAACTCAAATAAGGTTGAGTCGATGACTACCGCTCAGGTACATCACGTTTTCCCTAAAAATTATTTAGTCAAAAATGGCATTGGTAGAAGTGATTATAATAAAATAGCGAACTTTGTGTATTTACGAGACGATATAAACATCAAAGTTAGCGACCATGTGCCAGCGGAATATATGAGTAGGATTAAGCAATACAAAGGTGATTATGGTAGCGACATTACAAGTGATGAAAAAATGGATTTAAACCTCAAAGATAATGCTATACCTAAACTACTTTTAACTTCAACTCACGAAGACTATATTGACTTCATGGAACGTCGAAGAAAGTTAATGGCTCTTTTGATAAAAGAGTACTACGAGACACTTTAAAACAATGCAATTATCTGAATCTGACCATACAACCTACCTAAAACACTCGGAATGGATATTGATCATAAAATCACTGCAAACGGTTAAACTATGAAAAATTGGTGGCTATACGTATTGAAGCTGGAAGAAGGGAAGTACTACGTTGGTATTACTTCGCAGACACCTGAAATTCGCATGCAAGAGCACATCAATCATGTTCGGGCTGCCTATTGGACTATGAAATACAAGCCACTAGAATTGATCGAGAAAAAAGACCTAGGAAACATAACTAAAGAAGAAGCCGAGAAATTAGAAACAATCAGAACTCAGGACCTAATGAAAGAGCTTGGAATTAACAATGTTCGTGGTGGTATTTTAAGAGATGCGGAAGATGACTATATATTAAGATTTAATAGATATTTTAAATTTCACGATTGGGAAGTATTCAGCGTATTAACACTACAGTCGATTATTATATTTATTTTACTATTGGATAAATTTGGTTTTATCCAGATCTAAGTACATGTACTTTTAGATATACAGGATTCCTTAGGTCTGGCTTGTTTTGATTGGAATAACAATGCGACTTTCTGGCCATTTTAAACCATAGAACTTATGCTTTATTAATACTATATTATATAATTGCTTTTTATTTTAACTTATGCTATTATATAGATTAAATGAGGAAATAATATGAGTGTTGATTCACAAACAGGTGTTGGAGTTGTTGCAGGTGCGAGTACTACTGGAGTTGCAGTTTTAGCAAATACAGGTGTGCCGTTATTTGTACCGATAGTACTAGGTGCTTTATTAGTTGTACTAGTAGCTTTACTAACCCGACGATTACAAAAAAGCTAATTTTAGACTTTAAGATAAAGAAGTTGAATGTATGTTTAGTCTCTACATATTGCTTGCTGTTGCCTTAATAGCCTTAGTAGATTTCGTTCCTAAGCTTTTTAATTCTTACAAAAAGCCAATAGAGGTTATAACTAGGTACACTAAAAAACCTAGATTTTTTATAATGCCAACAGTGTATGGAGATATTTCCTATCTAGATAATATCGAATTTCTAAAAAAATATCCTAAAAACACAATTATATGTACTTCTGACCACGAAACCGCAGCATTTTACAGTGACTTAAGGAAAGTATGTCGAAAATATGGTTTCAAATACGCCATATGTAAAATACCTGTGATAAAAGGGAAGCCAATAAAGAATGCGTATTCAGTATACAAAGGATTTTTTACTCGCAAGTCTCTACCTATGAAAGTGGACACTCCTTGTATACTTATCGACGCAGACACGTATGCAAAAGAAAACATAAATAATCTTGTGAGAGCATTTTTAAATTCTGAAATAGACGTAGCATCATTGCGATGTGAAGTAGCTGAAGAGAACACAGTTATACAGAAGCTTCAAGCTTACGAATATCGACTTGCAATGGATAACAGGCGAATGGACCCTTGGCTTACGTCTGGTGCTTGCAATATGTCGACGGCTGGCACTTATCGTAAAATATTTGCCGCACACTCAGATTTTTTTGCAGGAGGTGATATAGAAATAGGTAAACTAGCATATACATCTGGTTATAGGGTAAAACATATAAACTTTACGTTCTACACTGACGCACCCGAAAACATAAAAGACTGGTTCAATCAACGCATTATTTGGTATGCCGGAGGATTTAGACATTATATTATAAGTATTAATAAATTTGGTTGGCATCACTTTTTTCTATTATTCTACAATGCTGTATTGGTATTTTTACTGCTACCTATCCGTTGGCTTGAAATCATGTTTTTTCCGGAATTACTTTTGTTGCTTATCCCTATCGGTTGGCTATACAGTTTCGTATTAACCTACGGTAGAAATTGGCAAGCATCATATTTACTTCTTCCGTTATATTCAGCGGTACAGACTATGGTGATCATACCTTTTGGTGTAGCACGTTATACGACTATAGCAGTTCAGAGTAAAAGCTTTGGTCAATTTAAAGATATGCCAAATGCGAGTGAGCGAAAATATCATAATAAATCTGTAGATAATCTACTTAACTACGCCACCGCCGGAATGCTCCTGTATCTTTCAGCTTTCTTTATACTTAGTAGAATTAATTTCTGGGCTATTCAATCATTGTAGGATATAGCTAGTAAGATATTTTCTTCTACTTTAAGGCGATATTGTACTCAAGTTCGTACGTATGTATAAAGCCTTGTGAGCTAAATGTAGATGGTCAGCTACAGAACACTTAGAAAGGGATTTTTTCCATTCAGCCCAACGTATATGGATAGAAACAGCATTAGATGGTAAAAATGAAAATAATAAAGCTCAAATTCTGTCTGATTTGCTAGAATATTGCAAACTAGACACCTACGCCATGGTAGAAATCTACAGTAAGTTGCTAGCTCAAACAGAAGCTAATTATAAAGCATAAATATTCATCTCTGTTATAGTTATGCTTATGGAAAACATATTATTATTTGTTCTAGTTATTGTAGTTATTGTAATAATAAAATTTTATTCAACAAAACCAGCATCGCATAAAAAATCTGTAAAAGAACGGCCATTCTACAACTATGCTCGTAAAGATTATATTATGACTAAAGCCGAGCATAATTTCTTTACAAGGTTGCAAACAATATTCGGACAGACGTATCATGTGTTTCCTCAAGTTCATTTATCATCTATTCTTGATGAGAAGAAAATTACAGGTCAGAATTGGAAAGCCGCGTTCAAACATATAAATGGCAAATCTGTTGATTTTGTGCTCTGCGATAAACAGTATGCAAAGCCTTTTGTTGCGTTAGAGCTGGACGATAGCACCCATGATAGGGCAGAGCGTCAAAATCGCGATCAAGAAGTAGAACGTATATTTGAAGGAGCTAAATTACCACTAGTAAGATTTCGTGCAATAGATACTTTCAGTGATCAAGAAATAGAAAATAAAATACGCAACTCATTAGGCTAATCACAGCTACCACCTGTTTGTATGGTATTTACAAGTAAAGAAAGGCATCTTTACGAAAACAGGGCATTTTTTCTGCGAGTATTGCAACAGCCTAGGTTCAGTCTGAAATATTTTAGTATTATAATATATAAATTTATTGCTTAAATAAAAATTCGATATCTGAATTATGCGCCTTGAAATAAAAAGAAAACAATACTACACTTAAAAGCACAATCTTAATGAGGTGTATATGAAAAAATTCAACAAACTTCTGGCAGTTTTTATAATGGCATTCGCGTATTCACTACCTCTGGTGAATACAACAAAAGTATCTGCAACAACGCTCATGAACGAAAATTTCACCGGATCTTTTACTGCAGCAGACGAATGGATAAGTGGCGGAGGCGGTGGATCAGTTGCGTGCCTCACAGGTGGCGACAGCGGCACTCCATCAAACTCTATTCCGGAATGTTCTTCAACTGCAATAGATTCTAGCGGCGATGGCTATTTGAGACTAACACCAGATACTGGCAACAGCTCAGGGTTTGTTATATACGACACACCTTTATCTTCAGATGAAGGTTTAAATATTGAGTTTCAGATGCATCAATATGGTGGTAGTGGTGCAGACGGAATCTCGTTCTTCTTGATTGATGGAGCTGCAAGTCCAACCATACCGGGTGCAACTGGAGGTTCACTTGGCTACTCTAGAAACAATAGCGGCACACCAGGTATAATCGGAGGATATGTCGGAGTTGGCTTTGATAGATTCGGTAATTTTTCTGCTGCAATGTCTGGATCTGGTGGTCCTGGAGCAATTGCAAACCAAATCGTAGTGCGAGGCTCTGAGGCATCGGACTACCAATACGTTACGGGGGCAGCCTCTAACACTCCGCTATCGAGCACTACCCGGGCAAATTCTGAATTAGGGGTGCGGGTCACAATAAGCACTACGAATGTTATGTCGGTTGCAATAGATTACGGTTCAGGATACGAGATAGAGATTTCTGGCGTCGATCTAGAAGCAATAAATGGAGCCAGCTCTCTTCCTGCAAACTTCAAATTCGGTTTTGCTGCATCTACTGGTGGATCTACAAATACGCACGAAATACGTGGTTTATCAGTCGAAACAAACCCGCCGAATGTGAGTGTCGATATGGTCAGTTCAGGCAACTATGTTCAAGGCTCCACTGGAAGCTTCACAGTAAGTGCAACAAACGATGCGACCGCTGAAGACACAACAGGATCTATCGTAGTGGTGAGTACTTTGCCGGTAGGACTTATTCCGACAAGTGCAGCAGGACCAGGGTGGAGCTGTGATATCAGCACGCAGGTTGTAACCTGTAGTCGATCAGACGTTCTCAGCCCGGGGGCTACGACATCGAATATAAGTATCGACGTCGATATTGCATCAGATGCAACAACACCACTCGATATCACAACAACCGTGACGGCTGAAAATAACGCTAATCCAACGCCCTCTGACACAGAAACTATTTCAGTGCTTGAAGGTAGCTACCTAGACAATGATGGTATATTTAACGACGAAGAAGATGCTGCTCCTAATAGCGGAGATGCAAATAATGACGGCACGCCAGATAGCCAGCAAAGCGAAGTGACGAGTCTAATGAACACACAAACTAGCACCTATGCAGTGATGGAAAGCAGCGGCTGCAGCGGAAACTCTTCAGTGTCGATTTCTTCAGAAACAGCTAATGATACTACAGATGCTGAGTATGACTATCCGGCTGGGTTGATGGACTTTGTAATGACCTGCGCACCTGGAGCTACAGCCACAGTAAATATGTACTTTTACGGTCTATCAAACGACGGACTAGTGCTGCGAAAATATAATCCAACAACACAGATGTACACGACTGTAGCGGGGGCTACTTTTACGAGCGTCACTATCGGCGGCGAGCAGGCGACTCGCATCTCATATGATATAACTGATGGTGGGGAATACGACGATGATGGACTCGTGAACGGAACAATCGTTGACCCTGCTGGCCCTGCAGTTTTATCATCGAGCACTGATGACACATCTGAATCTGACGAATTAGTAAACACCGGCATGAACGCTCTATACATTTCAACGTTCGGAGTGCTATTTGCTGTGACCTCGTTATTCACCTTCAAGACGAACCGGCAGTAAACAAATTGATTCCTGATAGTAACGGCCTCTCAATACTAGTAGACAGATGAAATACTTATATATCTAATTACATAAGTCAGTAAAATAACAGTATAAATTACGGGGAACAAGCAAGCAGGTAAGGAAAACGTGCGCAAATTACAAAAGACGGACGAAGGCCGTCAAAGCTATATGATCACGCTACCAAAAGAAACGGTGCGCGACCTCGGCTGGCGCGAAAACCAAAAGCTAACAGTAGAACAAGCAGGCGAGATAGTGATCATCAAAGACTGGGAGGAATCTAAATAGTTAGCTAGAGAGTAGCGAGTAAAGTATGTTACAAAAAACCAATGTAATAACACGTATCCTGGGAGTACAACACATAATAATATGTAAGGAGACACTATGGATGACAACGATTTTGTCATGACAATTAAAGATTCGTTTTACGATCTCATAGACGGCGCAATTGCATTTGCGCCAAAGCTATTGGTCGCTTTGCTTCTACTACTAGTAGGGGTAATTGTAGCGAGAGCAGTAAGTAAATTAGTTAAAGCGTCACTCGGGTTTATTGAAGAAAATAAATGGACTAAAAAGTTTTTCAGTAGCGTTGACGTGAATATGGTCAACATCAGCGACCTCACTGCTATGTTTGCAAGATGGGCGGTATTTCTCATATTCGTAAACGCTGCGGTTGATGTACTGGAACTTGCAGTACTATCAAGTACGTTCGATGCGATACTCGCGTTTGTACCTAACATATTTGCTGCAGTCGTCGTTGCGGGGCTCAGTTTGATCATCAGCAAAACTGTACATGATCTGGTGGCAGAGTCTGCTAAAAAAGCTAAGATAGCTAGCGCTAAGATGCTTGCAAATGTCGCGAGAATCGCGGTCCTCGTGTTTGGTTTTCCGCTTGCAGCAGCACAGTTGGGCTTAGATCTCACGATTATCAACAATAATATTACTGTTATAGTAGCGGGTATTATGTTGGCGCTTGGACTTTCGTTTGGTCTAGGTGGTAGAGATACGGCAGGCAAAATAGTAGATAACGCATACAAGAACTTTAAAAAGTAGTTCTCTACAGCTAACGAAACTACCGCAGATTAGATACTAATCTGCGGTTTTTTATATGTTATAGACATTTTCAGCCTATGAGCACCTACTAGCCTTCGAGTGAAAAGCCTTCTTCTTGATCTGGAGGGGTTAGAATACGGTCGACCAAGTTGTCGATATCGTCATTAGACAGGTTCGCTTTTACAGTGTAGCCTTCGATTCCTAATTGACGCAGGTCAGGGGATGCTTCAGATTCGTTCAGGTTAGATATAATGTAGACTCTAATGTCTTTGCCCCAGTCGCTAGCGCGCATACGGCGGAGTACTTCGTCACCTGAGATAATAGGTATCATCAGGTCCAACAATACAAGCGCTGGGTTTTCGCGCTCTATAATCTCTAATGCGGCTTCACCGTTAGGTGCAATAAAGCATTTGTAGCCAATAATTTCTAAACGTATTTTATATATCTCTGCTAGTGATTCTGTGTCTTCTACTATGACAATTTTCATTCGATTATCTGTGTTTTGATCCATGACTATATAATACCGTATATTTACCAATAATAAAATTAAGGGTGATAATTACTCAATAGCACTAAAAGTCTATTTTTTATCGCTATTTTAAAATAACTCACTGACAGAATCTGCCATAGTGAGTAGGATATACTATAAACAAATGATTCTATCTAAATCAGATTACATGACTTATCTGAAACATCCAGCATGGCTATGGCTAAAAAAGAACGCTGAAGACAATCTGTCGCATGCAAGCCCAAGCTTGCAAGTATTGTTAGATGAAGGTAATGCCTATGAGCCTTATGCAGAACAGCTTTTTCCAGACGGCGTCAAATTAAGCTGGGATCCTAAAATTTCCAGTTCATACGACGCGCTCATTGAAAAAACGCAAGCCGCAATCGAAAAGGGTACTAAGACATTATTTCAAGGACGGTTTTTGTGCGGAAACCTTACTTTTACTTGTGATATTTTAGATCAATCAAATGATGGTGGGTTTGATCTCTATGAAATAAAGGCAACTTCTGGTGTCAAAAAAGAGCACGAATTAGATCTTTCGTTCCAGCATGTAGTTCTAGAGTTACTCGGGTATAGAGTTAATAACATGTATGTTATCCATCTGAATAATGATTATAGAAAAGATGGCGAAATTGATATAAAAGCATTATCAAAAATTGTTGGTGTCACTGAAAAAGTAAATGCTCTTAAGCCAGTGACTGAAGAAAAGATACCACTTGCTATGGAGGCTGCTACTTCTGATACGATGCCGGATTTGTCTCCGAGGCACATTGGTTTATCTAGTTACAAAAAGGACTGGATGGAGATATTTAGATTATTGCATCCTCAACTGCCTAAATACAGTATCTACGACATAGCCGGACGTAACGGAGAAGCTGTATCACTACTAGAAGACCAGGGTATTTATAGCATGTCTAAAATACCAGAAGAAATTGAAATAACTGGTAAAAAAGCAAATACACAGATAAAGGCAACGAAGCGTAAAAGAATAATTATTACTGCAGAAAACATACAAAAATTTCTAGACAAGCTTGAGTACCCACTCTATTTTCTGGACTATGAATCATTCAAAAAAACGATTCCACCATATGACGGCACTAGACCTTACCAGCAATTAGTCTTTCAGTACTCTGTTCATACGCTCGAGTCTCCTGATGCAGAGTTAAACCATGCTATGTATCTGCACACTGAAAATTCTAACCCTAGCAAACCACTCACTGAATCACTCATGAAGGCAATTGGTCCAGTGGGGAGTATCATTGTTTGGCATAAGACATTCGAACGTGACAGAAACATAGAAATGGGTGAGCAAAGCCGTGAATTTTCTACTTTCTATGAGGATATTAATGAGCGGATGGTTGATCTAGAATTACCGTTTCAAAAAGATTGGTACGTGAAGAAAGAGTTTAAAGGCAGTTCGTCTATCAAGGCCGTATTGCCAGCACTGATTCCAGAACTGTCATACAAAGACTTAGAGATTCAAGATGGCCTTACGACTGGAAGAATATGGGCAGAAATACTATTAGACGGTCAACATCAGTCTGAAAGAAAAAAGTTATTTGAAGAAATGAGAAAGTACAACACACTCGATACGCTTGCCATGGTTGAGATCTACAGAAAGCTTTCTGAAATAGTCGTTTCTACAATAAAAGTGGAAAATTAACAGCTATGTAAATCAACATAAAAATACATTAAGACAGTAGTTTTTTATAACTAGTCATGAGCTTTATACTAGATAGAATGAACATACGACAAGGTCCCTACAGGATAGATGAACCAAAGAAAAGAACTACCTTGTTCAGTAAGAAGCTATTTTTAGTTGTCGTAATAGCAATTGTTGGGTTGGTTGGTTTAGCTGGATTTAGAAATAATGATAATGAAGTGACGAAAGTTGCTTCAGTTGCTGTGGAATCAGAAAATGAAGTTGACAATGATGCTAAAGAACTGGCCCGTCTGGAATTACAAAAAAGAATTGAAGCGAGTCCATTGTCCAGGTTAGAATTACCGACGACTGGACAATCTGCTATTGGCACGCTAGAGCTCGGCACAATATTGACATCGACTGATGATCAACAAGTGCCTATTGCGAGCATTACAAAATTAATTACTAGTTTAGCGATACTAGACAAAGAGCCACTACAATTAGGCGAGCAAGGCAGAGAGTTGCTTCTGACTGCTCAAGACGAAAAATATTATTGGGACTATGTTGCGCTGCAAGGAACTATTACACCAGTGACCGCTGGATTTAGCATGACAACCTATGAAGCTCTGCAAGCAATGCTACTGGCGTCATCGAACAATATGTCAGACACAATTGTCGATAACTATTTTGCCAGCAAACAAGACTACTTAGACTATGCAAACGAGTACCTGAAGCGTCAAGGATTGGATAATACACAGGTTGCAGACACAACTGGGTTTTCTGCTGATTCTAAAAGCACACCAAGTGATCTGATAAAGTTAGCTCAGTTGGCACTCAATAACCCAGTTATCAAGCAAATAGTCGCACAACCAGAAGCAACAATTTCTGTTGCAGGCGAGATACCCAATTATAATCCGATCATCAATGACCCAAATGTTATTGGATTGAAGCCAGGTGCAACGGACGAAGCAGGCTATACATTACTCTTTGCAGCAGATTTACCGAATAGTAACGGAGGAATTGAAACATTCATTGGAGTTGCTCTTGGCTTCCAAGACAGAGCAGAATATGTCCAAACCGCTAAGAATATGGTGGAAGCTGCTCGTCAAGCACTGTAGATTTTTTGACACTACGTATATATACGCCAAAATCCTACTTTATAACAGTTTGTCGCCGTCACAAATTGATGTAGTATATAGCTAATGAGAACGCAAGCACTCCGACTTCTTGCATTAAAATTTAAACGAGGGCGCAACCTATGAGAGTGACTATTATTAAGAGAATACTACCTGTACTAGTATTGGCATTGACACCTTTGCTAGCAGTGGTTCCAGTGTCCGCAGCAGCTGATACGTGTACATGGACTGGTGCTGCAAATATAGATTCTGCTAACGCAGGCAACTGGACTGGATGCGACAACACTAACCAGCCTGAAGCAGGCGATGCATTAGTTTTTCCTGCAGGTGCTACAACAAGCATAGTTGCATGGAATACTGCTTTGAACTTTGAATCAATTACATTCACGGGCGATAACTATGTAATTACGCCAGGGACAGAGACATTAGCAACAGACTACATATCATTCATAGGTAACAGCAATGTTATCAACAGTGATGTAAGCATAATAAGTAATGCGGGTACAAATGGCTGGTTTGGTGGGGGTACTTCCAACGAAATTAACGGCGACGTTGCGCTCAACATTGGTGGAGCTAACGATATAGCATCTCAGGTCAATGGATCTTTAGAAATATCTGGCGTCATCAGCGGTGCTATAGACGATCTCACAAATCAATCGTCTACGGCTACTGGAACGCTGACACTGAGTGGAGTCAATACATTCACCGGCAACATTATATTAAACAGCGGCGTCATGGACTGCTCATCAGCTAATTGTTTCGGTGATGATGCTAATGTGGTTCGCGAAGTAACTAGTTCCTCAACAGGCAAATTTCTATTTAGTTCTAGCCTATCACTGGACAATGACATCAGCTTGTTTAGTGATTCAAACACTGACGCTATAGAGATAGCTGATGGCGTCGACATTACACACACTGGAGCATTAACACTAAATATAAATGCTGATGTAAATATGTTAATAGGGAGCGGTACTGCAAGTTATATAAATACCGGCAACATTACTCTGTCAAGCGCTACTCATCAGCTAGATTTCATTGGTGAAGCTGGCACGAGTTCAATTGTTCGTTTTAATGGTGTAGCTAACAGTGCAGCTGGTAGCGAAATTAGTGTTGAAAATGCAATTCTCTACATGGGTAACGGCGGACCATTGGGTACGTTCACTGGATTAAATGGCGACTTGCGAGCCAAAGGTGATTCAGTTCTAAGTGCAACCAGAAATGATGCCCTAGGGACAACTACAGGTGACACGACTCTTGAAGCGGGGTCGCGGATGAGTTTAGGTTCGAATACTCCCTCGCTACCAGAAAATATTACCGTGACTGGAGATGCAACAATATTCCGTTCAGCTTCTGCTGGAAATGATTCTGGTATATCCGGTGATATTACACTAACAGCTGATCTGACCCTAGATCCAGGTGCCAGCGCCGGTGACCTAAATATGACGGGCGAAATATCTGGAACAGGCAATATAACCGCCGGACACCTATTTAGCTCAGGTGGAACGCTGCGACTAGCGTCTCCAACAGGAAACAGCTACATAGGCTCATTCACAGTAGAAGATGGTGCTTTAGTACAGACTATAACTGCTAACCAAAATCAGGTAACAGGCGACTTAACAATAGACGACGGTCAATTCACTATCAATTCAGCCAATACTGTATCAGACAGCGCAAACGTAACCGTGAACACTGGGGCAACATTCAGCGTGTTTGACGAAGATACCATCGCTTCACTAGCAGGTACGGGAACACTAGAGCTAGGCGACACTCTTACTATTGCAGGGTCAACTGACACAACATTTACTGGAGACGTTTCAGGAACCGACAATATAGTGTATTCAGGCTCAGGGACATTAAACCTAAGCCCATCTAATGGATCGACGAATCCCGGTACAGTTGCATTAGAAGTCGCTAACGGCACGGTCACCAGCGATATAGACATCACAAAATTCATTACCTCTATCACTGGCGGAACGCTATCTGGTAAAGGCGTATTTAGCACAACCACTCTCACTACAGGTGCATTTGCGCCAGGCAACAGTCCTGGCTGCAACACTGTTAGCGGCGATTTAAATCTAAACGGAGGAAGCTTCATCGTTGAACTTGATGGAACAACAGCCTGCACAGAATACGATCAAACAACAGTGACCGGAACAGTGAACATAGCTGGTGCAACATTGACTGTCACTCCAGGCTTCACTGCTACAGTCGGTGATGTCTTTACGATCATTGATAGTGATACTCTAACTGGAACATTTAGTGGACTTGCCGATGGATCAACAGTCGGCGTCAATGGTCAAAACTTCCGTATTAACTACGCAGACGGTGCCGTGACTCTAACCGCACTAGCGCAAACCGTTACGACTCCAGTAGCAGACGAAGAAACAACCGTACTTTCTAATACAGGTAGCAATATCATTGTGTCTCTTGTAGTAGGATCCACTTTACTGCTCATGTCTGGGGCTATGACATTGCGCCGACAAAACATCTAAGGTAACTCAGCCTAAAATAGCTGCTTTCCTAATGAAGCAGCTATTTAATTGCCGGGTAAAAATATTCTGCTCTAGCAAATATATTTGTTATACTTTCGGTAAGCATAACTAATATAGAAATTACCCACTTATATGGCAAAACTTACGCGAACATTATCATGGAAAATGCTGACTCTGTATGGCCTTGGGAACATTCTGGGTGCTGGAATATACGTACTGATCGGCGAAGTTGCAGCTGAATCCGGCGATGGGATCATTTGGTCATTCTTGATCGCAGCACTGGTTGCTAGTTTTACCGCAATCACGTATTCAACGCTCGCTGGTAAATATGCCAAAAGTGCTGGTGCAGCCGTGTATACATCTAAAGCCTTCAAGAAGCCGCTACTTTCGACAGTCATAGGCTTAAGTATTGCCGCAACTGCAATTGTATCGTCTTCTGCATTACTGCGTGGATTTGATAGGTATTTTCAAGAACTGTTGATCGAGATTGGCTTTATTGATGATCGTTTGCCGGCTGTATTATTTATGCTACCTTTGCTTGCAATACTTACCACTATTGCACTGCGCGGTATGAAAGAATCAGCTAAACTAGCTGTTGTACTGACCGTTCTAGAAGCAACTGGACTCCTAATTATTGTGGCAGTTGCTATTGCGCAAGGTGACATTGCAGGGTCACTATCAACATCTGTATCGTCATTGAGTAGCGTCGAACCATTAGCAATAGGACTCGGTGGGTTCTTGGCATTCTATGCGTTTGTCGGTTTTGAAGACATGGTGAACGTTGCTGAAGAAGTCAAAAATCCAGAAACGTCTATGCGTAAAGGCATGCTATCTGCACTGATTATTGCATCGGTGTTATACGTTGCAGTTGCTATATCTGCTCTCGCGGTGCTGAGTAGTAGCCAACTTGCCGAAAGCAAAGCTCCATTGGCGGCTGTATTCCAAGAGGCAACCAATATTTCTATACCAGTCATAACAATAATAGGGGTCATTGCAATAACTAACGGAGTGTTGATTCAAATTATTACTGGCTCACGAATACTCTACGGACTGGCCAGGGAAGGTTGGCTACCGAAGAAGCTTGCTGCGGTATCTAAGACGCGTCATACACCAACGAGAGCAACACTTATAGTTGTCAGTTTCATAGCAATTGGCTCATCACTATTGCCACTTGGCACATTAGCCCAAATTACAAGCTTTATACTATTGGTTGTGTTTACTGTTGTCCATGTATCAGCAATTAAACTTATCCGAACTGGTCAACTCAAGAAATTGAAACTATACATTCCAACTATCGGAATTGTTGTCAACTGCGCTGTCATAAGTTTACAGATACTAAGCTGGCTCGGTTATATCTAGACAACTATTTATCCTAAAGGAATGTATACTTAGGGTATGAATGAGATTAAATGTCCACACTGTAAGAAAGATTTTAAAATCGATGACGCCGGGTTTGCCGATATTTTGAAACAAGTACGTGACGGGCATTTTGAAAAAGAATTACATGACCGGCTTGAATTAGCTGAAAAAGACAAAGATAGTGCGGTGCAACTTGCAGAAGAAAAAACAAAGAGTGAACTACGTACTGAATTTGTTAAATTACAGAAAGAATTATCGGAAATAAAATCAGCCGGTGATAATGAGATTACCAAGCTACAAGCAAAATTAGATGCTTCTGAAACCGAGAAAAAGCTAGCGCTCACAGAAGCTGTCAGCACGCTTGAAAAAGAACGTGATTCTCTGAGCAACAAGCTTGAAAGCAAAGATACTGAAAAGCAACTACTAGAGACATCACTACGTGAAAAGTTTGCAAGCGAACTGAAGTCTAAAGATGAGATGATTGCTCAATACAAAGACATGAAGGCGAAGTTAAGTACCAAAATGGTTGGCGAGACACTAGAGCAACACTGCGAAATAGAGTTTAATAAATTGCGTGCAACTGCATTCCAGAATGCCTACTTCGAAAAAGACAACGATAGCAGCGAAGGCACCAAAGGTGACTATATCTATAGAGAATCTGATACTCAAGGCACTGAAATTACGTCTATCATGTTCGAAATGAAAAATGAATCAGACGAAACAGCGTCAAAGAAAAAGAACGAAGATTTCTTGAGCAAGCTAGATAGTGATAGAAAAAAGAAAAACTGTGAATATGCAGTGCTTGTATCACTGCTCGAATCAGATAATGAATACTACAATACCGGGATAGTCGATATGAGCTATAAATATCCAAAAATGTACGTCATACGTCCGCAATTTTTTATACCAATCATTACGTTATTGCGTAACGCTGCTATGAGCTCTATGCAATACAAATCGGAGCTAGCAGTTGTGAAAGCCCAGAATATAGATGTGACAACCTTTGAAGCACAACTTGATGATTTCCGTGATTCTTTCGGTAGAAATTACCGCTTAGCATCAGAAAAATTCAAAACCGCAGTCGATAGTATAGATAAATCAATTGTGCAGCTACAAAAAACCAAAGAAAATCTATTGCGATCTGAAGATAACTTGCGAATAGCCAACAATAAAGCTGACGAGCTGAGCGTTAAAAAATTGACTCGCGATAATCCGACAATGCAACGCAAATTTGAAGATTTAAATAGTGAAGAATAAGCGAACTTTTAAAGACAAGTGTTTTAAAGACAAACATGGCAACGTCGTCATTGGACAAACTCCTAATTTGGCTTTAACGGTAGCAATGATCAGTTTATTGATTGGTGTATTTCTAGATGAAGGACTAGTGTCTGAATTTATTGATGTCGTCACATTTGGCACGTTTTTTACGTTTGCATGGCTTGAGTTATTTCAAGGAGTCAATTATTTTAGAAGATTGTATGGCTTCATCGTACTAGCGATTTTATTATACGTCGCATTGTCATAATCGTACGTTGCAATGTAGAATAGGCACATGCGGAGATATAGTACTTTCTTTTCAATAATTGCATTACTTGCATTATCCGGCTTTTCGGTTTTAGGGTATTTTTATATAGATAATAGACTGAACCCTCAAGTTGCAACTCCTCCGATAGACACAACGACACCTGATAGACCAATTGCCCAGACAAACAATCAGCAGTCTCGCTCGCCATCATTTCAAGTGCAGGGAGCGCAGTCCAATGCCCCACAAAACAACCAACCAACCTTGCCGGGACCAGCACAATTCACCGTCTACGAACAATATTCAGAAGCTCAAAACACACAATTTATTGATGTCTTAGTAGGTTATGGGCAAGAGATAGCAAATGGCAATTCTGTAGCAGTAGTATATAGCGGGTATTTAACGAATGGACAGTTATTTGATCGATCAAGAACAAACGAACAAAATCAAATCGAGCCTTTCGAGTTCACAATTGGCGAGGGCTCAGTTATACAAGGCTGGGAAAATGGACTTATTGGAATGAAAGTTGGCGGGCAACGTCGCCTGATAATACCATCACAACTTGGCTACGGAGCACAGGGAGCTGGCGAAGGAGCTATACCCCCGAATAGTATGCTCATATTTGACGTGGAACTTGTTAGTCTTCGCTAAGAGTAGGTTGACTCCATTTTTGTGGAATAGTAAACTTTTCGGAAACATTTACCAATTTTGCTAATGAGAGCGCAGAGAGCCGAGCGATATTATTAACGAATGACATATGTCGATCTAGTTGCACTACTTCTCCAGATTCTGCAGTAAAAGCTGGAGCAGGATTGAGGTATGCCTGCAAGAATGATTGAGTTCTTTGACAATGCTCGGCAAAAGTGTCTGTTAGTGGCGTTCTGAGAACAATAGATTCCTGAATAAGTAGCCCCATATTCCGCAAAAATTCTCGTTCGTCCGCAGATACGTTACCAATATCTGCTAGTCTAACAGCTTTTTCTAGGTTAGTTTCAGGCTCTGCTTGGTAGTGAGTTGCAAGTATAGCAGAGCTGATAGTGGTGATTGAAGAGTCAGCCATTCCCATTTCAGCTAATTTTGCTTTTCTTATTTCTGATGCATACTCTTCTTTTGTGCTGAGCCCATGCATATCGTGGTCTTCTTCAAAGCCGGCATCATGGCCATACAACGCTAAGCGTCCAAAATGCCTGTTAATGACAACACCTTTAGATTCAAGATCATCTACAATATCTTCGAAGTAATCAACTGCTGACAATACGTGCCCTTCAAAATTATGGTAAGGAAGATCTGTATGTTTTTCACGCATAGCATCTGCAAACTCTAATTCAAATTGTTCTTCAGTGGAATGTAGCATAATAATATATTATATCATATAAAATACGTATTTACTACTATTGAATGCCATATAGCCGATGACTCTGCTTTAAAATGCATCTAAAATGCAAAGCTGATGTATACTTTAACGTAATAGCTTATGATTTTTCTACAAATTCTGATTGCAATCTTCGTTACCGGCTGGTTTTTTGGTCGGCGCGGTAAAAACGACGTAGAAAAAGAGAATTCATTACTAAAAAACCGTTTGGATCAAGAAATTCAGTTAGCATCTGATGAGAAAACTAAAAAACTACTTGAAAACATAAAGGGATCTGTCACTTATTCTCCAGAGGCAGTCGCACAGTTTCAATCGCAAAATAGACAGCCCGAACAAGGCATGCCTGTCGCGACACAATTGAAACAAGAGGAATCTCAAGCAGAAGTAGCACATTACTCAGAGCCCATCGTGCCGACAGAGCCTGTCGAGACCTTTAGCTCACAAAAATCCCAGAAAAAGACATATATCGATAACACGTCGTTGTTGCTCTATTTTGGAGCATTCTTATTCATAACATCAGTCGGATTATTTATTGGTTTTGCTGAGGTTAGCGGAGGACTTAAGGCAGCCGCTATAGCGTTAGTTGCTGCTATTATGTATGGCTTTGGATTTTGGATGCATGAAAACAAGAAGCAGCTTAAAATTGTCGGCGAGGCTTTTATTGGTATTGGAATGACAACCGTTCCATTTATAGGTATAACAGCCTATGGGTTTAGTGGCGACCAGTCAAGTAATGGAGTATTTATATGGCTCTTGACATCGTTTGTTGCACTTGGGCTATATTTATACACAATAACAAAACTACAATCATTGTTTGTATCTTACCTGCTATTAGGTAGCATTGTGTCATTACTCCTGTCTTTTGCTGGTGTTATTGACGGGCCGGTATATTACTACATCTGGATAGCAGCAGCAACTGGCATAGCGATGCAGTTCATTAGTCGATACACAACATCGATTCCAGCATTATCAGATGCGTCGCGGATAAGTAGCCAGGTCTTTATACCACTTACTGTGTTCGCTTCATTTATTGCATTGGCTGATAACAGCAATGGCATTTTTCAGGTAGCTGTCACACTTGCTCTTGCAACTGGTCACTACGCACTCATGGCAGTCTACGATAGCGTCAATCGATTGTATTACGCACTAACGTCACACGTGTTGGCCATAGCAACAATTATCGTTGGCGTCTACAGTTTCGATGAATCACTAAGAAGCACGGGAATAGCCCTCTTATTATTAGCGATCATCCATGGAGTACTACTTACTATTCGTAAGAATTGGTTTATTGTCGCGAAAGAGCACACATACATTATTTTATGTTCTAGTTTTCTGTCTGTCATATTTCTACTCACCGATTTAAGACTCGCGACTATTGCAATCGGTGTGGTCTTGGCTTTGAGCTCGCTACTTGCTTATAGTTATAGGTACTTGTTTGGGTTTCAGATTGGGCTTTTATCACTGATTACGCTTAGCTATGCATTTGGGCAGTGGCTTCCAGCAGATGGCAATAGTTTTAATGCCATCGGCCAGACTATACTAAGCTTGCTATTCTTATCGCCAATTATCTATTTACTTAAAATTACAGATTCTATCGATAACCAAAACTGGAAAGAATCAGTTCGAACTAGTATGGTTATTGGGCTTGCTATCGCTGTTGGTGTTGCGCTATTTAGTGGAGCTGTTTCGTTATTGGTTGTCTGTGTTTTTGTGGCTGTACTCTGTTCAACACTGCACTCTATCGATACGACGCCGCTATGGAGACAATGTGAATTATTTTTTGTAGGTGTGCCACTTGTCTATGCTGTCGTTGCAGATTCACTCATAGACACTACTAATTATTTAACTATAACAACGGGTGTCCTTTTATTGTTTTCTGTCACCGCGTCTCTTAGGCACAAGCTTTTATTCGCACGGTGGACGAGCACTGGAGCCTGGCTGTTGTTACCTATTGCAATAATGACCAATAAAGTTGGTGGGTTAGACTTTACGAGTGGTTCAGTCATAGGACTGTATGCGGTCATCGTTCTTGCGTTAAGTGTCTCTAGAGCAATCGCTTACGGTAAGATACTTTCAGCAACAAAATCGCCTATCGCTTCAATGAGTGGGCAGGGAAGTATAATGTACTATCTTGGCATGCTCTTATCCGCGGGAATTATTGTTTTTTCATCTTTTTTCTCAGAAAACGATGCATTGGGTGTCATCACTCTAATCACCCTAATAGGCTATGTGTTATTCCATTTCAACAAAATTGAAAAATCTAATATGGCCACTTCACTTCTGCCATATTTGGCACAATTAGTTGTGCTTAGGTTCTTTGAACCGTATTTGAGTCAGGTTAATAATGTCGAACTTATTTATCCAATTGTTGCTAGTGTTGTAGCCTTAACGACCTATGTCTATACATTGTCGATCCCGAAGACCACTACTCAAGATCCCGTGCCGCTCGTGGACCGTAAAAAAGTAGCTTTAAGCGGTCTCTATGTTGCACCTTTTTCTGCTATCTATGTTGCAAATTTAAGTTGGTTCATGCCATTCAGTGCAATTATTGCCGTATCGATCACTCTCTATGCGTATAAAAATGAAAGACTTTCTATTCGTGAATCTATTGGTGGGGCACTGCTCGTCGCAATTTTTTGGCAGCTCAATTACTTTGGTATAGATGATATTCAAATTTACTCACATCTGCTAGCGGCATTATTTGCACTTTACGCCTACGTGCGACATACATACAAAAATACACATGCTTCAGACAATTATATAGTCGCAGCGTTAAGTCTTGCGACTGTTCCACTCGCACTAGAAGCATTATCAGGCGGTTCATCACGAGGCGAAATAATTGGACTATGGCTATTATTAGAGCAGATTGGCTTTTTGGTACTTGGCGTCACAATTAAAAAACCACTGCTTAGTAAATGGGGTCTCTACGTTGGTATTGCAGCTGTTCTTTATCAATTACGTGACCTAGGTTGGGCAATGGTTGCTGTGCTGTCTGTATTCGTGATAGGGATTGCTATCTATAGGGCACTAAAACAACCAGAAGAGGGTAAATAAACACATTTTATGATAGTTTTTTCTCATGGATTTGGTGTTGATAAATATAGCAGAGGGCTTTTTAGCGATATAGCTGGTTTGTTTAACGAGAAAGATACACTGTTATTCGACTATAACGAAGTGAATGATAAGGACAAGACTATTACTCTTGCAAGCCTCAACTCTCAGGCAGACAAATTACGACAAGTACTGAGCAAGATAGACGAACCAATCAATCTTATCTGTCATTCACAGGGCTGTCTTGTTGCAGCATTAGCCAATCCAATTGGCTTACAGTCTATACTTTTTCTTGCTCCAGTATCAACAACAAGCAGTAAAGATTTTAAAAAACTATTTGGCGAAAGACTGACCGTTGGAAAAAGAGACGAGCCTGATAGACTCAAGAGAAAAGATGGCACAACGACAATTATAGACAAGACTTTTTGGGATAGTCTCGATGCGGCAAATGATGTCGAAGAATTATATCAAAGTCTAGCGAGCACAACATTTTTAACAATAATAACTGCAGGGTCTGATGAATTAATCGAGACGTCTTTTCCTAAGCTAGAGAACAAGGCTGAGATACATACAATGCCAGAAGCTGATCATAATTTTACAGGTAAATCCCGTGAACAGCTTCTCGATATATTTTCTCGACTAAATAATAAGTAAGTCTAGGAGATTAAATAGCATCCGCTTCGATTGCTATATCATCGTCAATGACGGATGCGTCATGATATACGTCGCATAGACGACTCAGATTGTTGCATAAACCTAACATATGTTTCCCCCTGATTAATTAGCTTCCCTCAATCTCTTATACATTTCTATAGTAAACTTTTACTGTATCTACCACAGTAAAACAAATTACATTTATAGTGTGATATAAATCAAAAGCACTTCTCATAATGTGAGAAGTGCTTTTTAAAGACGTAGCCTTAAGACTGTTTAGTGCTTAGTAAATGTATGACCATTGGTTAGCTGGCACTGTCCGATAAGTAACAGCATAGAGAGTGCGATAGTTCATATCACTAATGTTAATAGTTCCACCACTATTTATTCCTGTGACGTAAGCAACGTGGTTGTTGCGCTGAGCTATGGCTCCGACACGTGGAGCTGACCCAGTAGCCATTCCTTGAGATGCCGCACGAGAGACCCATGTTCGAGCATTCCCCAGATTATTAGGCATATCAGGACGCATACTTTTAGCGTACCAGGTACAGTTTCCTGGTGCGTATAGGTTGCCCGAAACACTTCCTCTTGAGACGCGGGCTGGTGCTGTCTGTGTAGATGTTGCATTTGTACCTGATTTGAGTGAACTAGCAATGACTGGTGGCTCTACGACAGGAAGTTCGCGTGCTTCTACGACTTCTTCTGCTGTTGGAATGACGAGTTCATCTCCAGGATTAATAACATCCGGGTTTTCAATAGCTATATTTTTATCATATATTTTCTTCCATGAAACATTGTGCAATTTTGCTATGTCGCTTAGTGATTCGCTCTCTGCGACAGTATGTTTCAACTCAACTGGAGCTACTTTTTCTTCAATTTCTTTTTCTTTAATTGTTTCTGAAATTTTTCGTGGTTCTGCGACTGCAAGAAGTGTATCGACACTAGTAGTCTCGTTATGGTTATCTAGCTTTTCCAGTGGTAATGCACTACTCTTTTCAGAGCTGACTCCAAAAATTAGGGTGCACGCTAATAAGCCCGTTAAAACGGCTATACGCATTTTGATGATCTCCTTTTTTCTTATAGTAAATGGGTGCTACTTGTCGCAGCGGATAATCTGTGGGTTCGTAAATGACTGTTGACCCAGATCCCTATGCTCGATGAAGTATCGAAACACCATATGTGTATAAAAACCTTACGTTTCTAAGACACGAAGCTTTAGATTACACAGTGAACCCTCTATTTGTCAATATGTAGCATATTTTACTACGCTATAACAGTAGTCAGTGTGAAAAAAAATATGTTGTAAAATTGTAAAAGCATAATCTTTATGTGATATTTAGCACGTAAAATATGTTATTGAAACGCCGAACATAGAGTAGGCAAACGTCTAGTCCTGCTATACTTATGGCTATGGAAAAAGAGGCTTATGAAGAAAAATCTACTAGAAAAAGATTCTGGAAAGTTGCCGGAGCATTTGCCCTCGCCCTCGTGGGTATAGATATAATTACTTCATGAATTTTTATAGGAATCCGCGTGACGCCTATCCGCAGACATTGCGACACAAGATAGTCATCAAAGGATTGGCTCTATTGCTTTTTTGTATGAGTATCGGGCAACTTGCCTCGTTCACGGCATTTGTAGAAATAATTGAGCTGTACTCGGTTGGACATCCGCTTGTCATTGCTGTTGTGTTAGTAGTTTTTCAGCTTTTATCAATCCCTGTTTTGTTATCGCTACGCCTCAGCCCACTTATGTCAGCCTTGAGCAGGTTCAGTGTTATTATCATCCCATTATTATGGTCAACGCTTGCATTCCAAGCGCTGATCAGGGGCATAGAGATAGATAATTGCGGTTGTTTCGGTAGCTATTTATCACAGCCACTGAGTGCTTCTGTCGTGTATCAAGATCTTATATTTAGTATGTGGGGTATGTATAGTTTCTTTTTGATTAGATATAAGTAGGAAAAGTAGTAATATCTCAGCATAATCGGTATACTAAAATGATTACTGGAGGAATATTGTGAAGTCACGTAAACATTCGACCGAAAAAACAGGTCGCAAGCCTAAAGAATCTCGTCGTCTTTCAATGTCAGCTGTAAAAGAACTGCCTAGTAAAGCACGAACCTATGTCGCTTCACTTGGCAGGAACACAAAGCTTGCATTGATTCTTGTGATTGTATTACTTGCTGTTGGTGGAATTATAGGTCTACTGGGAAGAAATAATTCCGAGGAGCAACCGGCAGTGGTTGCTGAACCATTGGATGAAATTATCAAAGAGAACGCTATCACAGCAACCGTATTAATTGCAGATGGCACTGTTGAAACCAAAAACCAAGAAGGTGATTGGAGAGAAGTAAACATTGAAGATGTCTTAGTTGAGGGCGATGATATAAGGACAATTGGAGCAACATCTCGCGCTGAAATTGAATTTGAAAACGGATCTATATTACGCATAGATGCAAGCAGCCAGGTACTTCTTGAAACAATGAACGTCGAGCGTATTGTTATAAAACAAAGTGACGGCTACACATACAGCCGCGTTATTCCAGTCGATAACGTCTCATACGTCGTAAAAAGCACAGATGCTCAATATGAGGCTGCAGGGACGGCATTTCAAGTTATTACAAGTGGCGATGAGCAGGCGGTAGAAGTCTATGAAAGCACCGTCATAGAAACGATAACAAATCAAGAAGTAGATCAAGGCAAAAAACTTATTGTTAAAAGCAATACTAGACCAAGTGACAACGGAAGAATTGTAAATCTAGATATAGAAGCGATTAAACAAAATTCATTCATGACGTGGAATAGGGAGCTAGACATCGAGAATGAACTGTTTAAATCGGGTCTTGGATTTTTGAGTGATATCACTCCACCAGAAATTACTATTAGCTCTCCTGCAGATAACGAAACTGTTTATGTGGAACCTAATGCTCAAAAAGGTACTGTTGAGTTTACTGGAAGTTCAGAAGCCGGTATAACCATGAAAATATTGTCAAAATCTACAGTTGGGGCAACTCCAGTCAGTGTTACCGTTGGTTCTGATGGTAACTTTACGACACCTGTTATTGAGGCTCCACTTGGGAGTTCTGTTTTTGAGTTTACTGCTACAGATAGAACTGGAAATAGAACAATTAAGAATATTCGCGTATCGTTCCAAAGAAAAAGTGCTCCAATTACGGAAGGTGGCATAGTCTTGTCGGTTGCTGAAAGTGATAATGAGCTAGAGATTACGTGGTCTTATTCTGGCGGATTTACACCTAAAGACGGGGTCAAGATTGTATACGATACATCCACTAACCCTAAACTTGATATGAGCGATTCACTATTTGAGGAAAATTCCAACAGTTCAACTATACAGCTATCGAAATTATCAGATGACACAACCTATTATTTCCGTGCGTGCAGCTACGATCAGAAAAAGGATACTTGTAGTAACTACAGCAATGAAGTTAGATTAAAGACACCTAAAAAATAGTGCGTCCTCATACATTAATAATCAGGTGCAGCATCAAAACACAGTAGCTCAAATCAATAGAATGATGATTTTTATAAGTAAATAAATTGTCTTAGGAGCAACGACGAGATAGGCGTTTTATTTTTTACGAGTAGATAAGGATATTTTTCTTTTTTTAGGAAGTAATGATTTTTCTGGCGCGAGAAACAGGCTGTAAGTATTCATTCCGAGAACAACTCCTACTATAGGAGCACTCACGACAGTCAAATCCCATGTGTTACTAGCAAGAGCAACCGCGGGATTAATATAGCCGGTGGCGGCAATTGAAGCAATCAAAACTCCAACGGTAAGTGAGGCTCCGGCAATAAATGAAGCATGTAAATCTTCAAGCTGACGCATAGAGACAGCCGCAATACCGACACCAAAAACGAATGCACCAACTAGTTCACTCATAAATATACGCCCATCAATACTTCCTAGTCCTTGCGCTAAAATGTCCGTTCTTGATATGTACTCGACGAAAGCGAGGGCAAGTATTCCGCCAAACATTTGTACAGAAACATACAATAGTGCAGTAATTGTACTAACCTTACGAATTGTCCAAAATCCTATGGTAACTGCCGGGTTAAAATGCGCACCAGAAACTTTTAGTAACACCGAAACCAACAGCGCATATGACAAACCAGCTGCAATTGACACATACCAAGGAGCGGTAAAATTAAAATAACTAGCTGCAGCTATAAAAACAGTGGCTAGAACAAAAGTGCCCATAAACTCTGCCAGAATCATACCGACTTTATCCCGTGTAAACATACCTATCTCCTGTTATATGATTCTAGTATACACCACCGTTATGTTGAGATATTAAACAGATCTACGACGTCATAGGGGCATCTTGAGCGAAAAATGCACGATGAGATCCGTCACATAGGCCAAGATATGTCGCAATTTGAAAAGCGATTCCGCCAGCAAACAATGATTCAGCGCTTGCACCAGCATTTTGATGTACAGCTAATTTGTTCGCGATATCTCTGATATGCCAGACATCAACGTCAAATATTTCTCGTCCTACACCGTCTTTTACTTTAGTGGAGTCAAAGTACCCGTCTTGATCAAACGTCGTGTTTTCTTTGAAGTTAAACAACACTTTTCTTTCTGTATGCCCATAGACACCAGTATCGCCCCCATCAGAGGTATCTAATACTGTGACGCGGTTAGCACCTTTTTGGGCAAGATTATCTTTCATTATTATGCCGCTCCAATCGGCAAAGACAGCTTCTTCTACGAGTCGAGTGGCTTCTTTAATGACATTACTGACAAGTTCATCAACAGTATTGACGTCGTAATAACCCGAGGTCTCAAAAACTTGCTTTGTAAGATTAGTGACTGCGGCAATACGAGCATCGACCTCATCTAAAGTTTCAGTGTATACCGTACCGTCTGCATATCTGAACGTTACAGGTCGTTTAGAAAGTAATGACATATTTTCTATAAACTTATCAGCAGCCCCGCAACCAGTTTTTTGTTCCGAGAAGTCTGCATTGTAGGCATCTACATCAACATGTCCACCAACAACAACAGGCTGTACATCATTCTCGTCGGTTTCAAGCGCATCGCTAATATAATTAAACTGGGCTATAGGCAATAACGTGGAGGTTTTTAGTCCATTCTGTATCTGTAATTAGGTATTGAATTAATGTCATGAGACATTAATTACATGAAAAAAGATCATATAAATATCACTGCAAGAGCTG